>Ga0080013_1000567_pt1 | contig 33600 bp, 49 predicted proteins | sample ETNvirenome_6_85_FD_69236 | JGI IMG/M metagenome (GOLD analysis project Ga0080013, IMG submission 69236) | Marine viral communities from the Pacific Ocean - ETNP_6_85 (SPADES assembly) (version 2) | ecosystem: Environmental > Aquatic > Marine > Oceanic | place: Pacific Ocean | collected 2013-06-19
ACACAACAGGAGAGACACGCAAGAACGTGTCAGGTAAGCAGGCAGACGTTATGATACCTACGGAGTTGGCACGGCAGTGGTACAGGAGGCTGGAGGACTAACCTGCGAAGCCGCCGCCGAGGATCTGTGACGGGCTCCTCTTCGACCCCTTCGGGGCTGCCGGCATCTTAAAGGGCTTCACCTCTTCAGGGATAGGTGGCACGTCGACGCCCTGCTCCAGCAGCCTCTGCACAGCCGTCCCTATCGCCACACCTTCCGGCAACCCCGGAAGGTTTTTTCTGCGCAGGTCGTGGAGGTTGTCAAGCCACGACGCAAATTTCTTACCCGCCGCAGACCCTGCTCCCATCACTGCCAGCAGCTCACCGACGAGGCGTGGCGATGTGACAAAAGGCAATGCCAGGGCAGCAACAGGAGAGACAAAAAAAGCTGTGCTACCTACCGCTCCCAACATGATAGCCCGCGCATGGATACCCGTAGGCATCCACTGAGACATAGCGGCACCTGCCGCCGTGGGCTTGAAAAACTGCGAAGCCTTGAGTTCGAGGTCTTCCAGGAAGCCCCGCGTAATGTCGGCTGAGGGGTTTTCCCTGAACGCCTGCAAGACCTTACCTATCGTAGTACGCATCTCTTTCAGCGACCCCTCTTTAAAGACCATCTCAAGGTCTTCGAGGAAGATGCTGTCTTTCTCATACTGCTTGATAGCATCCCACGCCTTCCTGGAAGAGTTCTTTATCTCGTTGCCCGTGATGCGCCGCATCTCATCGACGGCCGTCTGTGCCTGCAGGTAGCTCTTGGCAGCACCCCGGTGTGTTCGCATCCATGCCCGTGCGTTCTGTATCTCGGGGATGCCAGCCTTCAGGGCGTTCTTGGCCTGTATCGATCCTTTAGGCCACACACCGCCTTCGTCTTCGAGGAAGTCGATGAGCTTGGTGAAGTTCTTGCCTATCACTATCCTGTTACGCTGGTCCAACGACGAGGTCTTGTGTATGTCCTCAAACTGTATGATGCCCTGGGGGAAGTCCCCTCCCTGGCCCGTCGAAGAGGTAGCCCTGACGAAGGTGCCGTCATTATTGCGCCGTGGTGTGATGTTCCACTCGTCTTTAAGCATAGCCTCTACATCGGCCTTGACAGCCCTGGCGTCGATAGGATCATTACGCGCCGCGTCCATATCCTTGCGGAACTTGGTGCCCCTGTCTTCTACGAGCTTCCTGCGTGTGTCGCCTATCTTGTGGTATAGGCCCTTGAGGCCTTCTTCGCCACCACGCAGCCCACTTAATACAGCCTGCCTGCCCGTCATACCACCGAGGGTCTCTGGTCGTGCAGCCCCTCCAAAAGCCTCTTTAAGGGTAGTGGCAGGCATGCCTGTCGATAGTGCTCCAAGTTCTGGCAGCAAGCCTCCAGCAATAGCGTTGGCGGCTTGCCCCGTCTTACGGGCACCATATTCCAGCGCAGCACCGGGAGCCCCACGCATCATCTGCTTGCCTACGTTGCGTGTCATATTGCCAAACTTGCCCAGCGTGCCCCCTGCCCGCGCCATAGCCGTCCCGCCGCCCGTGAAGATACCTCCTATGTCGGCGACCATACCTATCGGGTCTTCTACCAGGCTTTTCCGCAGCTCTGTGCCGTACCTCTTCTTCATCTCATCAGCAAACTGCCAGAAGACCCTCGTATCCTCTTCCGACCCTACGCCGTCACCCAATACGGCGCGGGCTCCGGCATGCAACCCGGACAGGCCCAGCTTGCCTACCTGTGCTATCGTATTCTCATCCATATCCGGGTTGAGGGCGTTGACAGCCATATCACCTATAAGGCCTATATTGCGTGCCAGAGAACCAGGTATGTTTACGATGACACGCGCTATGTCCCACGCCTCCAGGTCCGTAAGTCCGGCCTCGTCCTCGTCTATCTCTGCCATGACGCCTAGCGAGGTACGCCAGTCGTCATCGTTGGAATCACGGGGGTTGACGCTTTTGCGACCCTTTATCTTCGACAGGATAGCTTCCCGTTCTTCTTTGCTTATAGAAGGCATCTATCGTCCCCCCGGCATTACATTCTTAGCTATGTTAGCCTGTGGGTTGGTAGGAGCATAGCCTTTCGCCATGCCAAAGACCGCCCCTGGCGGTCTTCCCCCTTTAGCTTTCTGCCCGAGGCCACCCATAAAGTCCATAACGCTTCTGGCGTCATTAACAGCCGCAAACCTGCTGGCAGGAGGAGGCGTCGTTAAAGAGGCTTGTGGTGGCAATGCTGTCTGTGGAGGAGGAGCGGCCTGTTGTTGCTGCTGGGCTTCTATCCCTGCCTTGGTCTGCCCCCACAGCTTCATAAGTTCATCATACATCTCAACATCGATCTCTCTGTCAGCAAAGGCCTCTTCTATCTTGTCGCTGCCAATAACCTCTTTCTCTACGGCTTCCCTCATGACATCCGGGTCGTTGTTCTCCCATCCATCCATTAGCCTGTTAACCTCGGCCTCAATCGCCCTGTCGTCGTCACTCTTATACATAGGTCTCATGCGCTTGTCGACGCTCTCCATGAGCTCGCCCACCAACACATCGTCAAAATCATACCGGGAACTAAGGGCCGCCTCATAGAGGGTGCGCCGTTGCTGCCGCGTATACTCGTAGAAAGACTGTAGCTTGCTACGCAAATTATCGGGATTGTCTTTGATAGACCCCATGATGCTCTCGAAGAAGAGGCGTTCGTCCGCCGTAATAGCCGCGCCCGTCCTCAGCCGTGCCAATTGATCGCCTGTCAGTCCCAAGTTAGCTATCAGGTCATCAATCTCCTGGGGGATGCTGGCAGCATAGTCATCAGACCCGTCTTTGTCTTTCCACCATGACTCAAACCACCTCTCGATGGCGAGAGCATTCTGGTCGAACTTGCCCGTATAGTCTTCGAGGAATTTTTCATCTTCAAGGATGTTCAACGCCTTATTGATGCTGTTGAGCATTTGCAACTGTGCCTTGTTCTCTTTCTTGTCTTCGTTCTCCCACTCTATCTTCAGGACGGTATCCATGATAAGGTCTGTTACCTGCGCTTCCACGGTGGGGTTGAGGACTTTAGCATTCTCCAGGTCAGCTAATACCGTTGGCAGCACCTGGAAGGGGTTCAGCCTTCCCTCACGCAAGTCTTCAAGGACGGCCTCGCCTATAGCAAGGCGGGGCTTGGGATCTGTCAGCTTTACCTTCTGCCCCGTCTTATTATTGTACCCCAGGCCTGTCCCATCATTAAACGGTGTAAGCGTCCCTGGAGGCACACCATCCTCTTCTGCAAGGTCGGCTATCTTGGCTTCTGTCAGCCTGTTGTTGAGTATCCTGTCTTCTGCCTGCCGCTGCCTGTTCAGCTTGGCTATCCTCTCCTGCTCTACCTTCTCTACCTCTGCCTCTGCCTCTTTATTCAGCCTGTCTTCTACCCACGGGAAGGCCTCGGCAAAGGCCTCTGCGTAGTAGTCGCCCTGCCCTATGTCCTCAACAGGTATGTCTCCCGTGTAGTCTACAAAACCCTCGAAGCCCTCTTCGTCGAAAGCCCCCTGTGCCTGCTCTCTAGCCTTCTTATACGGGTCCGGCAGCTTCATAATCTCTTGCTTCTGCAGGTGGATAATAAGGGGCATAATCTCGTGCTCTTTATATCCCATCTCGAGATACTTGTCACGTATAACGCGCCAATCTCCCGTCGCCATCGTCTGCTGGAGGAGCATGTCTTCATTGCGCTTCCTCTCCGACAGTATCTGTGAGAAAGGATCATTAGGGCCTGCCATGCCCTGCGAGAGCCCACCTGCGAAGCCTTTGAAGAATCCCATCAGTTGCTCCTATCCCAAGCCAGGAATGAAAGGTATAGCCTTCAGTGCTGCCTGCCCGGCGAAGTTACCGAACTGCTCCCACCCGCTAGGCCCCGGCGGTGCGAACTGCGGAGGGTTGATCGTCTGTGGGGCTACGTTGACACCACTTAATGCCGACAGCATCGTGTTGTAAGGGTTCTGTGCCAATTGGAACCTGTTGGTAGGTATCTGCTCGTTAGCCATCAAGAGCTGCATAGCCTGATTAAACTGCCTGTCCGCATCGCTAGCCTGCATACCCGTCCTCTGAAGCTCGCCAGCACGCCTGTTGACGTCGAAGCCCTCACCCTGACCGATAGCACCACCTAATGCGCCAAGCTGCTGTAGTGCCAACTCACTACCACCCATCTGCTGCCCGAACTGTCCTGACAGCAAGCCCTGTAGCATGTTGAAGTCAGCCCTGCTCTCCTGCCCACCCACCTGATAGAACTGTAAGTCAGCATTAGCGAGGGCACGCTGCTTCCGGTCTTCAAGGTCGGCATAGGCCTCGTCAGCCATAGACGACCCCTGTATCTTGCGTGCCGACAGCCTGTTGGACAGGGCCTCCCTCTCCTGCTGGAAGCCGTACTCTATATCCGCCCGGTAGCTGTTCTGCAAGTCGCCACCTCTACCCTCTGCCCACAGTGCCGCCTGATTACTCAGGTCGAGCATATTCTCCAGAGGGACATTCAGGTTATCGATGCTGTCCATAAGATACTGGTTCCACTTGGCAGCAGGCTCACCACCCTCATAGAACTCGCTGGCTCCGAAGTTGGTAGCTCCCGGCGCTGTCGGCAGAGTATACGGGCTTGTGAGGAAGTCCCTGCCCATACCTGCCATGTCGCCCACATCGCTGAAGACCTGTGGGAACTGATTCTGATGGTACTGCTGATAAGGTAGGTTCTGCATCTGCAGCCACGCACCGATGGCGGCGTCTATCTCTTCCGGGCTGCTTGCATTCTGCATAAGCTCGGCGAGGGCAGCATCCATGCGCGTGTTAGGCTTGAGAGGTAGCTGATTAGGGTATCCACCGCTACCACGCTGATAGCCCTGGTTGTTCCTCAGTGTCAGGTCGGTGCCGTCGACAGTGTTAGGAGGAGGCTGTCCGCCGGGCTTGGTTGCCGGTCCCCGCTGGAAGTATTCTGCGAAGATAGGGTTGGCACGCGCCCCTTGTGCAAACTGCTGTGGGTCGCTGATAAAAGCATTCATAGCCGCGCTGACATCGCCACCCATAGTCCCTATCTGCTGGAAGATAGCATCCAACGCCTGTGCGTCCTGTGGAGGTATGCTGCCCATAGCGGCCTGATAAGTCTCATTGTTGTACTCTACAGGAGGACCACCGCTGCCACCACCTGCACGCTGTTCTCCCTGAGGGCCTGCGGCCTGGAACTCATACTTGCCCGTAGCCTCATTAAAGACCATAGACCCCTGCCCTGCGGGCTTGGCACTGGCAAGAGGCCCGCCATAAAAGCCGTAGCCTCCGTGAAGGAGATCATAGTCGCCCTCCCAATCGTTATTTATTATCCCATCGCCGTCGAAATCGCCTTCGATTGGTAAAGGGCCGAAGTCCCCCTGAAGGGGGTCTACGTCGCCACCACCCTCAATGCCATAAAAGTTACCTCGGTTGGCCCTCCTGCGTGATCCTAGCACGTTGTCTATAGTCACATTGGGATTGTTAAGGTCGTGCCCAACAGGAGGGACACCAGCGTTGATAAGGTCTTGTATGCCCTGATTCGGATCGCCTTCTAACCAATTAGCTCTGTTGTCGCGCGTAAACTGCCCCGTAGGCAATCCGTCCGGACCTATCTCCATACCATTTGTTCCGCCAGGGTTGTTCAGAGAAAGGTCATTCTCTCCACCCGGACCCATAGAGGCGTCTGTCATAGGAGGCCCCTCGCCCGAAACAGGGTCGATAAGGCCCATGCCGTCTGTCCTCTGCTCCGGAGGACCGAAGGGACCACCGGGAGGGTCCACCATACTCGAGGTGCTGTTGCCGGACCCCCCCTGTGTGCCGCTGGTATTTCCTGCTGTGTCCGTATTAGGAGGTGTCTGCCCACCATCACCAAACTGCCCTCCTGGACCCGGTGCGCCCTGTCCAGGGATATAAGGTCCAAAGCTGCTACCGCCGGGCGGTCCCGTAGAGAAGTCGGGAAGCTGCACGACACCCGGGTCTATATAACCGCCTGCTCCTCCTGTAGGAGGTCCCGCAAAAGGATTGTCGTTAGGAGGGGCTCCTCCGGCGGGAGGTGTTTCCGGATAAGGCGTATACGCTCCTGGGCCTGTGACAGGGGTTTCTTGCTGTATGGCCTCGCCGCCACCTATCTGTAGGGCCTCTGTCTCCGGCTGCCCCGTGACAGGGTCTATGACGGGCTGCCCTGTAGCGTCCAGCTTAGTCTGCGTAGGGGCGTCTACCGACGTCTCTCCCTGTGGCTGGTATACCGCATCAGGGAACAAAGACTGCCCCGTCTGTATGGGACCACTGACAGACCCTTGGGCTATGTGCGGAGTAAGGTCAGGAGGAGGAATCTCCGTCTCGGCTTGCTCGGCAGCAAGTCTGGCCGCCTCCTCTTGCTCTCTTTGTAAGGCGGCTAGCCTCTCCGTCTCGGCTTGCTCTCTTTGTAAGGCGGCTAGCCTCTCCGTCTCGGCTTGCTCGGCGGCCAGACTCTCTTCTGTTGCCCTCTTTGCAGCAACTACCTCGGGAGGGTCCTGCAAGCCAGCACTTACCCAATACTCGTTAGCATTGTTAATAATCTTGTCTTCCATAGCACCGTCAAAGGTGCCTGCCGCAATCATATCGTCTATGTGCTGCTGCTGTGCCAGGTTGAGGCCCTGGTAGTAGTTGCGGAAGACGTCCGTCATCTGATAGGGCGTAGGCTCCGGGGTGAGCACGGGAGGTGCTGTAATAGTCTCTGTAGGTGCTGTAATAGTCTCTGTAGGTGCTACCGTTGCCTCGGGCGTAGGTAGAAACTGTTGCATAACAGGGTTGGTCTTCGCCCCGTCAATAAAACCTTGCGGGTCTTTGAGGAAAGTCTCTATCATTCCCTGGTCAGCATCACCTGAACCCCCCGAAGAGGCACTCAGAAGGTTCGACATAAACTCAGCATCTTCAGGTGCCAAGCCCTCTGTCGCGGCACGTAGCCGGGAGGCCATATCCGTAGAGGATTTGCCCTGCAAGTCCGGAGGAGGGGGCGTCTCTTCTGCTGGCGGTGCTGACGCTGCAAGGTTCTCGTCCGTCTGTGGAGCAGCAGTAGGCTTCGGGGCGGGCCCAGGTATAACAGGCCCTGGCGGTGGAGGTGGAGGTGGTGCAGGTTCCGGAGAGGCCGCCTTGGGCTGGTAGCCCATGACCTGCCCACCCGTGTTCATCGTGTAGGCTTTTCCCAATGTGCTGTCACGGGAGATGTCCGACTTGATACTGTCGAGGCCCCCATGCCTGCTGGCGAGGTCTTCAAAGTCGCTATCGGACAAAGCCGATAGTCTGCCCTCTATAAACGCCGTATCATCGAGCTTGCTCTGGAAGCTTCGCACGATGACCGCTATCTTGTCTTCTCTGGACCAAGCCATTGTTTACCTCATAAGTTCTTGAGCACTGCAATTATTATCAGGTGTCCTGCTACTAACATCGCTGGTATAAGAAGCCACGGGCCCACTTCGTTGAGGAAGCGTGCTACCGTCGCTAGCTGCCACTCGGTGGTATACAGCCACTGGCTGATCTGTATTGTGGCCCACAGTCCAGACAGCAGCGATGTCCATTTTATCTTCATTCATTATCACGCCTGATGGTCGCCCTTGTAATAGTCGAAACTAACCTCTTGTGGCTTGCGTATGTCTATGTCGAGGTGTATGAAGTTCTCGCCTATGCCTACCCTCTCGAAGCCTACCTGATACGCCAGCGGTAACAGCCTGTGCCTCTCTATAGATGTCAGCGTAGCTATGTCTACGGCGTGGCCTACCTCACCCTCGCCGTCGTCTATGTCAGCAGGAATGTGCGCCGAAGAGGCTACGCCGCCTATCTTCTCGTTATGAGCCCCACACCGTATGCCAGAAGTGATGACAATACCTCTGCCATAATTATCGCGCATAACCTGTAACATATTAACCAGGCTGGAGCTTATGCTGTCACCGCCACAGCCACACTGGCACTCAAATTCCGATGCCGAAAAGTTAGCAGACAGGTCACCCATCAGTCGTCCATCCTATTCTGTAACCCCTTCACCCTCTCCAAGAGGGTAGGGTGTCCGTCCGCCTGCATATGGCTGTCAAGCCTATCTTCTATGTTGTTGAGTGTCCTATCTATGCTCTCTATCTGCACCTCGTAGCGTGCCAGAGCTGTCTGCACGCCTACATATGACGCTGCTAGCCCCACCATCAAGGCTATCAGGCTGGGGAGGACTGTCTGCAAGGTGCCGTTATGAGCATTGGTCATCTGTCGTCCTACCTGAAAAACTCGTACATCTCATATATCATCCACGAGACAGCAGCAAACAGCAAGCCCTGGACAGGTTCAGCAATGAAAAAAGGCTTCCACGTAGCTACCGTCTTTACCCCTACAAAAGACTCCCACGGCAGAAAAGAAAGGGCCGCCACCACCTGGCCGCTGATGAGGACTACTTTGCCGTGCTTACCGAACTTGACGGCCTTGCCGTTTTTACCCTTGATGACTGTCATAGCAGCTCTTCCACATCGTATGCTGCCGTCACTAGTCCCTGGGCGAGGCGCATAGCCTCTTCCTCGTCGAGCCGCCCGTCCTCCATAGCCTGCTGTGCTTCTTTGGCGAGGGTAAAGATGCTAGTTGCTGCCCGACGGTACTTTCTCCACTTGAGGAGTCTTCTTCCCAGCTTTAGGATCGTGCCCATTTACTGGCCCTTCCTTTTCGATGAGTAGCCGTATTCCTTCTGCCGCCACCTCCATCATCTCTGCCTGCATACCCGCCTGCTCTTCCTGCTTCCGCGACTGTTCAGCAGAAGCCTCGAAGTTCTGTAGCTTCTTGGTAAGGTCTATAATCCGGCTCATGCTACCATCCCTCGCCTGTAAGTGTCGTCTGTGCCCTTGTCTCGGCCTCCACAGCTTCTGCCTTTCTCTCAAACTCTTCTACCTCGTGGCGCACCTTGCCAAGTATCCACGCCTGCATAAAAGCGGCAGTAGGGCTTACTCCCTTATTCATGGGCTTGAACGCCGCCTTGACGCGCGTCCACTGCTGTCCTGTCACTGTTATCTTAAGGTCGGGCATAAAGCCTCCTATGCTGCCAGTTGAGCTTCCAGGTCTTCTATGCGCTTATGTAATTGCGCCAGTGCCGAAAAGGTGAACATGTGGGCGTTCTGCAATCTAGTGAACACCTCGGGCTTCTCGTCGTTCAACGTACCATAGGTGTTTATGACGCCTATCTTCTCTAGTTGCTCAAGTGCTACTGTTTTGTCGATAGCATGGGTAGCCTCAAACAAGAGGGCGTTATCGTCGTGCCATGCTACAGCACCACCACACTCGGGACACCCGCCTTCTGGCTCTGTTGCGCTATGCCATCCACAGTCGGCACATACGTAGTCAAAGATATTTTCATCCCACGTAGTATTAGCGTCTATTGTCGTCTGTCCGTCGGGCACGCGCCACAAGTCGGCATTAGTAGCTGAACCATCAGAGTCTCTCGTGCGCATCACAAAGAAACTGTCTGAAGCGGAGTAGTCCATCAAATACTGCATATTGTTGGCCGCTCCCGACCCTACACCCTGTGTCCAAAACATTCTCGCTATGCCCGTGCTCGACGCGGGGATCTTTACTTCTAACACCGGTGACTGTGTAGAGTTGACACATGTCAGCGTAAGTTGCCCCGCAGTAGACTCTACCAGAGAAAGAGAGAGAACGTCAGTGCCGCCCACTTCAACAGACAGGACATCGTCAGCACTGGCCCTGATACTCGTATCATTGTCGGTGTCAAGATCTATGCGGTTGCCAGTAGTTACCATATCCAATATAGCCCCAGCCGTTTGTATTAACACGTTACCCGCACTATCGATACGCATACGCTCTGTGCCGCCCGTGATTGCTGTGAGCGTGTCTGCCGCTGCCCATCCATAACCTGTGTCCAACTCTGCTTTGTTTGGTACAAGTGTAGGGTTAGTGGCTGTCGCTGCCTCATCTACTATCTGTGGCCCTGCAGCGTTAGACATTATCGCCCCGCCAGTAATAGTAGTTACGCCTGCTGCCAGAGTTCCTGTGGTGCTTAGGTTCTCGTCACCAAAAGATATGGCTGCACTTGCCGACGTGATAGAACCAGTAGCGAGCGTAAGGTCGGACGATACAGTAACCGTACCAGAGGCGAGTGTGCCGGTAGTGCTTAGGTTCTCGTTGCCGAACGAGATAGCACCGGAAGAATCAGTGATAGACCCGTCAGACAGGATCATATTCGTAGCACCCGTCAACTGCAACGAGGTAGCCGTCCCGTCATAGCTCAAGCGCATACGCTCTGCTGCCGTCTCGCTTTCCGCCACGGCGAACACCAGGTCAGTATCGTTGTTGTCAGCGGCAAAGGTGTCATCAGCCTCAGCGTATATGCTGGCAGCAACAAGTATGGCGTCTGTCCCTGCTGTGTCTGACGGTGCCTGGAAATCGATCCTCCCTAGCACGTCGCCGTCGACTACCGTCGGCTCTGCCGTAGAAAGGTTGAGGACGACGCCTGTAGTGGTGAGGCCCGACTGTATGGTAACGGCCTCTGTCAGCGTGCCGGAGCCGGGCATCAGCTTGAGCGACAGCTCGCCCTTCTCTGCTCCCGTAGCATCAGACACGCACATCACATCGAGAGCACCGAACTCGTCCTGGTTGTTGGCATCGTCGGGCATCTTGAAGACGACACCCACGCCCGAGCTGTTATCCGTCATATTGCCCGAGGCGGGGTCCCACTCCACAGTAGCATTGCGCTGTATCGCCCCCGCAGCAGCACCAAGGTCGAGCACCCTCACCGCCAGGAAGTCTACGGCGCCATCACCACCAAGGTCGGTAGCTGTCGTGCCGTCGAGGATCTTCGCCAACACATTAGGGTTGGCATCGACTTCAGACCCGTTGATAGCATCGCCCGTATTATCTTTTGCTGAGTTGTCGCTCATTCCATCAAGGACTGCTGTGCTCATAGTGCCTCCTTAGGCCGCTATCTTACTTGAGCGCATGGCAGAAGCTATCACCACGCCCTGTATCTTGAAATGTTGGTCACTCTCGAGCAGTACCTGCATGCCTGTGCCACGCTGCGCATACGAAGGCCTGACACGCACGCCTGCCGGACCACTACCTCCCCACAGGGCTACTCCCCACTCTCCTACTCCCCACCCGTCGGACCCTGACAGCCCTGCCAGCCTCTCTACATTGCCGCCGAAAGACGGCAGGCCACGCCGTAGTAAGTTCATACGCATATCAACAGCCGTAGTAAGGTTGCTCTCCACATTAGCATACGCCCACCCGTACCTCTTCATATGCTGCGGTAGGCCCTGCACGTAGTACTTACTCTGGAAGCGCGACGTAAGGACAGACCCGTTCCACGTTATCTTGGTAGGGTCGTGCATAAGCCACACCTTACCCGCCGTATCGCCTACATACTGATTATAGTCGGTATTGGACTCTACGAACATGGTGCCACAGGTGAGGTTCTGCTTGTCAAACTGTGTCCACCGTGCACTCCTGTTATCGGTAGCCATATTGGCTATGAGGCCCCGTGACGGCGTCGGCTTACTGCCCGTGGCGAACTCGAAGAAATACTCGTTCCTGTCGAAGTTGTATATGGCGAAACTCGTATTCTGTACCGCCCTGTTCTGGCCGTCGAAGATAGGCTTCACCCACCTACTCATATTATCGATGGTGAAGCCCGTAGACCCTGACGACTGCCGTATCCTCTGTAGGCCGTGCTCGCTCTCGAACCACAGGCCATTCTCGTCTTCTTGTATCGTCTGGTGAGATACGCACCCCACCTTTGTAGAGACGTTCTTGACGATACTTAGCGTAGAGAAAGAGTCGGTAGGGGCTATACGGAAGATAGATGAACGCTTGAAGATAAACAGGTTGTTTCCGAAAGTTGCTGCCCCCGTTATGTTGCCGTCATAACCCCTGTATATCTGTATGTTGACAGCACCCGTCGACCACTCTTCAGCATTCTCATTGGCAGACCCGAAAGCGGTGTCTGCCTGAAACAGCCAACACTTGCCCTGCCACGCCACGGGAAACTTGCCAGCAGCAGGAGGCGATCCACCCAAAGTGGTAGCGTCCGACCCATCAAACTTAACAGGCACATCGGGAGCATCAGGGTCATCGTTAGCCAGGATAGAAAGGTTAGCAGTAGTAGTAGCCCCGTAGAACATGGTCCCTGACCATCGCGCACTCGCAACTCGACTGTTGCCTGTCGCCCGCGCCCCACTCTCTGCTACCCAATCACTTCCGTCATACTGATATATCTTGCCATCGGTAGCGGCAGCGAGAAGCTTATCGCCACTGTTATGGTCGAACAGACCCGTAACCGTACCACCCATAGCCGTGCTACCAAGCTGTGTGTTGCCATGCATCGTCTGTGGGTTGTCACTCTCTTTGTCATAGACCATATTAAGGCCTTCAAAGATAGCGTTGTCAGGGAATTTGGGATCGTCAGGGCTCGTCACCCTGTATATCCCTCCGCCGAAGTTGAAATGCCCAGACTCATGCCAAGCCATTATAAAAACAACACCTTGTCCGACATTGCGTTTCTTCTTATATTTAGGTAACTGCAATCACCTAAACCAAGGAGGAAGCAATGAACAGACAAGATGTCCCTCAAAAAGTGATAAACCGCTTTTGGCAGCATGTCAATATCCCCGATAAATGTTGGGAATGGGACGCTATGTGTATGAATACGGGATACGGCCTTATGTATACCTCTAAAGACCAACCCCCTACGCTGGCTCACCGAATGTCCTACATTCTTCATTATGGCTCGATCCCCGAAGGCCTTCTTGTCCTTCATGCTTGCGATAACCGAAAATGTGTAAACCCAAACCATCTGTGGGTCGGAACCCATCAAGACAACTCAGACGACAAGTGGAAAAAAGGTCGTGCTATAATTGCCAATGGACAAAGGAGAAGACATTCCAACCTGAGAGTCGGCGAAGTGTTATTGATAAAAAAGATTCTTAAGGCTGACATTGTATCAAACCCATATATAGGAAAAATGTTTAAGTCCGCTTCTTCAACCATATGGAAGATAAGTTCCGGCAGGTCTTGGAAAGGTGTATCCTGACATTCTATCTGGCTTGTGTCAGGGTTTTTAGGTGGGCAAGGGCCAGTCCACACGTTTTATTCTCTTAGCAGCCTTCGCAAATCCTGAAAACCTGTTTCTGCTGCAAAAGCCTCTTCTATTAATGAGGCCTCATTAAGGTCATTTCGGCTTAAGTACTTTTTCAAGTGTTCTACAGCCTCGGGGGTCACGCCATGTACCTCTTCAACAAAATGGCTTGGGGTCTTTTGGGAAATAGCCTCCCTGATAGCAGCAAGAACAGCACTGCCAGTTTCTTCATCCTGTTCTCCATACCTGGCATGTACACTCTCGTGTGTCAAAAGGCGGTCCTTATTTTTTGTTGAAAGGCCTTCTGGATAAAGAATCTCTTTTGTCCTGTGATCTGCGACAGCCTCTGCGCCACTCATGGCTTCAATATCTTTTTTATTTACAAGCCTGTTTACAGGAACTTCTTTCATTCTCCACCCATCAGGAATAATATATCTTGTAGCCTTCCTCGCCATCCCTACAGCAGGTGCCATTGGCCCTACCATATCCATAGCCTGCTCGGCAGGGTTGTTGCCTACGACAGCCCCAAGGATATTCTCCAAAGCAGGATACTGCTTGAACAAGGCCTGCCACGCTGTATGTGGAGGAGGCTGAAATGGCATTACTTAAATGCCTCTTTTAAAATGTCCATAGAATCTTCACTGATAAATCTTAAATGTTCGTTGCTAGGATTCTGAAAAATATCAAGAGCCATCTCTATGTCTTGGTGTTGCCCTTTTCCTGCGTCCAGAGAAAAAAGACCTTTATCTGTTTTCAGGACAGCCACTTCACCATATTGCGAAGATTCTATTTCCTTGCGGAGAGCTCTTGGAGAAGTAATTTTTTTAATAAAGGCCTCGGCCTTCCCAGATTCCTTTATAGCTTCAGACCCCCAAACCGGGCCAAGCATTTTTCTTGCCATTGCTTTTGTAGCCTGATTTGCCATCCCTACGGGAGCTCCCATAGGGCCGGCCATACCCATAGCCTGCTCTGCTGGATCGTTGCCTACAACAGCACTCAAGATATTTTGTAAGGCAGGATACTGCTTGAACAAAGCCTGCCACGCTGTATGTGGAAGAGGCTGAAATGGCATTATCGTATGCTCGGTATGCGGTCGAAAGCGATTTGGCTCACGCCCTGGAAGCCTCGGTGTCTGCGCAGGTTGTGCTGCCGATATGTCTTTACGTCAAGCTGTCGCTCGTTACGCTGCGTCCTGTTCTCCCTCGCCACTATCTGGAACCTGGCACGTTCGTACGCCGCCATCCACCGATCAGCCTTGTTATAGTCTTCATCATACATACACGCCCGCCACCTGAGGTGGTGGCTCACAGCATCATACGCTATGTCGGGAGCGTCACCACCAAAGACGCTGGTGCTAAAAGTGGTGTTGGAGGTGAACTTGGTGGTGAAGAAGAGCTCGAAGAGGAAAGCCTTGTCGGGATACGGCCAGAAGACCCACTCTTCCTGGTCGCTCGAGTTTATACCTACGTGGGCCATCATAAGGGGCTTGCCAGTAGTGTCCCTGTGGAGGTCGTGCGCCGCCCGTTTTTTGAGCGTTTGTATGTCCGTCAATGCTATCTCGTCAGACCCGAAGATAGCTGACGACTCGCCGTAGCTGGCTAAGATTATCTCGTCTATGTCGGAGAAGGTGAGGGCATATGTGTCTTGCACGATTTTGAATCCCAATGACTCGGTAGCTTCTGTCTCACCTACATAGGCGTCTTCAAGGACGAGCGTGTCGGGAGAAGAGGAGGTGTCTACAGACGCTATCCGATATGACGTCTTGTCACGGCTTAGCCGTAGAAACTGCCCTGCTATCGTACTGCCGAAGTTGTCAGCAGCCGTAGCCTCGCCAAGGACAGCCGACGTAACGGTAGTGCTGCCGTTCGTCACAAGGACGCCGCCGTCCGTCTGGTCCGCGACAGTAGTCAGGTAGTCGCGCTGCAAGCCCCAACGGTACCTGGCGGCCTCGAGGATGTCGTGGACAACTTCATTCATATCGTCGAGGAGGATATTCTGTAGTTGGTCTTCACTGTCGAAGGCCGTGATGTCTACCTCGCCCACCTCTCGTAAGGCCGTGTTTACCGTCGCCCCTGCTGTCTTAGCCATCTAAGCCTCCAGCTTGTCGATATAGATAGAAGTCCACGGTGCCGTAACTTCGTGAGCAGCAAGCGTCAGGAGGACTCCTCATCGAGAAGCCTTCCTGACAGATAGCCTGGTCGGCCACCTCAAAATACCTCGCCTTCAATCCTGATAAATACCCTGTCACCATCGGCTGCGCCCGTCGTCGTCAGGAAGACATCGCCTGTCGTTCCGGCACCGAAGCCAGCCAGATGCCCATCAGGAGCACACCTGAAGTCCAGGTCCACAGGACCCGTAGCACCCTCGGGTAATGTCGCCAGGGGCTCGTCGGCAGTAGCATCAAACTGAAGTTCTACCTCTATGCCTGTCGTGGCGACAATATATACCGACTTGACAAAACATTTGGTGGTATAGCCTTCACCGAAGTCTGCCGATACATCGATGATAGCAGAATTGGTGAACTCCCCCGTGCCTGTCCAGTGAGCGTCCCAAGTCAGGATGAAGCCGTGGCCTACCTGTCGTAGGTACTCTGTTGGAGTAGGTGCAGCCATCGCTTAATACCCTTTCACTTGTTTTTAGACTTCTTGGCCCTCGCCTTTTTGGCAGGAACCTTCTTAGCTGGTTTGATGATGTCGGCCTTACCTGCAAAGGCAGCCTCAACGTCAGCCACGCTCGTCTCTGCCGCATCATCACGGGTAGAGATAGATGCCAGGGCTTCTGCTGCTGACAGCCCGGCACCTTTGAGCCTGAGGACACGCTCCACGTTTTTCTCTGTGATAGCCATAGCGTCCTCTCGGGTTTATGAAACAGCCGTGGTTGGGAACTCGCGCGCCTTCTGGTCGACAGCGTCGGCCTCGTAGTTGCGGGTACACATACACGACCCTGGATCCAGCATAGACGTCAGGGTGCCCTCGCCCATATCATTATCGGAGATCATACCCGTTGCCCCAGCTGAAAAGATGATGGCAGGGCCGAAGTTGTTGACATTGCCAGATACCAGGCATGACAGATGAGCAACACCACTGTTTATAGCACCTACATCCCAGGCGTTAGTATCGTTCATCCCGTTAAACTCATTGTCGACAATCCTGATATAGTGGGCTCCTGCCGCCTCTATCTCAATGGCAGCGTCCGGCCCATTGGCCGTCACATAGAACCTGTTTTTTTCTATCGAGGTGTGCAGGCCCGCTGCCGGGATGGTGATGCTCTCCACGTCGTTGGCACCACACTCAAAGGTGCATCCGCGCACCGTCAGCCCTGCCGCACCCGCATTGATGCGGGAGGTGGCCGCTGCCGTCGATGCTGCAAAATGCAGGTCTTCGATAACTACGTTGGCACCCGTCACGGCTATGCCGTCGACAGCACCGTTGACGACGATAGCCGAGGCGTTGATGTTGCCCTGGCTCTTGACGCCTGTCAGCGTCACGTCGTCAGCATCAAAGGCCATCGCCGCCGTGATCGTCACCGACCCTGGCAGCAAGACAATCGTATCGCCGCGCCCCGACACACACGAGGCGTGGGCACCTTCCGACCCGTCGATCGTACTCTTGGCACGTTCGGGATTCAGGCCGTTATAAGTGTCGGATCCTCCCGAGCCTTTGTAGGAGGCTACGGTGGTGTCCCTCACAAAAAAGACGGCACCACCCGGCTTGTCCAGGTTGTGCCACCGTCCTTTAGCGTAAAAAAGATTAGCCATTGTTATTTCTCCTCACTGCTATTGTGGACCCCGAAGGGCTTTGAAAGGTTCAGGGAGGACGCTGCCACCCCGAGTGAGTTACTGTATAAGTCCCATACTCCGCAACATCTCGAGCAGGGCATTCATATCCATATTGGAAGTGTCCTGCCCTATCTGCCCGCCCCCTCCGTAGTTGCCAATGCCTGCCATCTGGCGTTGCATTTGTAGCTGTCGTTCTCTCTGCGCCCGCTGATACCGCGGGTTTTCGGCATAGCCCCGTGACTGCATAGCCTGGAGAAGAGGCAAAGCATTCTGCATAACGCTCGGAGAGGCAGACCCTGCTATAGCACCGCCAAGGGGGCTGATAGCACCTGCCGTAGCCCGCTGTTGTTGTTGCAACTGACGTGCCCGATCCCTCTCCATCTTCTGTTGCTGCTGTTGCTGAAGCATCTGAAGCTGTGCATTACGCTGCATATCGAGATAAGCAGGGTTACTCGCCATCTGCTGCGACTGCAAACCTATCATAGGCTGCATAGGCTCATAGCCTTCGGGCACCTGATAGTTCTGTGCCTGCCGCTGCATACTGCCATACAGGCTTGCGTCAGTAGTCGGATAGGCAGACCTTTCCACAGGAAACATAGAAGCCGACCCTATAGGAGAAGGTGCTACCGTCCCACCTGTCTGCTGCCGCTTTACAGGCTGCTGCGACTGCAAACCTATCATAGGCTGCATAGGCTCATAGCCTTCGGGCACCTGATAGTTCTGTGCCTGCCGCTGCATACTGCCATACAGGCTTGGGTCAGTAGTCGGATAGGCAGACCCTTCCACAGGAAACATAGAAGCCGACCCTATAGGAGAAGGTGCTACCGTCCCACCTGTCTGCTGCCGCTTTACAGGCTGCTGCGACTGCAAACCTATCATAGCAGGTTCCATAGCCTGCGCTTGCATCTCTTGTAGAGTTGCCATAGCGTGCTCCTTAAAGCGAGGGGGAACCCCCGGCGGCGAAGGGAGCTGCCGGAAGTCCAACCCTCAAAGATTTACGCACCCGGGCTTCCGAAGATACCACGGGGGTCACTAACTCCACTCGACTGCCTGAACAGGCCCTTGAACTTGAGGTCACCACTGTCGAAGTCCACGACGTCAGAAGACGTAAAGGCCTCGCGCTCATACAGGTGCATCTCATGGTCCGACTTGTCAGCAAGCAGGAAGAAAGCGTTCGTATCGGTTAAATAGTCCCACACCTTCAGCTCCAGCCCTGAGTCGTTAAGAGGCTGGACGGCGTTGGTGTCATCTTCCGGCGTCTGCGTACTGTTGAGGATACGCTTGGCGTCGAAGATAAGGTCGGGCGGCACGAGCAGGCACTTGGGCCTGATAGCCAGACGCCGTCCACCACCACTACGGAAGTTACGGAAGTCGATCACCATCTGCTCCAGCGACGTAGTCGACAAAGAGGCCGCCGTGGTGAGCTCGTTCTTGTACGTCTGCAAGTTCTCCCTGACATGGGCGGTGTCGAAGATAGGCTGCCCGTCAGGGGTTGTCGCAGTGCCAAAGCCGTTGTTAAAGTGGTTCGCTAGCACCCCTTCTTCTGTGGCGTAGGCAGCCATGCCCAGCTCGGCAGGGCTGTCTTCCATCACGCCATAGAGGTCGTCACTCCACTGCTCTGCCGTGATCCTGATACCTTTGGCAAAGACGGTGTGTGTGAAGGTCTTCAGATAACCTTCAACGGGTGTGGTGTAGTTGACATCTTCGCCCTCGGCCTTCTCGTCCATCGTGCCGATGCCGCCGAAGGTGAGGTTGTGCTCACGTATCTGATTGCTGTCGTGAACATTAAAAATCTGCCTACCTACCTGGGACCGTTCTGTCCAGGCCTGGTAGATCGTCATATGAATACCACGGGTAGTAGTATCATTGACGAAGTTGGAAGTTCTTGCAATTCCAATAGCCATTGTAAAACTCCTCTATAAAGCCTCGTCAGTGATTAGTCTGTCGTGGTTTTACCAGTGTGGAACATATGTTCGTTGATGATACTACGCCATACACTGTTGACGCCGATAGCGTAGTCCGGACCTTTTATAAACTGTAGCAAAGTATGTCCTGCCACAGAGTCGGCGACCGTGGATATAGCCAGCTCCATCTTGGATACTTTGAGCGTGCTGTCACCTGCCGTAGCAAGGTGGTCGCAGCTGGACAGGATGTTCGCCTGCGTGGGCGTGCCCGAACCGTCGTCCTGCGCGATGTGATCCTGCTGTGGGTCGTCAGCGACAGCAGCATACGATGCTGTAGACGCTGCCGAATAGTCGAGGCAGACTCCACTCATATACGCTTCTTGTGCTGCGGCGATGTTCAGCCCTCCCCCTGTCGCCTCTACGTGGACGAGGTCACCAGGATAGATAGCCGTAGCATAAGAAGCCAGCACCTCATAAGGGCGCGACCGTCTCAGCGGGCTGGGAGTAAAACCATTAGGAATATCTAAGTTAGCCATCTGGCTTTCCTTTCTTGAAATTAACGAGTATGTCTGTAGACGCGCTCTCCAGGCTCACGCTTCGTAGGGCCTCCGGCAGGACCACGGCCCTCGTGGTATCCTTTCTCTGCCTGCTTGGCGAGCATCATCTTGTTATCGTGAGTCATATTCGGATTGTTCTTGGTAAAATGGTCGTAGGCCTGCTGCCCTACGTCGCCAGGATCAGAAGCATTGCGCTTGCGCTGCTCGAGGTCTTCGAGGGATGCTGACGGGTTGCCCGTCATCTCCTCCATAGCCCTCACCTTGGCGTTGTCCAACTTCTGAGCGTTAGCCTCCGGCGTGTACAGCAAGACATGCTCATTGGTAGTGAGGAGGTTGCTCTCGGAACCCGACCGTGCTCCCGTGGGCGTGTCGCCCTGCTCGAGCTCACTGTCAGGCCTGTGGGCAACAGTATATCCCCTGTCTATCCAATACTGAGCTTTGCTCTGCGTAGGCCAGTAGAAGCGTCCACCAGCCTTGAGGTACTTGTCTTTGACAGCCTGGGGCACATAGAAATAATCGTTGGTGTCCAGCTGATCTATGTTGGTAAGCCCTTCGGGTGCCCACTCCTCACCACTCTTCTCTTCGTCGGCGAGGATAGCGTGGGCGTCGAATCCCAGGTCCGGGTTGGCCCAATACAGAGATAGCGCAGCCTTATGGTCGCGCAGAAAATGGTCCTTGAAAGGGCCCTCGTCACCGTCGTTGCCGTAGATACCTACAAAGCCACACCACGGGCACGACTTCATGCCCTTGGTGTTTATAGGTGCCTCTTCCCACGCCTTCTTGGCGGCCTTAACCATATTGGCCGACTGCGTGGCGACAACTTTCTCTTCTTCCGGAATGTGGTCATGCGGGGTAAGCGAAGGCCCACCGCCGGTACCACTATGATCGAACGTCGTTTCGGTAGCCATAGTTACCTCGTATGAACGTATTTATGTTCCACACCTGGAACGTGAGTGACCTGCTGTGGTCCACCGTGGGGGTCGATAGCTTTAAGCTGGTCCATAGTGAGGCCACCCAACTTCTTGGGCTGCGTCTTCTGGACTTCTAAAAGCTCTGCCTCCCACTGCTCTATAGCTTGCTTCTCCGTCATCTGCACAGGACCGCCACCACCTGTCCCTCCTCCCATCATGGCTGAGTTGCCATTGTCGGAAGGGGTACCAGGGTTTACTGTCGGTGCCACGCGAGGTTTTATCCTGCCCGTAGTGAGCATCTCCATATACGCCTGGTTGATGAGGTGGCCCTGATTTTGGGGCTGCCCCCACTGCCGATTAGAAGCTACCATCTCGCCCATACGCTGCGACATGACACGCTCGCCAGCATCATCGAGGAGGCCCTGGCTCTTCATGTCTGACAGCTTCTGCGCTGTCACCAATGACGAAGTGACAGCACCTACCTTGCTATCTATCTGCCCGGCAAAGTCATTACGCAGCCGCGCCTCCATAGCCCGCATACCCTGAGACATCTGGTTGTTGGCTACAGCCTTGACAGCCTCATAGGCCTTGGGACCACCTTCCTCTTCTGTCCCAAAGCTGTCACGTAAGTTGGCTTCCGGATCGGCAGGCCCGTTCTGCTGCTGCTGGCCCTGCCGTGCTGCGATCATAGCCTGCATGGCTGCCACCTGTCCTTCTGCGCGGCGTGCCCTGTCAGACTCTTCGCGGAGACGGCCCGAAGGGACCATGCCCGCACTATCGTCAGAGCCTCTTCCAGCACCGGGGTCGGTATCGTCGACCAACGTAAACGCGATGTTGGGGCTCTCCTCCTGTTGTTGTGCGCTATCTTCAGCGGCGGGAGTAGGTGCTCCCGGCTCGGGCGTGTCGCCGCCCTGTGGCGTAGGTTCTGCTACCTGCACATCTTCTGCCATGTTTTATCCTCTAAGATTTAGAAGTATTCCCATATGTCACTGTTCTTTACGATTGGCAAAGTCTCATACTGCATTAAGCGCATTGCCTGCTTAAGCTGGGACCTTTCGGACTTACGGCGCGGTCTTTTAAAATGCTGTGGAACACTGCGCCACTGATGCCCTTGGTCTTTGTGTGTCCGACTCATAGCTAATATGTTTGGTGTCCTGAAGATCCCTTGCCACCCTTGGTCTTGGCGAGGCTCATACCACCCTTGTTGGAGGTGGGCGACCACTGCCGCGTCTTGTGGCTGTCTTCAAACTTGCTGTTACGCATACCGCGCCCTTCGTAGCCTTTGCCTGTCTTCTTGTGACCTTTCATCTGCTACCTCCTTGGTAAGATCGAATCGTCGACTTTCCTTCTGCCGTGAGCTACCTCACTCCTATGCAGTTGCATAACGAGCTCTTTAATACATTTCCTCAACATGCCCTCCGACGGGTTTTTGTAGATAGCCGTAGGACTCTTATCAATAGGGTCTTGCCAGAACAGTATGGCACGTGATGCCGTGTTCAGCTTACTCCGCATGACCATCAGCTTGTCAGCATCTTTAAGCTCCAGGTCGGGCATCTTGTACCATAGACTTCATAAACTCGAGGGTCTCTAACACTGCGTCGTACTTGCCTACCTCGTACCTGTCGCCCTCCTGATTCCTCGCTGCGGCAAGGGCCTTACCTGCGAACTCGGAGGCGAACAGCTTCAACCGTTTTTCCATATGGTCCCACCCGGGAAGTGTGAACAGTTCCCACAGGCACTCCTGCTCATACTGCGACATCTCCTGAGAGATAGCGGTGCCAGGGGCTACGAGGTCTTGGAGCATTTACCAAAGCCTTGACATAAGAGGATTTTGTTGAATGGAAGGATTAAGAAGATTATTGAGTATAGCAATAATCGCTTCTCCTTCTACAGGGGGGACTCTGTTTATGGCCGAAGCCCTATGAGAGTCTCTTAGTTTTTCTAATTCTTCAATAGATCTTCCGCCACCAAACGCGCCTCCCATATCGTCAATAACCCAATCGAGATGCCGTGCCTGATTTAAATTCTTTTTTGCTCCTACAACTTCAGGATTTCCACCTGTCATCCACTGCGCAGAAGGCGCACGCCGAACAGCTCTATCAGCCATATATCTCAATCTTTCAGGAGACAGCTTTTCTTCAGAGACAGGAGCATCGCGTTGTGTAGCCTTTAACAAAAGTTGCTGTATGGAAGGATTTTTTATCAGTTCCTGCCAGATAGGATCTCCCGGCGGTGGTAGTCCAGCCATCACATACTCCCATTGAGATTGGGCGGCGGTGTCACTGCACCGTTGCCTGCCGTCTGTGCCTGATAGGCATTAGCAAAATTGCTCGCGCCCCCACCCTGCACGTTGCCTATCTGAGCAGAAGCCCTATTGGCAGGGTCGGCAGCGTTAGGACTCTGTGGCCCTCCTCCTGCCTGCTGCATCATGGCCTGTGCCTGCTGTTGCTGTTGCTGTGCCATCTTCTTGGCAGCCTGCTCATTATGCATAGCGATATGGCGCAGGTGGCCTACCTGGTTGGGCCTGTCAAGAATGTTGAAATCTTCGGACTGCTGATACTCCTGGTGGCCCTGTATATGCTCCTGGTCGTTGTCGGAAGGGTGTACAGGCGCCGCCTTGTTAAAGCCGTACTTGTATTCCGACATCTGTGCGTTCTCTTCGTCGAAGTCTATAGGTGTCCCTTGTGATACGGCACTCTTGGGACCGATAAACCTTACCACGTCGGACTCGGAGTATCCCATCGCCGTATACTGCTCGGACTCTATCTCCCACCGCCTGCCCATGTCCTGATTTGTCAGGGGGCTGTTAGCCGCTACTTGGTAGGCCGTTTGGGCACGCTGGAAACGATTTTGTTGGCTGAACATTCCAACATTCGCTCCAAGTCGGAAGTCGTAAGTTCCGCGGAACCACAGATCGTCCCGAGATAGATTGGTCTTTGCAGCCTGAGAGTCTTCTCCGAGCAGCCGAAACGTTCGCCACATAGGTCCGTGCTGTATCTCGAGGTCATAGACGAGCTCACTCATAAAGGCGAAGGCTTCGGCATCCTGCTGGAGGAGAGGTGCAAGACGTGCCTCCGCTTCAGCCTTGGTACCTAAGAATCCCGTAGCATGTCTTGCCGATGCTCCCGACGTAGGGCTGATGCCTAAGAACAGGTCAGAGATGCCCATGACCCGTTCAATGATTGTCAGGAGCAATGTCTCTTCCTGATGGTAGAACGAGGTGACGTTGTTCGTCTGTGGTGACCATACCGCCTGTGGATCTTCGACAGGAATGAGTGTGAGGGGTTTGAGTTTTACTTCTGAAGGCTTTAGGGATGAAGAAGCTTTGATGAAATACCACTGCAGGTTGGTGGCTATGCCTACGTCGACACGCATATTGTGTATGGTGTCCAACTCTTCCGACAGGTGCGAGATAATCTCGCACACGCCCATGCTGTACCACTGATTGCTCACACGCTGGAAGTGCTTTTCTAAGAGCGGCCTCTTGCCTGTCCAGCATATGTCGGTTAAGAGAAAAGCCCCGAGGAACACCTCGGGGTCTTTGCATACGAACATGACCATTTCTTCTTCTTCGCCCGTATCGGGATGAAGGTATGGTCCGAAGTATGTGATGATCTGATATTCGGGGTTGGTCTCCGTCGTCATAGCCGCGGCAGGCGTCTGCACAGCTTGCGTCCTGTTCTGCCCGCGCATATCGTCTTGCTGCCTAATACGCTCGTTGTTGGTGCCTCCGGCACGCGCCTGCCCACTACGTGTCTGGTCGCCCTTCTGGTCGCGCCACGGCTGTAGCAGGTCTTTACCACTTGCGCCGTTCTGCTTCGCCCACTCTTCAAAGCCGGGGTATACCCCTTCTTTGAACTTCTTGTTCATAACCAACAGAGTTTCCCACTGCCTGACGCACACATCGTAGGCACCCATAGGATTCTTCAGACGCTTGGGCTGTAGGTTCTCACAGTCGATAGGAGGCAGGATGTCGTCCCACTCTATAGGCTGTATGACGGGACCACGGTATAGCGTCGTCTCTTTGTAGGTGACGGAAGGCTCCTGCGCTACCGTGATAGGCTCACCCGTATCATCATCAAGCTGATACGACCCGTCGGGGTTGGTAGCATACTCAGGCTCCGCCTCCGGATCCCCCTCGAGGACGCGGTATCTGTGCTTGTCGTGGACATATGACACGAGATCACAGCTGTTGCCGTGGATGAACCTTATCTTACTGGAGGTGCGCCACATAGCTTCGGCACGCATCCTGTTGGGCTGTAGCTGCCACTCGACAGTCCTCGCGGCGTCTTTGGCAACTTCTTCGTCGTCATCTTCCGTCCACCCTGCCTGCACCAACGGGTTCTGTGACCATATGGTATATACGGCACGAGCTTGGAGAGCGTCTACAAGCCAGTAGGGCATCTGTACGTGTAGGTTGGCACTATCTTCCCACGGGCCTTCCCGTGGGTTGAAGTCGAGGATCCTGCCCTGATACATCTGGTCGAAGGTGAGGTGCTGCCCTAAATACTGATCGCGCGATATGACCCTGTTCTCATATATCTGCGAGATCATGTCAGCGAGTTCTTTTTGCGTCTGCTCGTCGAAATCGATCGGCTCTTTGTCGGGGAAGACAGGTGCCTGTGGCCTGTTCTCCTCTTCTACCTCCTGGTCTGCCATATCTGTTTCGTAGAGGAGGTTCTGCTGTGGCAGGCCCGGCATAATAGGCATACCACCACCCATAGGGGGTGCGCCTACAGGATCTTCATAAGGAGGAAAGCCCCCGAGGGGCATCTGCTCATTGGGAGGGAAAGACATTTAGTTGCCCTCGCCGAGAAACTTTAACACATCTGACATCTGCGGATGAATTTGGCTATAGGTTTCTCCCGGCAAAAACGGCTTACCACCACGGTCTATGTAAATATAGTTTTTATCTTTCATCATATCTGCTATCCGCTTACGTTGTTGTGCAGACACCTGATTTGTTGCTTGCACAGATAGTTGGTCATTGAGGCTTGCCACCCTAACAGCATCAGTTTTATCTATAAAACCGTGCCTTACGTCTTCTCCTAAATCATCAGAAATTTTACTTATTTCTTGATGTTCAAGCCCCCTTTTTCCTGCGGCTTTTCTTCCAAGTGTATTCTTGCCAGAAAAGTCTAACATTGTTCCGTCGGGGAGAATATACCCTGCCTCTCTTATATCGTTTGTTGTGCCAAAGTATTTCTTGGCCTTCTCGATTAATTCTTCGCCTATATTTCTTCCTGCCCTTTTTGCCATTCCCACGGCAGGTGCCATAGGGCCTACCATATCTAGCATATTGTCGGCAGGATTGTTGCCTACAACAGCACTCAAGATATTTTGTAAGGCAGGATACTGCTTGAACAAAGCCTGCCACGCTGTATGTTGTGGCATCGCTACAGGCACAGAAACTCCGTACAAAAAAAGTGGCCGAGAGGACAGAAGGGGGAGGGATAGCTCCCACCGATTCTATCCAATCGGCCAAAAAAATAGGCTATGGATACGACAGCATTTTTCAGCTATCTATCCATAGCCTCACACACACTCAAAGGATTGAACGCGCCCTGGAGTCGGGACGGACGGCGTTCAAGAGGTAATCTTAGGCAAACTTATTTGTCTTGTCAAGCTTTATGTTGACTTTACGGGAGCAAGGCCGGCCCCTCGCAGTGCTTCCAAGGCCTGTTTATAGGCGGGGCCGAGCATCAGCGATGCTCCCTTCCTCTTGTCCTCTTCTGTAGAGTAAAAAGCCTCTCTCAGGAGCACGCAGCGCAGCAGATAGCGGCTGTTTTCGTCCGTCAGGAGCATATCTGTGTTTTTCTCTGCCCACTTTTCATGGTCGGCCTCAAATTCGGACCAGTCTATGGCCTTATATAGCGCGTCAAGCGTCATCGTCCACCATAAAAGTTATAATCAGCCCAACAAAGCATGCTCCTCCCAAGACCAAGAAGAACTCTTCCGTCTCCAGGCTGTTTAAATATAAAAAAGCTATTGCTATTCCGGAAGCGAACACACTAATACAAAAAACACAGATCAAAGTTTTAGCCATAGCCACTACCAGCCTATTCATGAAGGTCAATATCCACTCCTCGCGGGCTTCCATGTGTGTCCTCTGCCCACTTTACCCTGATTTCGGCTGTTATGTATCCAGATAGACTCTTCCAGACACTTTACGGCAAGCCATATGGCCGTCCGTATCACGCTATCGCCCGTCTGCACGCCCTGACTCGCTTCGCGAGTGCTGAAGTTGGCATCCGGCGGTGCTCCCAACACGACAAGCTTCTTCAACGGGCGATCTGAGGCAGGCGTAAACAGTTCCACCCCACTGGAAGGGTGTATCAGGTCTTCACCCCACCACTGATCCATGTCCCTCGCTAAAGAAGCCCCGTCGGGTATAGGCGTCTCCCGTATATAGGCTGTCGTATCGCGCGAGACGTAGGTAGGGAAACGCTCCCTGAGGAAGATAGCCTCAAGGTCGGGGTAGTGGTTGATGCCGTCGTGCCTGCGCAGCCCTTCTACGGCGTAGTGCGGTTCGTTGGGGCATGCTATCGTCTCGCTGAGATACCTATCTTTGAGGACGACGACAGCGTCCAGCAGCTCGCGTGGTGTCTGCCTGCTCACCTCGTCGATGATGACATACTGACGGGCAGGGTTGCCGCTCTCGCCGTCGTAGGGCCACCACGTCCTTTCTACCGCCACACATGCATAGCCGTAGTCGGCACCTGTCTCCGGGAAGGTGAGGCCGATTACGCTGCGTGACACCCTGTCGAGGCCCGTCATGGTGTTTATGTCGGCACCGTCTTTGTGGTATAGGACGTCTATGCCGTCGGCGTGTTTGCGCGTCGTTATGTGGTTTATCTTCTGCCTCCCCTGTGATAACTGCTATGGTGCCTCGCGCACAGTATGGTCACGTCTTCGCCTATGCTCTCGTCGAAGAGGTGGCGGTAAACTCTGTGGTGAAGCTGTAGGTTCTTGTCGGTGCCGCACAGCACGCACGACTTGTAGTATTCTATGCAGAACGTGCGCAGGCTGTCGAACCAGTCTGTCGTATGGTACTTGTCGAGGTCCGGCTTCTCGAACCTGCCTGACAGCAGTCTCAGCACAACCTTCTTGTCGAGGCCCTGCGCGAAGGGGTCGCAGGCATACCTCTTGAAAGGCTTGCCGCCACCATAGCTTCTGCTGACGACGGGTGCCTTCGATTGGTTAGCCATTAGTAAACCCACTGCCTTGCTATCTCGCACAAGGCCACAAAGACCGCATCCTTGTCTTTCTCTAACTGTCCAAGATCAGCATAGGGCACGAGGTCTGGATGCACCTTGGATTCCCTGTCATACTCTTCACCATAGATCCAGCCCATCTCGTAATACGCCTGCATCCAACTGCCGTGAAGCTCCTCCGGCGACCGACTACGGTGCTCTCCACTTTGCCTCTCAATCACTTCGAGAAACTGAGCCTTAAATGGTTCTTCGCGCTCGTCCCATATGTCAGGAATAATCGGTGCTCCAGCAGCTTGCGCTGCAAGCCGAGCAGCGTCATACACAAACTTCGCTCTACGCTCAATTAATGTCATATCAGCATCTCCAGTTGTACTACGTGCTCTTTCTCATCGAACGACGGTGCCTCCAGGTATCCCTCATCCTGTGAGGCACCGTGCAGTGCCATAGCGCACGCCACCACGAAATCGATAGGCTTCGTCTGTGCCTGCTTGATGATGCGCGGGCCGGCTTCCGTCATCTTTACGGCACACCAGCTAAAGAAGCTCGCCACCCTGTTGTCATCGTACATATCGAGGGTCTTTGCCTGCAGGTGGGTATGCAGCGTCGTCGCTATCTGTATCATAAAAGGTCCGGACTGGTTGACCTCGTGGAGGAAGCGTCCGTAGCCCTGCGCATTGAGGCGTTGTGCTTCGGCAGCATATTGGTGGGGGTCGAACCATATGCCTGCTACACTTTCGTCAGCGAACCTTTCTAAGACATAGTCGGTGACGGCAGGTATATGCACGGGAGGCTCCCACACCTTATGGCAGTGTAGGCAGTATACGCCCGTCTCATAGTCGCGGTATACCCCTACGGCTGCTGCCGTATCGCGACGGTACGCCAAATCGAGGCCAAGGTGGAGGATAGGTGTCATATCCCACTCCCAACACCTTGCCACCTGATATGCTTGTCCCTCGTCACTCTTCTTTCCCTCCCATATCCTTAAATTTCCAATACGTCCTGTCCATAGCTTCCTCAGTGTAGTTGCTCTTCTTATTCATACGCTTGAGCAGTGCTACCCACTCCTGCACCTTGGCGTCGGGCACCCTTTCCAGGTGTATGTCGTGACGCCCGTGCTCGGGCACATTAACCTGGTCCAACCCTAATATGGTGTGGAAGCCCTGACTGCCCTGGAAGCCACTGTCGGCATACAGGTATATCTTTACGTGCCCTACGTCCTGCTCCGAATGATACTGGACGGGGTCGGTGACGATGGCTACCTGCGGCGGTATAGGCTTCTTGCTAAAGCTGTTGTCGATGATGTTGCCGAACTTATCTTCGTCGGGCACAAGCGTAGTACCCACGATGCGGTATACGCCGCCAGCGACTATCTGGTCGGCACGTACGACGCGGACCTCTTTCTCGGGCGTGATGATGTGGGGGGCCTTGCCGTTAAACATTTCTTTTTCTCCACTTTGTTAAGCATTTGTAGTCGCAGAACTTCCCAGCTCGTTCCCCTGCTATCAGTGGCTTGGCGCACTCGTCACAGCACCTGACGCCCTCGTCTCGGGGTACACCGCCAAACCTGTCGTAGAGGCTCTTCTCGTTGCGTAACTTCCCCGGCGACCACTCTGCCTTATCGCGCACACTCTCCGGCACAGCAGGAGGAGGCACACTACGCCGTATCAGGTCTGCCGTCCTGTCCTCGATAGCCTGCTTGAGCCTGCCTACCGCGCCAGTATGGCCTACCCCTACTCCGTATTCATCGCACAGCCTTATAATATCGTCTGCCCACTCGTGCTCATAGCTCGCCATACCCTCCTCCTCCTGTCTCTTGCGCCACTCCGCATCAGCGATAGCTGTCCAGTTCGGGTTTAGCGTGATTATGTCACCCATGGAAGGCCACCCTTTTCGAAACCTGTCTCCCCACCCGTTAGCCATTACCCCGGGTTCCTCTCTGTAAGCTTCGTCCTGTCCTCCGCCTTAGTAATCTCATTGACCTTAGCCAGCCTCTCAGCCTCCTCCCTCGCCAACCGCGCCTCGACAGCCTGATAGTTCAGCATCTTATCGGCCACCAGGAAAGAAGCGTCCACATTATACAATATGTTAATAGTGTATTTTGGTCTAATTACAATAATCCGCTTTTAAGAATTTATTTTCTTCCTTTCATGGTATTCACTTATCGCGTCGAAGTCCGTCTTGCCCACCTCTTTCTTACTCGCCGACAACAGCCCGTGCATAGCCTCACAAGCTATCTCGAACATATCAGGCCTCATCTTTTCTTCCTCCGATAGTCACGCATAAACCGTAAGTAATGTACCATATGCCTATACCCGTCAGGCACAGGAGACTCTCCATTCCATACAGACTGGCCATTGATAGTTAAGCCCGTCACCCGCACCTTCGCACCCGAAGGATAGTTGACCAAGATCTCTCCGTCCCTGATAGCATGCTCATAATAGAGAAACTTTTGAGTGGCCATCACTCCTCCTTTTTCTGTTGCTCCCCTACCAACTTTAAACTCTCGCTTTGTTGCCCCTCACTATCCCCCATCCCCTCAACAAGACGCAAACTCTCGTTAAACATAAACACCAACACCTCAAACACACTGCCCGGCAGCTCCTCCACACACCACTGGAATACCTTCTGCGCCTCCAGCCCCGCCATAGCAGGATCCAATGCCCTCTCCTGCTTACGTGTCCGCATAACCTTACCACCACCATTCATAGCTCCTGCCACCACAACTTCCTTATGCCCCTTCGCCTTCCTGTTACGCTTCGCCACGAATCACCGCCTTAAGATAGATTACGGTGATGTCCGTTTCTGGGGAAGATAAAACCCCACACAAGAGACAGCACATAGAAAAAAATATCTTCCCCATTGTCTGCCGTTGCAAGGAAAATAAGTAAAAGGATGCTAACCGTTTTACTTATTTTCCTTGCCATGCAATTCCGAATCGTCGCACATATCACGCATAGTGGCAACGAAAACCCTGCCATCATCTTGTCAAACATATCTCCCTCCTCCTAAAGATTAAAGCCGCCAGCACACTCCCTACTCTCAGATAAGGTTCTATCTACTCGCATTTCATTGTGTGCGCTACCGTCCCTGCTCCGCTGATCCCGTATGCTCCGTAAAAGCGGATAGCGGCTATTTACACAGGGTCTCTCTTCCACCGATCATCCGGATTCGGAAGCATCAGGCATCACACACCCGCTCAACGCGCTTCTCCGTGCTTAGCTTAGCAATACTCAAGTCAAAGCGACGGCCAACACTAAACTTCCACAAGGTAGCATAGTCGCCCTGACCTAGCTCTACATAGACCGACCCCGCATCAAGAGATAAACGCTCAATGTTAAAAGCCAGATACTTGTCCTGACAGCCATCAGCTACAAGCTCTTTCTCCCAACGATTAAACCTCATCTGCCCTGCATCTGGATCTTCCATAAATCCCTCCTCCTTGTCTTTTAGCCACCAACATACTCGACCTCCTTGTTGTTCAATTCTTGTATGTGCTACCCCTGCTCCGCTCGCCTACCCGCCGGACACCCGAAGGGCACCCACGGAACGTAGCGGATAACGACTATTCACATATTGCAAGACTTCCCCACCGCCAATAATCACACACTATCAACATCGGAAGCCTCCTGGTAAAACCATAGTGCGCCATCAACCGTATCCTCGTTATCTTATGACTCATCAAAAATACTCCACCTCAACACTCTCATAACCAGCAAACTTACGAACACGACTCTCCTGCTCCGCCTCCGCCTTAGCAACAGCCTCCCGGACAAGATCACAAGCCCTTCTATGCTCACCCTGCTTACCATCCTGAACCTGACGACCACAAACACTACACACATATATCTTCATAAATACCCCCTTACCAAACAGGACACTCTATACCAAAAAAGAGGCCGACCGCCTCCTGGAAACCCCTTCAGTCCAGATACCCGTCATAACCTATCAGATTCAGCAACGACACATCATCATCAGTAAGAACATCACCCGTATGATTCAACTCACCACGCCTCTTAAACACAACATCCTCAGCATACCTTTTTAACCTATCATACTCAGACATACCTAACCACTCCTACAAAGTTAGCAACTACTGACGCAACAGAAGAAAAGGACGCAAAGAGAGAAAAGGGGCTAATACAAATACGTACCTACAACACGCCGATCTGGTGCCGCCCTGGAAGCCTCGTGCTTCATCATAGCCTCCTCGGCTTCCTTCACACTCCCAAAAGTAAAGGGCACACGCACACCACCTCCATCAGAACCTACTATCTTAGACCACCGAAACCAGAAACACAGAAACCTGCGCTCTACCTCAAAATAAAAAGGATTCAACCCGTCCTTTATTCTAACTATACGATAGCGCATCAGCTTTTCCTCCTAAAGCTACCCCACGCCTTGTCAGCAGCAACCTCATAGGCTGCCTTCGCCTCCTCAAACGTCCTGAACCAACCCAAATGCTGCCTCTTCCCATTCACCTTGTGACGCGCCCTCCACCGCCTACCACCCTCCTTACCCGTCTTCTTCGCATCATACGTAACACCAGGACAACCACTCGTATTATTCTTCTGGATACCCCGATTACAAGCATTCTCACGCCTTGTGCAACTTCTCAAGTTAGCACGCCTGTTATCCAGCCCATTACCATTGATATGATCCGTCTCCAAACCAGGCAACGGCCTCAATACCTCCCTGTGCATCAAAATAGCCTTACCACGAAAAGTCCGTGCCGCATAACTCGTCCGCCACTTACCTACCTTACGCCACTTCCACTTATTCAACCAAGCATAATCCTCCTCATCCACTATCGCATACCCACCACCCGTAAGGCCTATCGCCAGTCCATCCATAACATACCTCCTATAAAAGGGTCCACTATAACTTCAATGGCAAATGAGGCACCCCCAACCTTCTATTTCTCGCTGCCCCCTGGCACCCCTGTGGGGGAAGGTCACCTGAACGATTGCTCATATGATCATATGACCAGGTGGCCCACTTGAATAATTGATCATATGAGCAGATATACAGGTGGGCCATTATGGCACATGCTGCTCGGTGCTCAACAATATATTACACGAAATTTAACGGCGGCAAACCGAGAGACCTGTATATTCTGTGTTTTCTCTGGGTGGGCTCTGGTGCTGCTGTTTTGCTGTTTTGTTCGGATGCATGAAGGTAGTACCTTTTATTTTCTTGTAGGTTCCTGTAGGTTCCTATTGTTTAGGTGTTCCAAGATATCCCTGTACTATTAAGTATGTCTTAACTATTAAGTATGTACCAAGACATACGAGCACTTGTTCAAGTGTTCAAGTATGTTTATACATGTTATATAGTGTAAAGTTTCTACTTGCCAATTTTCAGCTGATTCATTATATTCAATCAAGATAAAGGTCGCCCATACATAATTAAATGAGGAGATTTGTCATGACGACTCCAGTCAGGAAAATCGAAAAAGAGGCAAACGGACAAGGCTATTTCATTTGGTCAAATGTTTTGTACGAAGACATGGCAATTGAGATTCGAGACCGGCTCCTGAGTGAGCAACCAAAAAGCCAGGCCTCTCTTGGTTTACTTCCCGACGATAGTTTTGTCGTTTGGTATAAGCCAGCACGATGCAGTTGGAATTATTAGATTTAGCCGGCCCTGATATTGGCGTATCAGGGCCGACTTTTCACTTTCACGCGTTATTTTAAGGAGTAATTGACCATGACAAAAAAGCATTTTGAAGGGCTCGCCGAAATAGTCGCATTAGAATTAGATTTTTTATCTGAAGTAGACCGTTTCAAGGTAGCTGAAGAGCTAGCGCGTTTTTGCAATATGCACAATTGCAATTTCGATTATATGCGTTTTATTGCTGCTTGCAAGGTTGGGGAGGAAACGACATGAATATCTCGAACAAGGTGGAACTTGCGGCTGCTTTTCGACATGGGCCACAAAACAAGGTTAAGAGTTATCAAAACGCAGTATAACTCTCACAAAGGATTGATAGAACATGTGCAAACAATCAATAGACCGATATTCCGTTTTTTACAAGTGCCGATGTGTTTTTAACGGAACCAATAATGAATGTTTTGAATATATCTTGAAACATCAGGGCCAATCGGTACACTATGCAACAAAATATGGTTATTGGACTAT
>Ga0080013_1001302_pt1 | contig 33592 bp, 31 predicted proteins | sample ETNvirenome_6_85_FD_69236 | JGI IMG/M metagenome (GOLD analysis project Ga0080013, IMG submission 69236) | Marine viral communities from the Pacific Ocean - ETNP_6_85 (SPADES assembly) (version 2) | ecosystem: Environmental > Aquatic > Marine > Oceanic | place: Pacific Ocean | collected 2013-06-19
CGAAGCAGAATGCGAACGAACATCATGGAATATCGATAAACATGGGTGCTTTCACCCAACAGATTGAAACTTACGGAATTACGGAATATAGATTGGGACTGTACCTATTTGGAAGCTCAGGAAATGTAGAGGCAGAAACAAAGATAGACTATTTTGGGCCGTACCATAGTTCGAATTTCCCAATAAGCGGACACAGTACTTTCACGATTTAGAGGAACTAATGTTTAACAAAAGAGTATTAGTGTTAGACAAAAATTACCAACCCATACGCATCGTCGATTTAAGAGGTGCAATATATTTAGTATTCCGAGAAGCAGCAAACGTGATTGACGCAGACTACAATGTTTTTAATTTAAGAGAGTGGATAGCTCATTCTGAAATCAGACATACAATTGATTCTGATTTTAAAGCCCTGCGTTCTGTGGATTCCGCCTTCGGTGTTCCCGACGTTGTTATCTTGAGAAGCTTTAAGCAAAAACACATAAGACAATCCATCTGCACAAAAAAGAATATCGGATTTAGAGACTTGTATATTTGCCAATACTGCTTCAAGAAGCTCACACATTCAGAATCAACAATTGATCACGTTGTCCCCGTATCTAAAGGCGGCATCCTGACTTGGACAAATGCCGTAACAGCATGCAGGGCATGTAATAATAAGAAAGGCAATAAAGATCTTGACAAATCGGGATTAATGTTGTCTAATATACCTAAGCCGCTTTTTTGGGATCGAAACTATTTTATGAAGTATGAGAAGAGATACCCGAATCCGGTATGGCAAAAGTTTTTATAAGGAAAGAATATGGCGAAGTTTGTAAAAGGTGATTGGGTTGAAGTAGTCCCACGTCCAGATTATTCTTGGGAACACTGGTCTCAAGAAAATTCCAACCTCTGCGGAAAGACAGCAGAGATTACCAAAATGGCAGAAGGTGATTGGGTTGACGAAACATACATCGAGGTTGAATACCGGGGTGTCCGAGTTTGGTTCAAAGATAATCACCTAATCAAAGTCGAAAAATATGAACAGATTTTTAAAGAAGCAATTCACGAAGCATGTGAGAAACTTCAGAGGCATGAGAAAATATGCAAGCGGCTGAGAGATGAAATTCTCCACCGCGTTTTTGGAGACGACACCGTTGAGCTTGAGAAGTCAGACTATAAAGATATTGAACCTGTTGAAGACAACCTCTTTAGTGATTGGGAAGAAGTCACAACAAAAGAAATTATTCCTCTCCCTGGAAATGGTGGTACAATGGCAACCCCAAAGGATCCCGATCCAAAGGCGTGTGCCAATAGCCAACGAAAGAAAACTAGAAAGATAAAATCTCTAGGGAGTAAAAAGAAAATCATAAAGAAGAAAAGCGCACAAAAGAAACTAACTGACTCGTGGACGCTCTCAGATGAAGAGATTAAAGAGTTGGAAGATTATTTAGACTCACTTCCCAACTCTAACCCACCAAGCAAATCAGGAGATTATGACTATGAATATGACAACTTCGATTAAAATTGGAGATCTCGTTCGAGAGGATGTTTTTCACAACGCCTACCCGAAGGTTACTAAAGCTGGGTGGCGTTATGGAATCGTTATTGGCGAGCTTGCTATAAAAGGAATAGCACACGATACAATGTATAAAGTGTGCTGGACTGCTTGTCCACGCTTTGCGGTTTCATCAAAACCGTATACCTGCTTCGTTCAGGAAAAACAATTAGAGGTAGTTTCGTAATTAAAAGCCTATTTATAGTGTAAAACATCCGTTTTTTATGTTATAATGGGCAAGTATGAAAAACCTCGAAGATAGAATCTACAATAAATTATTAAAAGAATCTCCTCAAGAAGAATCTGAAGAGGTTATTTCTAATTTTGCCAAAGACTCTGGTCTTGATTTTGTTCGCAAAGGCGGCAACTTTATTGTAAAGTCACCAAATGAAGAGCGCAGCAGAACTTTTGATAAATTAAAAAACATATTATCTCCCCTCGGATTTGAACACGACATAACTCGCGGTGGTTCTTTCGGTCGGCTGGTTCTTCCTGCAGGCAAAGATGACGAAGGCAAAAGATTTAATCAAACCACTGTTGTTGTCAAACCAACAAGCGGTGGTGGGGCTAGTGCAGCCCAAGCAGGCAAAGAATACGAAGAGAAGTTAGCTAATTATATAACAGACAAATATTCCGACAAAGGGGTGATGGCAATAACAGCTGGTTCTGGTCATGGCTCGGACTTAGAGATAATTGCCGACGGACGAGATTCTATGCGTCTCGAAGTTAAGACGAAGATGGCTGCAGACTTTGGTCAATTTAAAATAGGCTTCGATGTTGAACGTGGCTCGTGGAATCCTATTCGCACAATTCATTTTTTAGAAAATGAAAAACTATATAGTGATATTTTCAAATCAGTCGTTAAACAGTATGTAAATAGCAAAGCCAAGTTCACAAAAAAGATTTTAAAACACCCTTCCATAAACTTGAAAAATGGTGTCATCCGTGGGTTGAAACCAAATGAGCAAACGGGCATAACAAAAAGAGCACTTGAGAAGCGATGGTTTTCCGGAGTAACAAGTGTTTATTTACCTTTTTCATTTGAGAAGGTTTCTAAATATTATGCTTCAAAGGGAGATAGGTTTATACAAATCGGCACCAAGGGGTTGTTTGCTTTAAAAAGAGAGGATGCCAAGGATATGGGTGTACCATATTTCGGTGACGTTCGCCTCGCCGCGAATGCACGTATTAGGATAAAACCTCATGCGGGAACAAACGGAACCCACACTTTTACTGTCGCTATTAAGTTGGCTGGTAAGATTGATAACTCCCCCATTAATCTGAACAATGATTCAGATCTCGATATGATTATCGACAAATTCTTAGCCGCTTCTCCGATACCCATCGAAGAAAGCCAAGGCTGGTCGGAATTACATAGCGACGACTGGGGCGACAACCTTAGCCGCTTAACTCAGATGATGATGGCAAGTGATGCATGTTGCGACACTGAGTCTATTTCTGGTTTGTGGTCAGAGAGTGATCCTCAATACGATATGTCTTTTCTACTTCCCGAACCGGAATACCGAGATTGGGAAGAAGGCGATAGCTACGAGGAAGACAAAGAGGAGTGGACTGAAAAAGAGATGGAGAAGCGTAGGATTGCCGACAAGGGAATCTCTATGGAAGAAATCTACAAGTCCAGAGAAGAGCTTGGAGAATTATCTCGACAGGGATTAGTACAAGACGGCATCGCAACCCAGAGCCCTGATAGCTCAGGAGCTGTTGTGAAAGTCTGGCGATGTGGCTCAACCAAAGAAATGGATGACAGCGAGCAGCCTGTCACTTCTGTAACATGGAGTGAGAAGTATGCGTATAGGTTCTGTCAAGGCAAGAAGGAATACACACATCACAAACACGATCACACCGAGGTGGACGCTTATTACATAAATTTAAAAGACGTTCTTGTTTCAATTCCTCACGTTTGGGACAACGCCTATGACGAGAAGGAATTGCTTGTGCGTCCACAGGATTTAATTCCGGTTGAAGGATACGAACGAAAGATGGAAGAACGAATCTACGAACGACTTGTCGGGGAAGAAAAAGAAATCAACTACAAAGACCACACCAGTCTGACTTTTGATCAACTAAGCGATGCAGTTAGGACAGCACAAGACGCGAAAGAGAAAGCCGACGATAAGAAGATGGCAAAAGCTGTAATACCGGGAGAGGACTACAGGAAGCTCAAGAAAATCTCCCCTCATTTTGAGGTTGTTGTTCCCATGTCCACCAAAGCATCTTGTTATTATGGTGCTGGAACAAAATGGTGTACAGCTGCCAACCCGAAGTTAAGCAAAAACTTTTTTAGTGAATACTATAACGAAGAAGGCTACACCCTTTATTATATTCTCCCGAAAAAAGTTGATCCTAAGCTGGCAGTCGATCCAGAACACAAAATGGAACCGGAAGAGCAAGAAGATTTTATTGGACAGTTTGATGATCTTTTCGAAGGAAAGAAAGAAGACTTAAAAAAGAAGTATCCACATTTTGATTTGGAACCATATAAGTATGGCGCGTTTGAAGGACAACTACGTGGCATCGATAGAATGGCACAAGAGGATCCTTCTGGAAAGAATAAGTATCTGCCTTGGATGGTAAAGTGGCTCGACAAGAAGGTGGAGCGCGAAGAAGACGGCACAATGAGAAACATGGTTATCGGTGCTTGGCGAAGTAAGATAATTAGGCTTGTCCAGCGGTATCACGAGTTGCTGCCATATATTGGCAAGAAGCCTGGGCTAAATAAGAAGAAGAAAGACGACAGGAAGCCCCGCGAAAAAACGCCATATGATAAGATAGCCGTTGTGATGAATGACTCAGAAGAAATCAACGCTGTATTTGATGCTGAAGATACGGAAGTAGATCTGGATTGGATTACAGAAGCACTCCTTCCAGCATGGGGCGTCGAAAGAGACGATGCTGATCAGCTTTGGGAAAATATGATTGACGAAATTCATGATGATTTGAAAAACAACCCAAACCTGTCATCCGAAGTGGCTGACTTTTGGAAGGCAGAAGCGGATGACGCTTACTTCAAACACTTGTCTCTCAATAACGACACCCAAGCATCTTTTGGAAGCCTGACAGTCAACTTTACTTGCTACCTCACGTTACTGATTCCTGATATCGATGCCAACTGGCAGTTCGACTACAACAACGATGCCTTTAAAGGCGAGGACAGAAGCCGAAGAGAGAAATACTGGCATTTTGTTCAGGAGAGGCTGGATACTGATGGACTTACAGAAAGAATTAAGGTATTAGGGTTAGCCCCTCTTAAAGAATTCCCCGGTGCTGCTCAATGGCACAACATTAATCAATTGTATGAAAGAATGCAGCCGACAAAAGAAGGCAGAGCCGCGATGACATTTCAGCAAAGCTGCAAATATCGCTTTCACCGAAACTGGCAAGATAAGTTTTCTGGAGTGTTTGCAAATGACACAAAAGTTCAAATGAATGCCATCGAAGCTGTATTTCGCTCTCTTAAAGATGTGGACGCTTCGATTGGCACAGCGTTTAACCAGATATCTAAGGCAGCACCGGATCATAATTTCAAAGAGACACTACGAACAGAATGGCTTAAACAGCTTGAGCATATAACCGAAGAGTGGATGGAAGCAAACCCGCGAGGCAATCCCGAAGAAGAGGCTGCAGCATCCGACGCAGCCGTAGACCAACTTATGAAACAATTAAATTTGGAAAACAAGATTTACAACAAGCTCACTCTCAACGAAGTTACCTTCGAGGATGCAGAGAAGAACCTCGCCGGCAAAAAGATTCGCAAGATGATAAAAGCATATAACTACCAAATGGATCCAGAAGCTGATCCAGAACGTGGAATGGGTGTGGCACTGCAAAGACTTAAAAATACTATGAGACTGTTTATGCCATCCGATGTTGCAGACGGTGACAGAGGACAAGCAATGCTTTGGGCAATTCGTATGCTCCGAACTCAAGATGAGTTTCGTGGTGCAGTATTACATTCTGCCCTTGGTGATCATGATCATCACGGCAACCGAACTTACCCAATGAGCTGGAACATGCTGGTTCAACGAACGTCTCGAAACCTTGAAAAGTTTTTCCAACATAAGCGACACATGAAGGTGAACGACTTAAATAAGATTGACAGCGAGGAAATGCTGAACGACGTTGTTGAAAAAGCAAAAGAAGCAATCGAAGCAGAGAACGAGAGAAAGCTCGACTCAGACGCGACAGAAGGAACAGAATTTTTCGAGGGAAGCTATCGCCACGACGAAGACGGCGAAGTTGCAAGGGATCCCGAAACGAGAGTACCTTTATTCGATACCGAAACAGGATGGGTTGTTGCTGCAGCGCACAACAAGGGCGCCGCTTGTCTGCTCGGTAAAAAGACAGAGTGGTGCACCGCTGCTCCTGGACTGGATTATTTTAAAGACTATTACGGCGGCGAAGATGACCCCCTCTTTGTTGTTCATACTCCTGAAGACGAGCGATACCAATTGGCGTTTGGCAAAGGCGAGTTTATGGATGTTGACGACAGCAAGATGACACCCCAAACGTTTGAGCACGTTCACGACAGAATAAAGTCAGCTATCGAGGCAAAAGGACTGGAAGATAGATTTGAAAAGATTATGAATTATGAACGCATTGACATCGCTGCAAAAATTGCCGAAGCTGTCGAAGAAGTCAAATCAGAACAGAGATTCCCCCGCGAAGTAGATATTAGTGCTGATGCTGAAGATGATTATGATTACACATCCATTCACGGCTATTGCACCGCCAAGTTTGAGTTCGCTATGAATGGTGGACACGGCGATCCTCTTTGGAGCCATCGTGATGAAGACGAGGTTGTTGAAGAACTTGAAGAAGTATTTAACGAGGCAAACGGATCATTCTGTGTTGGCAACGAAGACTGCGAAGATCCAGCGGAGAATATAGAGTGGAACAAAACTGGTGATAAGGGATATCAGACTTTTGAAATTAGCTTTTCATTTTTCAAGTCGTTTTATGCAGATATAGGCGATGATGCCGCCGCAGAAAGCGAAACGAACGATGCCATTTATTGGCTTGACGAGGTGAAGCGAACTATCGATAGCGACTACGAGGGAATAAAATCCAAGATTCGCGCTGCCCTCTTAGAGCTGGGAGTTGTCAAGAAAAACGAGATTGACGAACTGATTGATGAAAACGATGGCGAAAAGATAAAAGGAATGCTTGATAACTTTGAGGTTTATGTATTGCCCCAATATAATCAAGCAAACGTACATATGCGAGGCGACTTGCCAAAAGAAGGTTGGGATTTGAGTCGCAGTGGTATCAACGTATTAGAACGCCCAACATTTGGCAGAAAATTATGGTTCTGGGCAATCAAAGCAGTCGAAGAGGTTGCGAGTCGGCAACTGGGGCTGAACTTTGGGATAGATGAACCAGACGACGAAATTAACACAGCGCACGGAATGTTTGATGTTCCGAATGGCGCCAAGCTACACATTGACAACGGAATTGTAGAGGTAGATTCTGGAAAGACAAACGTAAACAAAGAACCAATCCCAATGGGATTACCTCGTCCTCGATATTGGGTGATGAAAGTGCCAATCGAATCTGATGGCACTGATGGGGATGTGAGAACGACAAACCAGTTCATACAGAACTTAAAGATTGCAAACAGATATCCTAAGTTATTTAGAAGTGCCGTCGATAAGCTGATTAAACTAGAGATAGGCAGTTTACAAAAAGATGAGGACAACCGCGAAGGCGGTGACGAAGAAAGATATTTTATGCCGCCAATCGATCCCGAAAGACTAATGCCGGGAGAGCTGGCAGAAGGATTAGAAAGACTTGAAGAAGTTTCTTTCGATGATGCCCTCAAGTCAGTCAGCAAGCAGGGCAAGAAAATGGCAAAGGGACATAACTATGATAGTGGCAAAGAGCCCGATCACAATTTGGATAAAATGATGATAGCTTTCGGAAGAAAGATTCGCGGATTTATTCCTCGCGACATTGAGGATGGACAAAAAGCACTTGCCACATTATGGCTTTTGAGGGCAGTCAAAAAAGACAGTGGTATGCGGCTTGACTTTTTCGATGACCACTATGAGCTCGGAAGCTGGAAATATCAGAACCTAAGAAACAATTTAGAAAGGTTCTTTCAGCATAATCGATTTATGGAGCCACGCGATTTGAATGCAGTGAAGGACGTAGATCACTTAAGGGACACCGTTCGCGGTGCCAAAGAAAGAATTGAAGCAGACGAACTGAAGAAGATGGAGTTGGATGCTGAAGGCGGTACAGATGTTTTGCGTAACGACGAGGAATGGTATGTTGCAGTTATTAACAATAAAGGCGCCGCCTGTACTCTTGGCAAAGGAACAAGCTGGTGTACAGCATCTCCTGGGTTAAATTACTTCAAGCAATATTATGAAGAGGATGATCCGCTGTTCTATATTGAGAACAAAGGCACGGAAGAGAAGTGGCAGTTCCATTATGGCACTCGCCAGTTTATGGACATTAATGACCACCAAGTTGATAGAGATAAATTTGAAGAACTTCATGAGATTTTAAAAGATGCTCTGGAAGAAAACGATTACGAGGAGAGATATCCAAAAGTGTTCGAACACGAGCACAAAGATTACGATAAAGAAATGAACGATCTTCTCGAATCAGAAAGAGAACATATTGATAATGATCAAATTGAAATTCACGGGAACGTTGACGACGACGGTGAAGCACAACACTTCCACGCAGAGAGTTCTGTCGAATTTGTTTTTGATCGCCCCGAAGGTAAGTGGCCAAGTGCTGATGTTATTCTGGGAGTAGAAGAGTATGAGCAACTCGCCGAAAAGTTCGCAGAAGAAACCGGCGGACACCTTTATGTCGCAGGAAACAATCAAGACAGCGACCACGGTGATAGTATGGAAGATTACATAACCGTCAGGGAAACAGATACTGCTATCAAGGTAACTGTCGCTTCTTGGTATAGTGATTATTCTATGGATTTCGATGGTGCCGAAGGCTCGTTCCAAAGTATGAGAGATTTCTTCGAGAATGTTCGTTACGGAGCCGATAGAAACTATAATGATATCAAAGAGGCTTTCCGTGGACTGTTCATTGGCTGGGAAATGCTCGAAGGAACAAAATACGATAAGATACTCGATTCAGGTGAAGAAGTTCACGATGAATTCGAGGAACAATATGAACCACTCCAAATGACATTGGATGCAGACGATAGAGAAATAAGAATAAATTTTAGTTTCCCAAAAGGCCCAGAAGCTGTAGATGTTACTGGCTATCAGCTCGGAGTTGGGATGCAGAGGTTTAGAGCGTTCATTTTTAGACTTGGTATTAAAGCAGCTGCAAACAAACTGAGTGATGAAAGCACACCGCCAGTACAACTCGGACTTCCGGGAACTGGCACATCTGAAGATAGCACCGATGCCGAAAAGCTGCAGCAACTTGCTTGGCTCTTGAGTGCAAGTAATAGTTATCTTACGGCATTGGAATCAGCAGCAGAAAATGTTTATGTTCGAATGGACGCCAAGATGGGAGAACTTCTTCAGTGGAACGATATGTTCTTTGAAGGAATGAAAGCTGTTGCACGGAATTACGAACTTGTTAAGAAGTCATTGTCGAGGGCATTAGAGCATGTGGTTATAGAAAACCCAGAAGACTTTCCAATGATGAGCAAAGAAAAAGGCCCAGGGGGGTTTCGCGGCGCTGATGGTGGATTTATTGAAGAGATTACAACTGTAACAGTTGGTACGGCATCAGCACTTCGAAAAGCAAAGTCTGGTTATGAGGCTGCAAAAGAAAGGTTTGTCGATGCAGAAAAACGCGGAGACAAAAAAGAGGCAGACGAGATGTTTCAGGTGATGATGAACAAGAAAAACCTCTACAAGCAGCTAATGAAATCACCCTCTGAAGGGCTGTCTGAAATTATAACTGACGAGGTTATGAAAGCAATGACAGAGATTGAGCCTTATCAGAAGAAAGCTCAAAAATGGCAAAAGCGAGCTTTAAAACTATCTATTAAAGGCGGAAATAAATATTTGACCAAGGGAATGAAGGTTGCTTCAACCAAATTGGGCAAATCCGCACCACCGGGAGGATGAGATGAACTACAACAAACTATATGAGAATTGGAATAGGCATGTAAAAGAAGATGATTCCTTCGATGAGCGATTCCGCAAGATAATGATTGAGCACATCGAAAACAAAAGTAAAAAAGCTAACAAAGCCAGACTCAATGAGATGTCGGTAAGTGCTAGTGCTGAGGACGGGATACACCTGCAAACTGATTTTATGAAATGGGCAACTTATGCGGGGATGACATCAACTGTTGTTGGCGGCGCCGTGACTATTGCTGCTATGTATGCACCGTGGACAAGTTTTTTAATTTTGATGGTGCCGGCAGCAGCAGCAATGATGAGCAGCCCAATCGCAATGGCAATCGCCGGATTCTTAATTTTTAGATTCTCATGGACAAGAAAACTTGCTAAAAATATCATCGGCTGGCTTGGCGGTGACGGTATGAAAGCAACTATCAAAGCTGCAGAAGAGGCTGTACAAAAAATGATAGATAGCAGCAACGGAGAACTTGACAAAAAATCAGCCTGGGAATTGTTCAAATTATTGGCAACAACCGTTATTAATAATAAAGAATTTAGAAGCAAATTGAGTGAGTTCAAAGAAGCAATAAAAGGGAAGAACGAAGAAGTCATTGCCAAAATAAATGACGAAATGGATGCCTTAGTGGAAAAAATTGTTCAACAAGATATTCTGAATTCTGATGAAGAAAACGAAGAAGAAGCAGATATTGATATCGATGTCGATGGTGAGCAGGAAATTGAAGAAGCCCACCCTATGGGCAATCCAGAAGCCGGTTGCGACATTGAAGACAAAAAGAACATAATGGCAATCCTTTCTGGTGTCAGAACGCGGTTTGATCACGATGTTGCAGGGAAAGTTGCATTACAATATTTATCCGATCTTCGTAACGGTACCGATGGATTTATTAAACAACATGAATTATGCAAAGCCGTAGAGTGTTCAGTTGGTATATATGCCGCTAAACAATTGTTTACAGATGGCCCATTGGACACATCGGTAACAGCAGAGCAAAAGACTAACTACAACAAACTATGCGAGAATTGGAATAGGTACTTGAAAGAAGATGACTCCGAGGAGAGCGAATGGCAGGAAATCGACAGGCTCGTTCGTTCCTATGCGAAGATAATGGCTGGAATTGCATATGCCACGGAGCAAGTGAAGGATGGCGGAAACGAATTCAAAGACACGGTGGATAGTTATGAGTGGGACAAACTACAGATTTTACCAGATATTCGCAAAGCACTAGCCGCAAGGAACACCCTGTCAGACAAATTTGGAAATAAAGAGGCGGAATCGTATGCTCATAAAAGAGCATTGGAAATGGGGCTCGATATGAGTGCTTCTGGACACGAAGCGGATGCAGAATCCCACATACATTAAAACAAGACTAGGAGAACAAAATGACAAAATTTAGCAGCTTTAAAGAGCAACAAAAACTATTTGAGAATTGGCGACGGTACACAGTAGCTGACAGTCGCCTCGATGAAGGAACTGCATTGAACACGCAGCTCAATCACTGGACAGATACCCCAGACTCATGGCCAATGGATATGGATCCAAAATTTATACCAGGAGTTGATTCCGGAATGTATGCTGGCCTTAAAGCATTAGATGCTGAAATCTGGGCCCAGATTATCTTGCAGGGAGAGAACAGTGGACAAGTTGAGTATTATGATGCCGAAGATTTTCAGGTTAGCCCAGACGAGGTGCCTGCAGAGTGGCGCAGGGAAATCGAGGGCGGCGCCGCATTGCCATTGGGGGCTGCAGAAGGCGAGGAAGAAATGGAACCAGAAATTGATATTGAAGAGGAACAGGGGAACGACAATCCTTCCCAAGATGTGTATGCAATGCTTGACGCTCTTCGTGCGGAACTAAAAGGAACTTCATTAGAGGGTACTGTCCTTGCTATCATGGATAAGATGGATGCCAATCCTGAGATGACTGGTGTAAAATACCATCCAGCAGGTAGTGACGACGACGACATCGGCTATGATGTTAAAGAAGTGCCTCATCTTGAAGAAAAGAAACGAGTTCATGAACTCACGGGCAAACCCGAAGGAGAGCCAGCGAGCGCCATTGAAAGATTCTTAGGCTTCAGGTTGGAACCTGGACAGACACTTTCTGGCGAATTGAAACGGGCATTCAAAGATTGGAATGCAGAGCGTCTACGGAAAAATGATGCCGAGTTGGAAACAGCATTTAGCATGTCGCCAGAAGACAGCATCTCAGAAAATCTGCGAGGAGAAGACGAGATGCTCAACCTCCTGCGAACCATTAGCAACAAACTGGACGGGCTCGAAGACATCGACACAAGTATCGATTATCTCGCCAGTGCTTTGTCCGGTGAGGATGCCCTTGTGATGAAGGCAAAGCAAGGGATGTTTGGAAGACTTGCTTCTGTGGATCCTGCCAACTTAAAAGAAGAGCTTAAAGAATTTTTCACAAAGGAGAAAGCAAAATGAAAAGTAAACATAAACTAATGAAACGAATATTTGAGAGTCAGGGGATGCAAGTTAATTTTGACTCCTTTGGTGAAAACGTAGAGGAAGAGATTGTACAGGAGTGGGGTGGTGATGGCTTAAAAGCCACGGATAGAATTAACTTCCCCAAAATGGACAGCAGCCTGCTCAAAGCTGTGGGGGGTGAACACTCGCTAGGAGGAAAGCTTTTATACAATTGGTACAATAGTCCTCTTGGCCACTTATATAATTCTGTCAAGGATGCATTCGGCGATTCATGGCAAGAGAAAGTTCGAAACTATGGAAAGGCAAATGACTTTTCTGATGAATTGATACTTCGGTTAGGTGGCGGTAAAGGCAGCGACGGCGGCCGCATTGATATTGAGGACGACAGAACCCAAGAGGGTGAGAAACTTGCCAAGCTCTTCAATAGTGGTGCATCACGCTTATCAAAATTTGGAGATCCAAGGGCGCCGGCGGAAGTCAATCAACTGCTGAATATAGAAGGTCCAAAAGGTTATACCCCTTTTAAGTCTATAATCCAAACTCTTTCTGCAGTAGAGAAAGCTCAAGAAGATGAGCAAACCCGAAAAGCCGTTTACGATGCGATGGACGGTATCATGACAATAAGTAATATTTGGGGAGACATCGTTAGTTCCGCTGGACAGGAAGCTGGGCTTGTTGCCGAGGGCAATTCTAAAAAGAAAGTCTAAGGATTGACTAAAAACTTACTAATCTTCACACTGCTCGTTTGCATAAGCCACGTTATTTTCTGGTTTCAAGTAAACGGGCAGTTTATGTGGGACTTTTTTAAGAACAACCCCCTTCTTATTTCCCTAATGGGACTCCCATCAGGCTACCTCGTCATCATTGCGGCAAAATATGGCTATGAATACTTCGATGGGAACATCTGGCCACTAAGAATTGTGGGCTTTTCACTCGGAACCATCATTTTTTCCATTCTAGCCTTCACATGCATGTCCGAAGGGCTCACTTTGAAGACAATATTATGCCTTATACTCTCTCTAGTCATCATTATCATCCAAATAGCCCTTTAAAAGAGCATAATGCGTGTTATAATACTACTTACATACTGTCATGCACGATAAAAACACCATTCACGAGCTTATAAGGGAGTTTTACCCCTTTGCAAAGGAACATTTGGGCTTTAAAGAGTCTTGTAAGGTGTTTTTGCGCGAAAACAAGGAAAATGCCTCTGATCCACTTGGAAAAACAGCATATTATGAGCCTGAAAGCAAAGAAATCCATTTATTTACCACTGGAAGGCACCCTAAAGACGTTTTAAAGAGCTTTTCGCATGAGTTGGTACACCACAACCAGAACTGCCAAGGAGCCCTTCAAGGGGCAGCAGCGACGTCTGAAGGGTATGCCCAAACAGACAAACATCTGCGAGAAATGGAAAAACAAGCCTATTTAGAGGGAAGCATGATGATTCGTGACTGGTGCGACACCAGAAAGAAGAATAATCAAGGCATTGAAGCCCACAGGGGTGATGGAACGGGCGATGCAGGTGAGTTGAGTGGAATTCCCAACAGAAATAACGACAAAGAACCCTATCTCGGCAGAGAGCCCGACTTCGTAGGTCCTGGTGGACGACGAGGGAGCAGGGGAAAATCAAAAGGATGGCCAACATGAAAGAATATTTTAGCAACAGAAATGAACAACTATTAAAGAAGCTTTTTGAGAAGCAGGGTATTAAATTTCGAATTAAGGAAAACCGCAACTCATGGGATATAACTGCTGATTACGATATGGTGAAGATTAGAACTCCCGAAGGCGACGAGTTCGACATTGCTGGTATGGTCGACGCAGAATCAGTAGCATATCATATTTCCGGTGGTGATGAACAACTTGCCAAGAAAATTGAAAAGCAGCTGCTAGGAGATGAGGAATTTATAGCAGCAGCCAAAAAAGCAAATATTCAGGCGCAAGAGTACAGTGATGAACACGGCAGCGCACTTGAAGAGCTCGATGTTGCTAAGATGACTGCATGGCAAGCTCACGTTACTGACGAGGGTGAGCGGCGCTCTATTGAAGAGGAATTCAAGAGAGTTGTTCAAGAAGAGTGGACAATGGCAGGGAACGAGCCCCTAACAGAAGAAAGACTAGATGAAGCCCTTAATGAGTTTACTGGAAATCCCTTTGGAGCGATGAAGGGCAATGCATCTGCAAAAACGCCAGAAGAATTGGCAGATATGGTTGGGAAGCTCGGCAGAGATGAAAAATACGTCGAAGACTTCATTAAAAAGAATATGTCTGGCTGGGCGAACAACAATCAAAGGGTAAAACTCTTGGCTGACTTTTACGATGCCTTGGACAAGAAAGAGCAGGCTCAAGTCGTTGCTCAAGCACAACAAACGGATTCAAAAAAGGATGACGAGGAGCTTGCAAAGAAAATGAAGCAGGCAGCTCAGGGTGAAGAAGGCGAAAAAGAAGGTGCCGACACTGAAGTGCCGGCTGATATGGAAAAAGGACAGGCATTTATTGCAAAGACTCGAAAGGGCGAGAAGACTGTACAGGTTGTTGGCACTAATCCAGATGCTATGGGTGGCCCTGCTGCAATTGTTGTACCAATCGACAAAGATTCTTGTGATGCGAAGGGAAGCAAGTTCGCCACAAAAGCAACTAACCTCAAGCAATCGTATGATAAGTGTGATGCTAAACCAGAGGCTCCAGGATCAGACTTGACTCCTCTCCAAAACCTCACCACGGGCCCAATGAACTTGAAGAAAGTTTTAAGTGGTGCTGGATTATCGGCGCCATTTATAAAAAAGCTGCTCCCTATCGTGAAAGCTCAACTAGCGGCTGCAGGACAGGTAAGAGCAAAGAAAACAACAAACGACAGACTAAAACAACTGGCAAAAGATCAGGCTGGTGCAGTAAGGGAATCCAAAAAGTCCAGTCGAAAAATAATCATCGAAGTTAATCAGGCGCCACAGCCATATGGTGTGAGTAATCGTGCCGGCGGAAATCGTGCGCGAGGGAAAGCCGCCAAAAAGGGCGCGGCAGCAAGTGCAGATAAACAGTGGGGTGCAACCCCCAAGCAGCCAGATGTAGCGAGAGTTCAAAAGGCGCTCACAAAATCCCCAGCATTAATTGCAGCCCTCGACAAAATTAACAACAAAGCAGAAGTATTAGAGTTTTTATTGATGGTGTCAAAAATAGCCATTGAAAAAACAAGTCCTGATGCTGTGTTGACAGCAATAAGGAGTCTGCCGAGTGTGATGAAGAAGCAGCAAGCTGCGGGTGGTGAAGCAGGAGCAGGCAAGAAGGTTCCAATGCCACCAGAGTTGAAAGACACCTTCAACCTCTCAGGAATAAAAGATTATATAAACAACAGCGACTTTGGAGACGACAATGAAAACAGAGATGTTGCTATTGGCGCCATTGAAAACTGGGTTGCAAAGTTTGAAAAGAAAAAAGGCTTCAATGTGTCGGAGGAAATTAACAAATTAATTTCCGGAACTATTCGTCACATGATGGAATCGTCCGGTGTCATAAAGCCGGCACCTGAAGATGAAGGTGAAGAAGAGATTGATGCAATGGAATTAGATGATACAGAAGAATTTGAAATCGATGGCGAGAAATTAGAAGAAGAGAAAAATCCCTATGCAATATGTACTGCATCCGTAGGGAGAGAAGACGAAAAGAAATACAAAAGTTGCAAAGATAAAGTTGCAGCACAAAATAAAAAATAGAAAGGTGGTGATATATTATGGCAAGTCCAAGAAAAAGACGAGAACGCAAAGCGGCAGCACTGGCTGCAGCAAACGCAGGAAATAATGCGGCAGCAGAAGCAGAAGCAGCGGAGGCTGCAGCTGCACAAGAAGCTATCGAATTAGCTCGTGCAAAAGCTGCAGCAGCAAAAGCTGCAGCAGAAGCAGAAGCAACTGCATTGGCAGAAGCAACTGCATTGGCAGAAGCTGCACTAGCAGAAGAAGCACATGTTGAAGAAGTAGCGACAACTACTACAAAGAAGAAGAAGAAACACAAATCAGGGAGAATCAACCTCTTTGGTAACAACAAGGATGACTAAAGATGGTTGACTTCGATGGAATGACAAGAAAGTTTCTTGCAAACGAAGGTAAGAAGCCAGGGATTCGTGCATATATGAGTTCTCTAAAGGACAGTGTTGCACGTCTCAGACCCAGCTCTCAGAGTCAGGCTGTTATGATTGAAAACATAAAGTCCAATCTGCGTTCTGTGCGTCGTGAAGTGGAATCCTTGCAGGAGCAAGTTACTTCACTAAGAGAGCAGCTTCAAGTATTAGAAGAAAACAAGGAGAAATAATATGGGCGGTTTAGCCGGACATATGTCTCACCTCTACGACAACCCTGATTTAACTTTCAAGGAAATAGAAGATATTTTCACGAAAGCTAGTTCAGGTAGTCTTATTGGTACAGAAAAGACAGACGGACAAAACATCTTCTTATCTTACTCCGCCAAAACAGGCGAAGCGAGAGCTGCGAGAAATCTGGGCAATATTAAAACCGGCGGAATGCCGGCTAGTGAATTAGCTCAGAAGTTTGCAGGACGAGGTGATCTGGAGAAGTCTTTCACAGACTCCTTCAAGGCATTCGAAGAAGCTGTATCGTTGTTTTCAATGGAAACACAAATAGACATCTTTGGGCCAGACGCTAACATTTGGTATAATGCAGAAGTGCAGGATCCTCGAACATCCAACGTCATTAACTACGACGACAAGGCACTCACCATTCACCGAGTTGGGCATAAAGAGTTCAACAAGGAAACCGGAAAGCCAAGTGATAAAGATGTTTCAGGAAACGCGAAGAAGCTAGAACGTGCGCTGGATGATATTGCCGAACTCAATGCAGGTGGTGATTACAAAGTTCAGATGAATGCTTTTCGGAACTTAACCGCAATTGCTGATGACGAGGTTTTAAATATATCCCTTTCTCGACTTTATGATTTAATGAAGTCTTCAGGAATGAAGCCTGATAGCACAGTAGGAGATTTTATCTCCAAACGTGTGGGCGAAGTTATTAATAAAACAATTCCTTCTGCCAGCAAAGAGATTAAAGGCGAAGTTCTTAAAAGAGTTCTTAAAGCTAAGGGCGCCAACCTACGGAAGATACTAGCTCTTGTTCCCGACGGTGACGAGAAGATGGAAAAGTCCATTCGAGACATTGTTGACAAAGGAAAGAGGGTTGCCGGTGCAGCGATATTTCCATTGGAAGATATTGTTCATGATTTTTCTGTTGAAATGCTCAAAGGTCTACAGTCATCTTTTGTTCTCAACAATGAGGAAGAAGTCAAGAGACTGAAAGGTGAAGTTGCTAGGGCAATCAAAGCAATCGAGAAATCCAATAACGAAGAAGCACTCGGCGTTCTTTCGAAACAGATGAAAAAGTTGAAAGATATTGAAAATGTCTCTACTGCCGCCGAAGGTTTTGTTTTCGACTATGACGGAGTTGCCTATAAGTTTACTGGCAACTTTGCACCAGTCAACCAACTGCTGGGCTTGTTTCGATATGGAAGAGGAAATGTTCCGCCGATGGACTTAAATGAAGAAGACTCAGATGTAGAAGATAATCCAAGTCCTGATAAGGCAGATGTTGCTTTCGTTCCTGGTTCTTTTAAGCCTCCGCACGTTGGACATTTTGAATTAATGAAAAGTTACCTCGGTGATGCAAACAAGGTTGTTGTTCTTGTATCCAATCCTCAAAAAGATACAAGTATGAGATTTATAGATATTCCCGGCGAAGAAGGGGCAAAGATTGAATTTACGGCCGATGCGTCTAAGCGGCTTTTTGATTTATACACAGATAATGCCAATCTTGATGGCAAAATTGAGGTGTGGGATATTTGGAAGAAAGGCTTTAACAATCCAATCCAATTTATCCACGACTATCTTAAAGAAATTGGCGAAGAAGGCGTGAAGAAGAAGATAGCACTCGGCGTCAGTACGAAAGACGCCGGTGACGAGAAAAGATTTGCTAAGATGAAGCAAGAATTCGCAAAATATCCAAACCTTGAAATTGAGGATATTCCGAAGGATCCGCTAGGTTCCATCAGTGCCACTGATATGCGTACTGCCATCACCAGCATAATGTCTGGTGGTGACATCAACCAGTTGCAGCAATTTATCCCAAAAGGTGTCAGCCCCGAAAGCATTTTAAACATCGTAGAGCACCAACCATCATGGTTGACGGAAAACAAGGTGCGAGAAATCGTTGCCGGTATTGACGCGCCAGAAGACTATCAGGGAAAAGAGCTCATGTTCCATGAAATGATGGATTTTTATATGAAAGCTCCTGAAGATGTACGCAATGCATTTGAAAACGCCCTTGAGACGATGACTCCTGATGAGATTCGAGATTACCTAATTCGTTGGAAGAAATCAAACCTAGAAGAAATCAGCACAATGGCTGGTGGCTCTATTGAAGGTTCGTCGGGCGAAAACAATGAAGAGAGTCTAATTAGAGAAGAGGAAAATGAAATGGGAGATTATATGATCAGCCGACAAGAATTTATTGAAGAGCTCGCTCTCCGCGAGCATGTTCGCAGTGCAATCCGAAAAGTGCTGCTTTCAGAGAAATCACAAGAAAAAGCAGTGAGGCGACACATTCGACAAATGATTGCCGAAGACATAAAAGACGCCCCTTACAAATCCACAGGAATTAACGAACTCGAAACTCTTTTAAAAAAGGTTATCCCCATTATCGAACCAGATTATAAGAGCCTGACAACAGCAGCTGAACAACGTGTTTCTTATCGAGCCCACATTATCAACGCGGTTTCAAACTCTCTTTCTGCAGGCGCAGGCGGCCCTGGTGGTGCAATGCACCGAGACGACATTGACATTCTCGATGCACCAAGTGATTCAGAATTCGAATTGGAAGAAGATGTCGATGAGGATATCAATATCTCCGTCAGCCCAGAAGAAGAAAAGTTCATTGATATTGAAGGCAAGCCGGAGCCAACAGAAGAGGAAGAAGAAGAGGAGGAGTTTGCAGTCGACGGAGAAGAAGAGACTGGTAGAAACTTTGCTGCCATGACGTGGGAAAGAATTGAGACTAACATCATTGATTCATATCGAAAACTCTCAAACGTAAAAGACAGGGATCTTTTTTATGATTACCTGATTGCAAACTTGAAATTATACTTTGATAAATTCGAAGATGAGTTGGCAACTATCGTTGATGAGCCAGCAAGTGAGGTTTACGATCAGGAAATTGCCTCCGGTGGCGAGGAGCTTGAAGCAGACGACACAGAAATCGCAGATGATGAAGTAAGCGATGCAGAATTAGGACTATAATCCTTTTTAAGTTTAATTCCGACACATGAGTCACAAAGCAGCTTTTTGCTGCTTTTTTCATTTTAAGTGGGGTTTTAAGAAAGAGTAAAAAAGTACTTTACAAAATCAAAGAAGGGGGTTATACTTTAGTATAATCGATTAAGCAAAAAAAAGCATTATGCTTATTTGCATACTTGCTTAAATGCTTAGTATTAATAGAATAAATAATAATAAGATCATAATATATGAAAGAAACATGGAAAAACAAAAAATACTTTCAAGGAACAAACAAGAACTACTCAGTTTCAAAAGTATTAAGAAATAAGCATAAAACTTCTGATGAATTCGAATCTATTTTTAACTCCCTGAGTTTAGAAGAAGTAATAGCCCTTAAATTAGAATTAGCAGCAAAAGCATCTGGAGGTAAGATGTATGGCATGCCTATCTATAAATATCTTGACTTAATCGTTAAAGATGCTATTATAAAGTACGCACTCAGTGCTTGTCACTCAAAAGCAGAAGCTCAAAACTTCTTAGGACTAAAGAGTGCCGAGTGGATGGAATTGTTAAAAGCCTTTAACCCGGACCCTTATTTTGATGAAGAAAAATTAGAGGATTCGTAGTATTTTAACATACTTATATTTATAAACCACTACAAAGGAGTTCGCTTTGTTTAACTGGAAGAAGAAAAATATGATACTACCAATTTTAACTTTAAAAAATACTGTTTTTTTCCCCAATACCGTCATTCCCCTTCTCGTGGGAAGAGATAAATCTTTAAAACTAATAGAACACGTTATCAAGACAGGCTCACAGCTTGGAATAGTATCTCAGAAAGATGCCGCCAACGAAGATCCCTCTCCTGACGAAATATACACTACTGGCACTCTTGCAAGAATTATTAAATTTTCAAAAAACGCCGATGGACATTATAATGTTATTATTGAGGGAGTCTCTAGGTTTGAAATGGGAGAGATGAAAACAAGCGAACCTTTTTATACTGCCGAGGTGCTTCCGGCGCCAATTCCAGACGATACAGACAGCATAAATGAAATCCCTCTTCTCTTTGAAACACTCAGGCAGACTGCGTATGATATATGTAATTCATTGCCTGAAATACCAACAACTGTTCGTGGCTTCATTGATACTGTGCGCGAACCTGGAGTGCTGGCAGACGTTATTGCTAGTAACTTAGGTGAGACGACTGCTGAGAAGCAAGAGATTTTAGAAACTCACGATGTTGCTGATAGAATTATAAAGGCACTTGAGCTGCTGGGAAGAAAGCACGAAATGCTGGTGTTGCATGATAAAATTAACAACACCGTAAAGGAAGAAATCTCTCGAAACCAAAGAGAGTATTATTTGAGACAACAACTCAGAGCCATTAGTCAGGAGCTTGGTGAAACTGCCGAGGAGAACGATGACTTAAACAACCTCAAGGAAAAAATGAAAACAATCGATTTACCAGAAGAGGTTGTTCTTGTCGCCGCAAAAGAAATTAAGAAAATGAGGAACATGCAGCCGAGCCAAGCAGAATATAATGTTTCTCTTAATTATGTCGAAAGTCTTTTGGAATTTCCGTGGGATGTCTACACCAGAGATGATTTAAATATTGAAAATGTGCAAAAACAACTCGATGCAGATCACTACGGACTTGAAAAAGTAAAAGAAAGAATTGTAGAATACCTTTCTGTTCGAAGATTGAAAGATGACATGAAGGGCCCAATTATATGTTTGATTGGTCCCCCTGGTGTTGGCAAAACATCTCTTGGTAAATCAATTGCCCATGCGCTTGGGAGAAAACTAAATCGAATTTCTCTTGGCGGAATATCAGACGAGTCAGAAATCAGAGGACACCGCCGGACTTATATTGGCGCCATGCCAGGAAAAATTGTTAAAGCATTTACAAAAGCTGGAGTAAACAACCCCTTGGTTCTTCTTGATGAGATTGATAAGATGGCACGAGATCATAAAGGGGATCCTGCTTCGGCAATGTTGGAAGTTCTCGATCCTGAACAAAACAATAGCTTCATGGATCATTATTTTGATGTTCCTGTTGATTTATCGGAAACATTGTTTATTGCGACTGCAAATGATGCCAGCACGATACCTGGACCCCTAAGAGACAGGATGGAAATCATTGAACTCTCTGGCTATACCTATGATGAAAAAGAAAACATTGCAACAAAGCATTTGTTGCCTAAACAAATTAAAAAGAATGGTATCACGGAAGACAACCTTGTCATGGAAGGTTCTGCGCTAAATAAATTGATTCTTCAGTACACCCGCGAAGCAGGTGTGCGTGGGCTTGAGAGAGAGGTAGCAAAAGTCTGCCGCCAAGTTGCTGCAGCGGTTGCAAAGGAAATAGGAAAAGAAGAGCCAAAAGAAATTAAAAAGACAGTTACAGATAAAAACCTAGAAGAATTATCCGGTGCGCCAAAGTTTGACGTTGAGGCAGACACCAGAGCACGAGTTCCTGGAATTGCAACTGGAATGGCATGGACAGCTTCAGGCGGAGATGTTCTCTACATCGAAGCATCGAAGATGGCAGGCAAAGGCAACCTTGTCCTCACAGGAAAGATTGGCGACGTGATGTCAGAGTCTTGCAAGATGGCAGTTAGCTTAATTCGCTCAAAGGCACACAAGATTGGGATCACAGAAGATGACAAGGCGAAGTTTTTGGAAGACTTAGATATTCACATTCACTTCCCTGCAGGTGCAGTCCCGAAAGACGGCCCATCTGCGGGTATTACAATTAGCACAGCACTTGTATCTTTGTTTACTGGAAAGAAAATCAGAACAGACACAGCGATGAGTGGTGAGACAAGCCTTCGCGGTTTAGTCCTTCCTGTCGGCGGCGTAAAAGAAAAAGTCATTGCTGCTCATCGGCTGGGAATCAAAAGAATTATTCTCCCACCGAAGAACGAGAAGGACATGAAAGATGTTCCAGATAAAGTGAAAGATGAAGTAGAGTTTTTCTTTCCAGAGACAGTGGAGGAAGTTTTTGAACTTGCTTTGGAATAGTGACACGAACTTACAATATCGCAGTCGGAGATTTAGTTAGAGGCACATCGATGCACAATGGTGATTTGATTGGTATTGTGACTCAATTCAACCCAAACGAGAAGTTAGAATATAAAGTCCATTGGCTCGTCGAGGAATACCAAGGCGCCGCTGGATTTTATTCGTTTTACGAACGATACTACGATATAGAGAAGGTTTCGTAAGAAAGAACTAATTAATACTATGCAAATAGATTTAACAAAAGTTGCTACAGCACTTATCACGACTTTGGTTGTGGGAGCCATGACATATCAGCTTACAACAATGCGCCAACTTGAGATTGATAACGAACTCATCAAGGTTCGCCTAGAGTATGTCGAGAAGAAGCTCAAGAAAAAAGGAAAGAAAAAATGAAACTATTAATGGAAAACTGGAGAGACTACCAGAAACAAACAATTGAAGAACAACAGCTCCTTGCCGAAGGAGCCATTTGGGATGCCATAAAGAATGGGTTTTCTAAACTTGTAGACTTACCTGAAAAATTCAATCAGATGGTTGAGAAGACGAAGGAAAATCTACAGAAGAACCTTAAACAAAGCCTTGCCGAGCTCGCCAAAGAACCAGAAATGGTAGAGATAGGAAAAGAGATTGCAAGCAAGGTTAACAATTCACCACTCACCGAAGGAGCAACCTCTCCAGAACAAGTTTTCTCAATTAGTCAACTTCAAAAGATGGGAGTGTCTGATGATGTCCTCAACAAAATCAAGGAAACTGTTTCCGCCACGACTGCGAACAGTATTATTAAATCAGCAGAAGAGGTGATTGGCAAGTCTGCCCCACCGAAGGTGAAGGACTTCCTGGCGCGCTTTTTGGCAAAATTCATTGGATCTTTTATTTTTGGCTTTATTGATAACTTCGTTATGGTCATTGCTGGAAGCTTCATCGACAAGGGCCTCGCCATGATGCTTGGTGGTTTCGGAGGTGCAATGTTTGCTGCTGGTCTTGGCAATACCATATCCGATATCATCGGTGAATTAGGCTCGACGTCAATAGAGGGTGTTATGGGCAAAATGGGCCTAGACCCAGAAAAAGTAACTGACGCTGAAATGGAAAATGCACCAAAGTGGATGAAACTCTTAGATAAAAGGGCAAGTGTTATTGGTATTGCACTGGGTTGTTTAGCCGGCCTTTTTCCCTTGGCATTTATGGAAGAGGTTGATAGGGAGGTGCAAATACCACAATGAAACTTTTAATGGAACAATGGAAAAAATTTATAAATGAGAACGATGAAGAAGCATCTAGGCTTAAACCCGTTGGTTTACCACAAGACGATTGGGACAACCACCAAGAACTTGAGCGAATCGGTTCAGAATCACTCCACAGTGATATGAGAGATTTATTAGCCACGAATATGCCAGCGGCAGTTGAAAGACTCGTCTCGCGTAACGATGATAATCGTATCACTGATGACTACACAGAAATGCTTGAAAATACGATGGATTATTATGTGGATAAGGGTTTTTATGAAGAAGCCGAAGACGGCAATGTGATTAAAACTTTTCCCAAACAACTCGTTAAGCAAATGCTCAATATTGCCATCGAAAAGGCGCGGAAATTAAAATGAAACTATTAATGGAGCGTTGGAAAAAGCTAATAGAGGGAGAAGTAATCGACTTTCCTCAACCACCTAAAGTATCGGATAACGATATCCAGCGTCTTATTGTTCTCGAAGACATACTTGGGAAATTCTTGGAAAAGTTTTATGGGAATCAATCTGAAATTCCCATCGAGGTATTGGAGAGGATGGAAGAACTGGTTAACGCTGTTGAGGAGTCGCTTAAAAAATGAAACTCCTAATGGAACAGTGGAGAAATTATCTGGATGAGGTCGAAGACTTTCCTGATTACGCCAACTCACAAGAAGAAATTCAGAAAAGTCTGAACTATTATTATGGTGTTCATGCTCCAGGAAAAGGGACTCGCAAGGAGTTGGGAAAGTGGAAAGGGAAAGGTCCGAAAGCTAAGGAAGAATATGATTTGGTGATGTACGACCTTTCGCCAGATAGACTCTATTTCCTTGTCAGCAATGACGAACCAAAGGCATATGTTGCCACCTCTCCTTTCGAGGACGGATGGGCAGTTGGCAATGTTCTAAATGATGCAGATGATTTCAAAATCTCAGAATTTTACGAATACCTTATCCAGCAACTTGGAACTCTTTACAGTGACAAGGTTCAGACAACAAAAGGCAGAAAGATTTGGAAACACATTCCCCACGAAGAGGTGCCAACAAAAGACGGCGGCACAAGATTGAAAGCGACTAAGTAAATGTTCAAACAATTCAAGGAGAAAGTGAAATATAAATTCTCTTTCTGGAAACGAGACAATTTTAAAAAGATTATAGTGGATTATGGAATGCCTCTCCTCGTCATCCTTATTGGGTGGGAGATTATAGAGGATATCCTATTTCCAGCACTTTTCTATTATCTTGGACAATACTTTCCAGCATTTTATGCCTTGATCCCCGTAAGTTGGCTTTTGTGCCTACACCCAATAGCTGTTCCTATTTTGTGGTGGATATATATGAAATGGGCGGGAAACAAATCTAGAACTATTTATAAGTGCGAACACAGGGATCCAGAACATGAAACAAATACTTAACGAGTGGAAACAATACACTGATTCAGTTCTTCTTGAAGAGGAGATTGTGGAAATATTAAATCAACTAAATGAGGGCGACCTCAACGAAGGCGCGCTTGAAGTCATGGGAAGAGTTGCTAAGAAGCTTGGACTCGATAAACTACTTTTGATTGGGGCAATGACAGGCGCAATGGCGCCCTCTACAGCTAATGCGAATGTGCTGGATGACATAAATGCTTTTGGAGTTAACGTGAAAAATCAAATAGTTCAAACAGCAGAAAAAGCTAAAGATGAATTAGAGCAACGAGGCATTGTATTTGATCAAGACGGAAAAGCAGTTAAAAGCACTGAAACTAAAGCAGAAAAAGAATGGAATGATAGAACCTTTAAAACAATAGACGATGCTGCCAAGGAAGCTGTAAAGCAAGCTGATCCCACAGGAAAGAGCATTGAAGGCGGGTTAGAAAATCCACAATGGCAAGAGCACGAACACTTCTTCAAAACAAAAGAACTCGCAAAACAATATGCAGATCACCAAAAACGAACTTTTAACGCCCCGAATACCTTCCCGGTAAAGGTGGGATCGAGAGCCGGCGGAAAAAAACATGGATGGATAGTAATAGAACTACAACCATCAGAATCCGCTCTTCAACAGATATATGGCGGCGGAAGCTAAAAAACTGATATGAGACACACAACCATGAATGATATGAGCCTTATAATGGAAAACTGGCGAGCCTACGCCATCGAAGAGACACGGTTTCAGCTTTTTGAAAACGAAGGCGAAAACACCAATGCGGAATTTCAAGAAGATTTTGAAAAATGGCTATCAACTCAGAATTTAAGTGAAGAACAACTTACGGAAATAATCCAAAAAGTAAAAGATGTCTGGGGCGCAATAAAACAAAAGGGCGAAGATCTCAAAGAGTGGACATACGAGCAATACAAGAAACTTGTTAAGCCTCTATTGAAAGTGATTAAGTCGTTCTTAGATTTCCTCAGAAACAATAGCCTATTAGGGAAATACAGAACAAGATTTGAAAAACATTCAGTGGATTTGTTCTCGACAGAGAAATATATTAAATTAGGCTATGTTGTTTTACAAGCATTTGCGTCAATGATAATCGATGCAACAGTCAACCTCCCCAAGAAAGTAGAAATAGTACTGAACATAATGGATTTAATAAAAGCTCAGAACTGGAAAGATCTTCTTTCTCTTTTCGGTATTCCCGCAGAAGAGCTTTCAGAGCTGATTGGCGGCTTAATGAGTTTTGGCAAGGATGCCGAGAAAACATACGGCATGGGCGATGATCAGATTGGACGCGACGAATTCGCCTTAGCAGAGGGCTAACGCACCGCGTTAAACTTAAACCATTACTTTAACCTTGACATTTTACTTTAACTATGATAAAATAAGTACAACTTGAACCTCGTTCTGCAATTCAGCAGACGAATTAAAGGAGAGAAAACTATGAAAAAAGCACTATTAGCGACCGTTATGGCGTTTTTGGTAAGTAGCGTTGGTTATGCAGACGAATTACGTTTGGAAGCTGGCGCGTCAGCGAAGCTTGGCGATAATACCCTCACTGTTGAGGAACAAACTCGTCATGATCTAAGCATTAGTGAAGACATGGTAACAAAGGCAGCTCCCTATGAGCATACCGTGTTCGCAATCGGGCGAGCTTTGGGCGACAATAATGCCGTTCAATTCCGTGTTCGAAACACAAACACTAATGGTACATCTGAGAACCGTTTATCTTTAGATTTAAACACCAGTGTATCGTTGCCTTATGGAATCGGGCTGCAGAATCGTTTACGATTGCAACTTGATGAAACTGGTGACATCACCACAGTTACTACGGATGACTTACGTCTTCGTGAAAAAGTATCTGTTAGTAAGACTATTGCGTTACCTTTCGTGAGTCTTGACTTGAGCGTTGGTGATGAAATCCATGCTGATGCAAGCGGCATTACAGAAAATCGTGTTGAAGCGACAGTGACTAAGGAAGTATGTCCTGGCTTGTCAGCAACAGCAGGATACTTCCGTCAGATGATGACAGAAGGCGATGACGCAAATGTTGTGACAGTTTCGGCTGCACTGACATTCTAAAAATAAAATAAATGAATATTAAAAAGAGCTCCTTTCGGGGCTCTTTTTTTTTGTTAAAAGTGTTTTAATTAAACAAAAAATGTGCTAAAATGAATCTTCGATATTACTTATAATCGCTCAACAAGGAGATCCATTATGCCAGACGTACCAACCGCAACAATGACAAAAGAGGAAGCCCTCATCTACATATCAAGACTTGGGGAGGGGCAGAAGGTTAAAGTTATTTTAGTCTCTAATGAATCTCGTCGAGGCAACAAACAACTGCTGGTTGAAAATGATAATTGGGATTATGGATGCTACAAGGATTAAAAATGAAAAAACTAATGTTACTAACGCTGCCTGCATTGTTCGCATGCGGTACCGACGCACCGATGCAGACTGAATCTTTCTCTGCACAAGAAATATCTATTCCACGCTCTGCTGTGTGTGAGAATCTGGATGCCTCTGTTCGAAAAGAAATGGATGCAGGGGAGTATGAGAAACTCTGTGGACATCCAAAGATTTGTGAAGAGTTCGAATCAGAAATGGTATGCGAAGGAGACTGGTGTGTTATTCACAGGACGTGCCGTCTGAATTAGACTTAAACTTGAATCCAAGTTGATCAGTCACCATTTTTTCAACAATATTTTTATTTAAGCCGTCGCTGTGGTACCAAATCCACTCGGCGGTTTGTTTTATTTCCATCATCTTGTGTTCAAGTTCTTTAACTTTTTTGTTTAACCATTTTACTTCTTTGTTCGCATCTATGTTAAATACGACAGATAGTTCGTAAGCGATTTCCAAAAGTGTCGCACCATCACCTTTTTTAACTGCGTTCGCCGCCTCTTTATAGAGACTTATTCTATATTCTCTTTCATCCTCATCCAAATCCCGAAGTTTATCAGGATGTGTTTTGAGGGCAATCTTTTTAAATAATTCTTTTAAGTCTCTATCTTTCCCAAAAACTTCATCACTATCTGGTTCTTCGGGAGTGATTTCTTCTTCTGGAGGGGGCACATATTCCTCTTCCTCTTCTGACTCTATCATTTCTTGGCTTTCCACTTCTTCTGCAGCAGTTGGTTCCACTATCTTGCTTTCCCTGCCAGTTTCAAACCTATCGTTGAATTCTTCGATAGCATCGTCCAGAGTTATCTCCATTTCAAACAGTTCTGCCTTCTTCAGTTGAAAGTTCAATCTGGTTTTCTTGATTTTAGCTTCTTCTTTTTTTATTCTTGATTGTCGGACCATAACAGAGTCCTATTGTTTTGGAACTGTTTTATTAATAAACTTCTTCAATTTGGCATATGGAACTGAGAGCGTAATGTGGTGGAATCTTGAGTGAATTGCCCACACCATGCCAACAAGCATGCCTCTTGAATTTATAATAGGGCTTCCCGAACTTCCTGGGTTCGCCGGTAGAGAATATATATCGGCATCAGGATTGTGAAATCCATCTGATTTTAAAACTCCAGAATAAAACCCTTCAAACAACATTACCAAATCTTCGCCAAATACACCCTGCGGCGCCGCCAGATTATAAACCTTTTCACCAATTTGCGGCTTAAAGTTCGCCATCTTAATTGCTCTCACTGGAAGTCTCGCAGACTTCATAATACATGCATCAAATTTTTGGCTCTTTGCAACCACCTCGGTTTCCACCGAGATTGATTTTTGTGTATGTGCCTGGATTACATCAGTAAAACCTTTCGCTTCTGAATCACAGAAGTGTCTTGCTGTCAGCAGATAGGTTTCTTTATCGGTGTGTCCAACCACTACACCGGAGGCTGTCGCCATTCCAACCATCTGTTTTTCTGGCGTTAATATCATTTTTGTTAAACCAACAAATGATAGCCTTCGCTGCTCTAATAGATTTTTTGTAAATAAGTTTGTAAAAGCGCAACTAGACAAAAACATCATTGCAGTCAAAAGCGGAATAAATATAGCTCTTTTCATAAAAGTAAGTATTAAACCAAATCAATAAAAGTAAAACTTATTCTTAAAAAGGATGGCAAACTACTTAACTGTAGGCGATATAGAAAGAAGAACTTTATGAAAAAAAGTATATATGTGCTTGATACGAGCGTTTTTTTAACCAATGCCAACTCTGTTTATTCTTATGGAACAAATGATATTATTGTTCCGATGAAGGTGTTGGAAGAGATCGACAAGCACAAAAAGCGACAAGATTCCGTTGGCTCCAATGCCCGAATGATTATTCGAATATTTGATGATTTGCGAGAAGTTGGCTCTCTTTACGACGGAGTTCAGATAGGAGAAGGAAAAGGCACACTCGTTGTACGCCCAAGCGCCATCGATGTTCACGCTTATCTTCCAGACGATTTATCTCCCGAAGTCCCCGATCATAAAATCATCGCCACTGCAATGAGGGAGAGGGAGAAGCATCCAGATAGTGATGTCACCTTGGTTTCTAGAGATGTGAATATGAGAGTCATTTGTGATGCTCTTGGGCTGCCCACTGAGGATTACAACCCAGATCAGGTTTTAAAATCCGGAGAAGAAGTCTACACCGGCTTTGTAGAAAAGCTAGTTGATGATGAGATGATTGATTTGTTTTATGCAGGTACAGATATAGAGTTTACCAAAGAGGAGGTGGATTCATATCACCCCAATCAATTCATTATGTTAAAGTCAAATGTAAATGAGTCCAGAACCGCACTGACAAGATTCTCCGACGCCACCACCCCGCTTAGGAAAGTTTTTAACAAAAAGACTTCCTATGGTATCTCGCCACGAAACAAAGAGCAGAAGTTCGCAATGGATTTACTGTTCGATAAAGACATCCCAGTTGTGAGTTTGATTGGTTCTGCTGGTACTGGCAAAACGCTGTGCGCCCTATCTGCAGGACTTGAACAAGTTCTGGGAACAGATGAGTATACCAGACTCATTGTTTCGCGCCCAATCCAGCCACTCGGAAAGGAAATTGGATTCTTGCCAGGAACGATGGAAGAGAAGATGGCACCGTGGCTCACGCCAATACAGGACAACCTTCAATTTCTCATGGGAAATGATAAATTAATGCTGCAAGAATACCTGGATCGTGGCACAATAGAGATGGAAGCCATTACTTATATTCGTGGACGTTCGATTTCCAAGGCATTTATCATCATTGATGAAGCTCAAAATTTAACAAGACACGAATTAAAGACTATAATAACAAGGGTGGGTGAGGACACCAAGTTAATTTTGACGGGAGATATAGAGCAAATAGATAATGTGTACGTTGATGCAACCTCGAATGGTTTGACATATGCTGTCGAGAAATTTAAAGAGCACTCGCTCGGAGGACACATTACATTTCAAAAGGGAGAGCGCAGCGCCATAGCAACGCTGGCAGCAAAGATATTATGATTCCAATTAGAGAAAGAAAAGAACATCTGCTGTTTAACAAGGTTCCTGTAATGGTTCAGACAAAAACCTCCTATGATGTTGGAGAAGTTATTAAGGGAGTGCAGAGCAACATCCCTCAAGTATTGGTTTCAGATTTGGATTATATTATCATTTCAGATTCAGAGCACTTAAAGCAAAGAGATTTGGATTCCGTCTACCTTGATGGCGTTATATATCTTAGCGGAGATATAGACGGAAATAAAGAAGCCATCTTGACAGTGGTGCACGAAATAGCTCACTCAACTGAAGAAGTGTTTCCTCAAATTTACGAAGATGAATCAATTGAGGCAGAGTTTTTGGGAAAGAGAACAAAATTATATCAGATTTTGGCATCTCATAACGTTGATATGTCTGGTTTGGACTTCCTAAATGCAGAATATTCGGAAAAGTTTGATGATTTCCTCTACTTAGTAGTGGGATACCCTCTGTTGAGGAATCTCTCTTCGGGACTGTTTTTATCTCCTTATGCTGCAACTTCTATAAGAGAATATTTTGCTGATGCATTTGAGGAGTATTTTATGCGAGATCCGAAAGGTGTTAAATTAATAAGCCCTGCGGTTTATTTTAAAATAGAACAGTTACTTGAGACTCTTGGAGAAAGATATATATGAAAAAAGAGATTATTATTAGTGATGACAAAGCAGAGGTAGTTTTGATGCTGTCTTTAAAGAAGAGAAAGATGGCAAGAGACCCTAAAATGACAGTCACCACCGTTATGGCAAAAACAATGCTAGAAAACGAGAAGTTTAAGCTTGACAAATGTTTAAAACATGATATAATAAACAATCATAATGTTAATTCTAAGCACGATGGAATATGGAAGTTTTCATTGGTGCAAGAGTTACCCGCTGCCAAAGTAGCTAAAATAGAGGTTGCAGAGGAGATATTGGGAGAAACACCTCAAGAAGAGGCTCCAATAAAGAAAAAAACCTCAAGAAAAAGAAGAACCTACAAAAAGCAGTAAAAGAAAGAGAGCACAATTTGCCACATGTATCATTCTCCGCCATTAAGGACTGGAAGTTCTGTGCGTTTTATCACAAACTAACAAGGGTAGATAAGATTAAAGTTTTCGAGGGAAACATCTTTACCGCATTCGGTAAGGCAATCCACGATACCTGCGAAAGTATGCTTTTAAGTCGCGAGCTTAATAAGGATAATTTTGACGCAGAGTCTTTTTTCAAAAAAGCCTTTAAATACGAGATTTCACAATTAAAGGAAGAAGTCCCCGAAAAGGATATCCTCGATTTTGAGGAACAGGGTTTCAAAATAATTCCCCACATTCTCCCAACAATGGATGAATACTTCGGAGAATTCAGCCTCGTTTCTTCAGAAGAAGAGCTTCATGAGAAGTTGTTTTTTGATACCGACAACAAGTTTACCTTCAAGGGATACATTGATTGTTTGGTAAAGACACCTGATGGTAAGTTCCACGTTATTGATTGGAAGTCTTGCAGCTGGGGCTGGGATATGCGTAAGCGCACAGATCCTATGGTGACATACCAGTTGACATATTACAAACACTTCATTTCCGAAAAACGCGGAATACCAAAAGAAGATATTGAAACTCACTTCGCTTTGCTGAAAAGAACTGGCAAAAAAGATAAGGTTGAATTTTTCCGTGTTACGTCTGGAGAAAAAAAGACAAATAATGCCCTTAAACTTTTGGAACAGTCGGTTTATAATATAGATAGACAAAATTATATTAAGAACAGACTCTCCTGTTCTCGCTGCGATTTCAAGGGGACTGTTCACTGCCCGTAGGTGAACTATGAAAAAAAAGATACTAACACTTTCCGACCACCCACTCTCCCCAAGTGGTGTCGGGACTCAAACAAAATATGTCATTGAAGCCCTGCTGAAGACAGGCAACTATCAAGTTGTATCTCTAGGCGGCGCCATCAAACACCAAAATTACCAACCAGTCAAAACTGAACAGTACGGCGATGATTGGGTTATCCACCCCACTGATGGCTACGGAACCCAAGATTTAGTTCGCTCCATCATTCGCACAGAAAAGATTGACGCTGTTTGGATTATGACTGATCCTAGATTTTGGGGTTGGCTCTGGGAAATTGATGATGAAGTCCGTGCACTGTGTCCCATTGTGTATTACCATGTATGGGACAATTATCCTTATCCGAAGTTTAATAGAAAGCATTATCTTTCCAACGATGCAGTTGCAACCATATCGAAGGTTACGGACGACATTGTAAAGACAGTGGCTCCAGAGGTGGAGAGTGTATATATTCCACATGCTGTGGACTCAGAAGTATTCAAGCCACTTCCCGAAGAGGAAAAGAAAGAATACAAAAAACACGCAATGGCTGGAGATGAAGATAGGTTTGTCTTTTTCTGGAACAATAGAAATGCTCGAAGGAAACAAAGCGGCTCTTTATTATATTGGTATAAGGACTTACTGGATAGGATCGGAAATGATAAGACTTGCTTGATTATGCACACTGACGTTAAGGATCCTCATGGACAGGATTTAAATAAAATCATCCACGAACTCGGCATGGAGAATGGTGAGGTTAAGTTTTCAACTCAAAAGACTCCTGCAGTAGATTTGGCAAGGATGTACAACATGGCAGACTGCACAATTAATATAAGTGATGCCGAAGGCTTCGGACTTGCGACTTTAGAATCGCTGTCTTGTGGAACCCCGATTATTGTCACCATGACTGGTGGACTGCAAGAGCAGGTTACGGATGGCGAGAAGTTTTTCGGCTTTGGTTTAGAACCAGCATCGAAAGCAATCATAGGCTCTCAGGACATCCCCTGGATTTATGAAGACAGACTCGACGGCAAAGAAGTGACAGATGTTATGCAAAAGATGGTAGAGATGTCTCAGGAAGAAAGAGAAGAGCTGGGAAAACTAGGAAGAGAGCATGTTCAGAAGAACTACTCCTTTGAAGATTTTGAAGAAACCTGGGTTGGCTTTATGGAAAAGATTATAAAAGATAATGGCTCTTGGGCAGACAGAAAAAAATATAATAAATGGACACTCAAGGAGTTAAGATGAAAAAGAAGATTATTGTAAAAGGCCCAGCACTGAGTGCTTCTGGTTATGGCGAACATGCACGTTTTGTTTTACGAGCCCTT
>Ga0080013_1001303_pt1 | contig 33592 bp, 39 predicted proteins | sample ETNvirenome_6_85_FD_69236 | JGI IMG/M metagenome (GOLD analysis project Ga0080013, IMG submission 69236) | Marine viral communities from the Pacific Ocean - ETNP_6_85 (SPADES assembly) (version 2) | ecosystem: Environmental > Aquatic > Marine > Oceanic | place: Pacific Ocean | collected 2013-06-19
CCCAGCACGGCGACATACTTGCCGTTGGGGTCGGCAGCAATCGCGGCCACGTCGTTGTCGCTGATCGTGTCGTTGGTGTCGATGGTGGAGTTGATGCGACGGATGCCTCTGGCGTATTCGGCCTTGATCTCGCGCTCGGTCATAATGGTTGCCGCGATGCTCAGGCCACCGATGTCAGCGTCGATAAAGCTCCCCTGCGCCCGATCCGTCCCGACGTAGACTTCCGTGGGATCAAGGGACGCAGCCGCCGCTGATACGGCGGTAGATCCAACTTGTATGGAATCTATCCAAAGCCGCCACGTTGAACCGTCGCGCTGTGCAATAACGTAATGCCAGCTACCATCGTTGATAGTGCCCGCGAAACTAACCGTGTCTGCCGACGAAACTCCATCGTCCGAGATTCCGAATTGAACTTTTCCAGCGCCCCCAGAACCAATATTGATCCACAGTGTGTCGGTATCTGTGGCGTCAGTCATTACGACCATGCCAATCTCACTGGTTTCCGTGGTCTTGATCCAGTACGCGACGTTGAAATCGGCAGTCCCGAGGTTGAAGTCGCTGTCTCCGGTTCGTCCGAGGTATTGAGAGCTTGCTGACACGAAAGTCGCATACGACCCCGCTGGCCCACCGTCAGAGAATGTTACCGCGTTAGTGTTGGTGAGGTCATTCCCTGCCGGGGAAACATCCACCAGTGAGTGGAGCGGCCACGCGCCCCGTATGTCGCCCTTCATGTAGGGCGAGGCGTAGTCCTCGTGGAGGCGAATCACGCCCGTCAACGCTCCGACGGTCGCATTGTCAGCCTTGTCACTTGGGGCGATATGTCTAACCCAAACGCCCTCGACATCTGTCGGAGTCCAAACCTGCGGGCCACCACTCCCGGCCCAAGACAGGCCATCCAAAACTATGGGGCGCAGAATGTTCGTCGAGGTTGCGATAGGAAGCGTCCATCCGTCCCCGGACGACGAATAGTTGGTGACGTTCGGCAAAAAGCCATCAGCCGCCACTCGATAAATCGGGTCATACCCTCGGAGAAGATTTAGCGGTGACGTTCGATCTTCCGGTGCATATAGGCTCCCACCCGGCGACAGCCCGACGTAATCAAAGTCCTCCGTTATGCCGCTGTCGTAGATCGCGTCGTCCACAGGATTGTAGACACTCAGCCCGCCGTCAGTCCCAACCGCCCACCAATGCTTCGGCCTGCCGAACTCGTCGGTCAGGCTGGGGTCGCGCACGGCGGCGATGGCATTTGGTGTTCCGTTGACGGCTTGGTATGCCGCGCCGGTGTTATATGGGACGTTAGCTACCCCCGAATTATTGCGCTCGCTGATCGAGTATGGAAAGACACCCAACCCGCCCTGATATGTGTTATGTACTATGTCCCGTAGAAAGTCAATGCGGACGTTTTGATAGTAGGTTCGGTCGGTGAGGTAGAGTATCCCGTCAATAAATGCGAGATCCACGAGGGTCGAATCGCTCCGCACGATCCCGTATGTTTCGCCTGTGTAGAACGTCATATAGGCCGCGCCGGTTTCCCGGTTCCACCAGATGACCTTATCCTGCGCCTCGGTGATAAACATCAGCCCGTGCATCGGCGGGGCACCCAACTCAGCGAACCACGATGTGCCTTGGATCTGCTGCATGAACTGTGCGTAGTCCCATATCGTGCCGGGGTCATCCAGATCCACGATGATGACCTTCTGCGCGTTCTCGTCGGGGGCTGTCTCGACGTAATCCGTCCAGGTCATGTCGTCGCCGACAGACACGCCGCCGATACCCGCCGACAGCGCACCACCTACGTCGGTGTCCATGATCGTGTTGAGCGCCGTGTGCAGATACTCAGCGTTGGCGACAAGCTGGTCGTAATCGGTTTCCTTGGTGGCGTCCCCTACGCTGACGCCGAGTGATGCTGTCCACGCCATTACTGCACCTCACGCTTCAGATGTGACAGGATTTCGAGTTCTCGATGACGGGAGCGAAACCGCGACCGCTCGGCCAGCACCCGATTGCGCCGTGCCTCTGCGGTGAACTTCTGCCGCTGGAGATCGGTGAACTTCTCGTCACTGGCCCGCTCGTCCTTCTCGGCAGCTTCCACGTCGAAGATTTCAGCGACGGCGATGTCCTCCTCACGAGCGAACAGCAACTCACCCACCGCCCGCCGTGCCTGTAGCACTTCAAGCGACACCTGGGCGTCAGCGTCAGCGAACGGGACGATGGTATCCACGTCGATAGACTCAGCGTCAAACGCCACATCCAGAAGGGTCATATCAGAACCACACGCTGCCGGTGCTGCCGGCATCTGCTGCGTCTGCTCTTCCAGCGGCGTTTGTCCAGAATCCACTTTCTTGCCTTTCTGTGTTTGTTGCGGCTGACCATGTCGGTGCTGTGCTGCCCATCCACCGGCCCGGAGCCAGGCGGGCCATATTCCAGCATGTCGCCGTCACCCGCTTTTGCAGCAGGTCGAGGCTGATGGTGCGGATTTGCATGGGCGTGTCGGTGAACTTGTCGTGCGTCAAGAGGAACTGGTCCGTCGTGCCCTTCATCATTGCCTCGACATTGAGGCCGATGGTGGGCACCTCCGGCTCCGTGGAGAACAGAAACACCTCGCGGTTGATCCGCGTCTCCGCGCCGGCCGTCACGTACAGCCAGGAAAACTGCATCCGGCGCCGCTTCGTCGTGCCCAGGTTGGCGATGCTCGAGGTGTTCTGCTTTTTGTACGTCACGGCGTAAGCACTGCCGGCAGGATCGTAGCGGTAGTCGCCGACGACCTCGTTGGCGAAGATCCGCTCGGGATCTCGCTGCACGGTGAAGTCCTTGGTCGTGTCGCCGCGTTCCCTGATATGCGCTGACAGGTAGGCGTCTGAGCCGCTGGCGGCGTTGACGATGCGATACACCGGCTTGTATTTGCCGTCTTCAATGGTGATGTCCGCGAACCCCTCCAGCAGCAGATCGCGGATCAGGTCGTCGCTGCTGATCTCTGCGCCGATCCACCGCCGGCCGTAATCGCCCGCGCCAAGCTCGGCTTCCCATGCCGCCAGCGCCGTCGCGTCGATGCTGCCGGACGCCACGCTCATGTGCGTCTGTAGCACGTCGTTGAGGATGTCGGGGAGCGACTGCAGCAGCGTGCCGCCAGTGGTGCCGTCGTCGGTGGCGCCCTGGACGTTGACCGTCACCGTATTCGCTGCCGTGTCGTAGGTGCCGGTCGTGATCGTAAACTCCCCGTTGGCAGCATCGAGCGAGCAGTTGCTGGTGATGTCGGTTGTGTCGTTCCACACCTTCTGGATGCTCTTGAGGGCGTGGTCTGCGATCTTGAACTTGCCGCCCGTGCCAGCTGTCGAGTCGATCTGATACGCCGGCAGTTTTTCCCCACCCCCTGCCGAGGTCTGCCAATCCCCATAGACCAGGGGGATCGGCTGGTATTTGGCCTTGGTCTCGACGTTGGCGTATGTGGCCGGGTCGAGCCGATTGGCCGGCAGCGCGATCTTGTCCTTGCTGCGAATATCGTCTACCCCGAACCGCAGGCTGGTGGCATCCCAGACGATGCCGCTCGGAAATCGCACAATACCCGTGAACACCGTTTCATAATCCCCAATGGCGGTCCCCTGGCCGATCTTGATGGTGACGACCCGGTTGCCCCATTCCTCGCTGTCCGTGCTGTCTCTGACGGTGCTGTCGGCGTCGTGGAGGGCAATCGTCAGCGAGGGGGATATAAGCCGTGGATCGAGCAGGGCGCCCGTAGAGAGCCGCAGGACGGGTATGGAGGCGATCCTGCCGTCATATGCCGTGCCGTCGCTCATCGCCAGGCTGTCGTCGGCATACCGCACCGTGCCGCTGTCGAGGGTGACCTCGAGCAGGACGTGCCAATCGCGGGTCGATCTGGTAATATCGAGAGCCACGATTTACCTCGTTTTTTCCTCCCACACAATAGCGGCGATGTCGTAGAAGCTGCTGAACTGGTGGGCGAGGTTGAGGGGCGTGATCATATAGACATACGCCGAATCTATTGACGCCCTGGACGTATCCCAGCAGATCAGGGCCGGGTCGTTGTTGCCGATGCGCTTGAAGATCGCCGCCCACTTGTCCGTCTCCGTCTGCGCGACGAACGCAAACGAGGTACGGATGCGCCGGAATGCCGCCTTTTCGGTTATGTCATGCACCGTGCCCGGCGACTTCACCCCCTCGCTCGGGTCGAGCGTCTCGACGCGCAGATCGGCCGTGATGTCGCGGGTCGTGTCGTAATACTCCCCGAACATGATGCGACCGATCTGTATGTAGGCGTCGGGGTTCGTCGGGTCGTCGATAGTCACCCGCCAGTAGCGCAGCGTGGCCTGCGTGAAATAGTGGGTGATGCGGTCGATCACATTGCCGTCGCTGTCCAGGGAAGCCGCCTTCCCGGTGTTCGCCGCATTGGTTTGGTAGTTCCAGCCCACAATCGTCTCGTCAACCGTGGGCGAGCCCCAGGAGTCCGACGCGTTGCCCTCAAACGTCACTGTGGCGTCCTTGGTCAGGTTGTGCGCCAGGATCGTGACGCAGTCTACTTTTTTTGTCGTGACGACGAGATCGAACTTGATCCACTCCGTTGTATCTGAATCGGTGCGCCATGTCTTGCCGACGCTCGCCTTGACGGCGTTGCTGTCGGCATGGCTCGTGCCGTCGCTACTCGACGAAATGACAGCCGTCGAAATATCTGAGGCCGGGTCGTAGAGGATGCGGAAGGCCATGTCACACGCTCGGCGGCGTGGTTACGCCAGTAGAGTAAATCACAGTTTCTCCACGCTCAGAAGATGCGCGGATGCGCTCAATCAGCATGTCGCCGACTTCACCCTCCATCAGTTCGCGCACGCCTCGAGGGTCGAGCGCCTGGACGTTGACGTTGAAATGCACCACCGTGCCCCGGCTGCCGCTGGCGCCGCCCATGAAGCCCGCACCTCCGGGTGTGATGTCCACCCGCTCGGGGCCACGGTCGCCAGCCAGGATCGTCGTCGGGCGGTTGACCATGCCGTGATAGCCGCGGGCCGCCACGATGTCAAAGAACTGAGATAGGTAATCCCTCGCGCTCTCGTTGTTGCCACCCGACGCGATGAGGTCGATGATGTTGTTGCCCTTCTGGGTGCCGAGCGGGCTGTCGTAGCCGGCCAAGAAGTGCGCGAACGCTTCGCCCCGGGCGCTGAAGTTGCCGGCCTGAAACGCCCGCATCCCTTCGCCAACACTCAACCGTGGCTTGTTATACCACCTCTCGACGACATCGGCGCCAACATCTTCTCCTTCGTCTGGGACCGGCGTGCGCTGTCGCATCTCGCGCAGCGTCAGGGGGGTGCCGCCCGTGCCAAGCTGCACATTGGCAATCTGCTCATCGGTGAATCCGATTGCGGCCAGCACGTTTTGGATTTCCGACACAGAGCTTCTAATGGACTCCGAGGAGAGAAATGCCGCCTTGTCGGGAAAGATCATCTGTGCCCTGTCGCGCTCTCCCTCGGCCCCTTTCCTCGCCCTCGCGCCGGCACGCGCTGCGGCAGACTTCATTAGGGCTACAACGTCCTCGGCTTGCTGCCGAGTTGCGCCGGATTCCACGCGGACAAGATCGCGGAAAGCGTTTTGAACTTCGTCAGTGTTGAGAAACTGCCTGGCCCTATCGCCTCGAACCCCCTCAAAGCCACCAATGCGCTCGATGTACCCCTCGACACCGCCGAAGGCCCGCACGTCGGTCAATAAGTTTCTCGTCTCCTTCTTCGCCGAGGTGCCGTACAGGGCATCAATGGCCTCGCCGAGAACCGGGATTTTACTTGCTACCGCCCCAGTGATCGAGCCGATGATCGAGCCTACCGGGCCTGCCAAAGCACCACCGAGGGCGCCGCCGATAGCCATTGCGTTTGCGGTGATCTCGTCGAAGAGCTTCGTGCCAATGGCGGCGGCCGCCACCCCTCCAGCCAGAGCATTGCCGAAGCGGGCTGCAACATCCTTGCCCACCGATCCCTCTGCACCAAACCTCGCCGCGAAACTGTCCGGCACCTGCAGCGTCTCGAGGGCGAAGTTGGCTCCGGTCTTTAAGCCTTTGCCGATGTCTTGACCAGAAGAAATCAGATGCTCTCGGGCGAAGCCGCCCTCCTTGAAAGCATCGCCCAGCTTTTCGGTGATTCCCTCTGATAATTCGGCGGCAGCGTCCACTACCATGCCTGCGGCAAGCGTTGCTCCGAACGTCTTTGTCGCGCCCTTGAGATCACCCTCGAGGATGAACTCGGCCAGGCCGAGGGTCAGGGAAGTCTCAAGGTTCCCGACAAAGAGGTCGCCCGCGGTGGTGGCAACGTCGCCAAACGGCGTGACGATGTCCTGATCGCCGTCTTTCGCTATGCGAGTGCGCCAGCCCTGCAGCACCTGCTTGCCTGCCTGATCGCCAGACTTGTCGGACAGGCGGTCGATGACAGCCTGGGAGTCTGTGGCCCTGCCGAAGGCCAACATGTTCAGGATCGTCCCGCCCTGCGCCCCGGCGCGTTCTCCCGTGGTGCCCTCGAGGCCGCGGGAGAATCCCAGCCCATAGCCTGAGCCCGCAACCTCACCAGCACGCACGGCGCCGCCCATGATCGGGATACTGTTGCCGACCGTCGGGATGTCGTTGACGCCCAGGCTACTGAGACTTGGGCCGGTGCCAACCGCGGGCTTCGGACGTAAAGACCGCTGCGCTTCGACTGCATCCATGCCGAAGAGCGTCGGCGAGGATGTGGGCGTAAAGTCGCCGCTGGTTTTAATAGAGCCCCAGTGATCGAGCCGATAATCGGGCCTACCGGTGGTTTTAATAGAGCCCCAGTGATCGAGCCCTTGACCAGGCAGCTCATCCTCGGCCTCGTTCTTGGCGGTTAGAACCCTGGCGTATTGACCAGGCGTCAGGTCGAGAACACCGCCGCCAAGCATCATATTGGAAGCGAGTTTTGCGGCCTTCGCCAAGGCGTCCCACCCGCTCGTTGATTGTGCGAGCAGCTCGTTGATCGACAGCAGACCCCCAGCCACATCCGTGAACGCCGGGATCAGTGTCTTGGCGAGCGAGAGTTTGAGGGCGTCCGAGGACGCCGTCAGATCGGTGAGCCTGTCGTTAAATTCCACAGCGGCCTCAGCGGCCTCCTGTGTAAGTGTCAGCCCGAATTTGTGAGCCTCCTCGCGCACGGCACGGATGGCTTTCGCGCCGCCTTCCATCGTCTGCACAAGAGCTACGCCCTCGGAGTCGAACAGCTTCATCGACAGCCTGACCTTGTCGGCCTGGCCGTTGACGCCCTGCATGGCGTCGGCGATGGCCTCGAACTGATCCTCGGGGGCCAGGCTGTTAAGGGCGGCGGCGCTGAGATTCAGCTCTTTTAATGCACCCCGCGCTTCGCCCATGCCCTGCGCCGCCTCGCTGATACGGCGGGTCATGCGCTGCCAGCCCATCGTCAGCGTGCGAAACTCCACGCCCGAGCGTTTGGCGACGAACTCGTACTGGGACAGCGCCTCGGTGCTGGCGCCGATCCGCAGCGACATCTTGGCGATCTCGTCGTTGTGGCGGGCCACGTCCAGCGTCACCTTGAGGATGGCTGCACCGACAGCCACAACGCCCGTGGCAAGGCCAGCCATCGCCAGCTTCGCCTTGCCGGCGTGGGCAGCTATACCCGTCTTGTCTCCGAGGGATTTGTCCGACGACTTGCGTATGCCCTCAAGGCCCCGGCTGACGCCGTCCTTGAGGGTGGCCTCGACCTTTATTCTTTGTCTCAGGTCGGCCATCAGCTATCGCCTGCTGCAGGGCCGGCAGCTCGGCCTCGCACACCTGAAAGCCCTGCGCCAGCATGTTGGGCAGGGCGAGCATTTCCTGAAAAGACAGGTGTCGCGTGTAGGCCCACCCGGAGAACCCGGGGGCGCGACTGTATGCGAGAGAAAAGGCGTGCCATATATCACAACTCAGCTTGTTGACCGTCAGGCCCGGGCATCCGTTGAACAGCCGGTCCCCGATCTTCAGTTTGCGGGTCGCGCCTCCTTTGCCTTCGCACCGCGTCGGGATGCGCCCCCCTCGGCACCCGTCGCACTGGTGCTCTGCGGGGTAGTGCCACCAGTGGAGGGCGTCAACCAGTTTTTTAATTCGTCGTCCGTCATGCTGGCGGTGTCGCGCAGCACGTTGTACAGCTCGACCAGCAGGTTGTCGGTCTGGTCGAGGCTGTCGGGAATCCGCGCCAGCAGGAAGATCTCTGCCGCGTCGGTCACGTCCCGGCCGTCGCAGGAGATGTTGCGGAAGCCGTGCGTGTGGGTGATGACACGCCGGAACACCGTGAGCATCTCCGTGGGCACCATCTCGAGGCCGGCGGCTTCCTTCTCGAACTCCACCACGCGCTCCTCGTTGCCCTTCTTCTCGGTGACGGCCCAGCGATGGAACGCCTCGTCACGCCATTTGTATAACTGCTCCGGCGTCAGATCCTGCAGCACGTCGATGGCCGTCAATCGCTTGACCATCACAGACACCTGCTTGTCCTCCGGCAGATCCCGGTTGCCCCTGAACTGCGGGACGTGTCGAAACTCCGTCATCCCTCCGAGTTCCACTGTGCGCCTCCTTTTTGGGCTCTTGAAAGAGGGGCACCGCGGCGGCGGGATGAAAGGAGCTAAAATCCGCCACCCGTGGAGCGGCCCATTGCTCGCGGCGCCCCCGAATAGAGAAGTCGGGCCTCTACTTGTAGACTACCGTGATCTCGTCCTCGGTCGCCGTCGCCGACGAGGTCAAGCCGGTGAACCCGGCCGTCACTTCAATCAGCCCGGCGCCGCCGGAAAGCGGCGAACTGTCGAACTCGCAACGGCTCATATCAAGCTGGCAGACAGAGCCAGCGGTCGTGCCGATGTCGATAACGATGTCCTGGGTAGTTCCCTCAGACGCCTCGCCGCGGATCGACGAGAAGTTGCCGTTGTCCTCGACGAGGAAACTCAGCGAGCCGGTGACACGACGACCAGAAGGCAGCGTGACCGAGTCAGCCGTCGTCGTCCCGAAGTTTCTGTTATTCAGCGAGATCCCGGTGGACAGCGTCACAGAGCCGTTGAGCGAGCTGATGTCCGAAGACCCGCCGTCGATAGACAGGGTGCCGTCCGTGCCGTAGAGTCCCGAACCCGCCAGGGTGGGAGCAGGAAGGAACGGCTCGATGGCGTCAGCGTCGCTCCACGAGGACGAGGCGATGGTCAGCGTTTCGTTGGAGATGGCGGTGATCTGCCTTGCCGATCCGTCGTTGTCAATGTCGATCACGCCGTACTTGCTATAATAACTGCCGTCGTCAACGATCAGCGACGGCGACGATGAGCCTGAGCCGTTGGTCTGGTTGACGCCAGCCCACAGCATGTCCTTGGCCTCGCCGTTGAAGGTTACGGTCGCGAAGTCGTCGCCTGACCAGCTGAAGGTGACATCTGTCACAACGCCGCCATAGAACCCCTCCATCACGCCCTCGAGCAGCCGATAGCCTGACAGCGACAGGCCGCTGGGATCTTTCAGCGGCGTATATGTGTCCGAAACACCCCCGCTGTTGGCGTAGGTGCCGAAGGCGTGCTTGAGCAGCAGGTGGTAGTCGGGAGGCGTCCCGGCCGTGCCGCTCGGGCGGTTAATCATCGAGATGGAAAAAGTACACGAACGCCGCCCGGCGATCCGCTCCTGCAAGGAGCGCGTGTTCGTGGTTTCCGGCACCTCTGGCCGGTCGAAACTCGGCGTGATGTCGAAACTCGTGACCCGGAACGCATCGGTTGCAGCCGGCACGACTGCGACGCCGAATGTGGACTCTGCAACGGCGTAGCCGACTTGTTCCTCGCCGTATTGGACTGACATGGCTCTTTCTCCTGTTACACTGTTACGAGGACGAGAAAGGTCATCTCGGCCCGTTTCTCGAGATGCGACTCACTGGCGTCGAGTTCGCTGTATGCCACACTCTCGAAGGCAAGGTAGTCAGCGTTCTTTGTGCTGCTGACCGTCAACTGCCGTTTGGCCTCCAGCGTTTCGATGACGCCGCGCACGGTGCGCTGGAGTTTCACCGTGAGCAATTCGTCGGGCGCATACGTTGCCGTGCGGTTGTTGCCGCGCAGGGTCAACTCAAGGGCGAGGCGGTGCTGGTAGACTGCCTCCTGCTCGCCGCGCTCTTGGTCCCACTCTGTTTCAACCGCCACCAGCAACAGCGCCGGCAGATCCTGCCCCTGGTATCGCTCCTGCGGCGCCAACCAGTATTTTGCCACATCGGCCAGCACCTCGTCACCCGTGGCGCTGTACTCGGTGTCGAGCGTGTTGAGCTTCGCCGGCAGGTCGGCCGCGAGGATCGTCTTGACGGCGACGAGGGCGTCCTCGGGGTTGATAGTGCCGGCCATCTACAGCCCTTTAACGAGGGCGTCGGACACGATCTCAGAGACCCGCTCGGCCACCCGGCGCGTGGACCGGAACAGCGGACGCGCCGGCAGGTTCCCCAAGGGGAACCGGGTTCCCTTCTGGTGTACGGCGGCCAGCCAGTATTTCGTGCCAACCTCCAGCGAGCGGCCACGACCGCGCACCCGGTGGTAAAAGTCGCGGCTCGACTTGTCCGTCATCGACCGCACTGTGCGGCCCGTGATGACCAGTATCGGGCGTGATGGATACCGGGCCGACTTCCAGGCCCTGTAGGCGGGAGACAGCGGCTTGTAGTCGCCGCGCTGCCCGTGCGTGATCTGCCGCATCGCCTCGTCGTTGACGTACTGGATCACACGGCTCGCAGCGTCTGTGCGACGGAAGGGAGTCCGCATTCGCGTGGCGTAGACGCCGAGCATCCGCTCGAGCTTCTCGTCGCCAGTGATGGTGAAAAGCAGAGGATTACGCGCCATCTTCGTCCTTGACCGGCAGCAGCGCAGACATCGCCATGTCAGTGGCCTCGCCGGGCTCGCCCAGGCATATCAGATCAACAGCTCCGGCGATGTTTGCCCACCGGGCGGCAACGAGGGCGACCTTGCCGGTGGCATCAGGATGCCCGGACAGGGCCTTCGTTACCGCTGCCGCCGCCGCGACGATCTGGATGCTGTCAGCCTCGACGACACGGGTGACTACGCCGCCGCGAGGGTCAGGCGTGCCGATCAGATCGCCCAGGCTGCAGTATACCGGGGCCGGTGCTTCCGGTGCTTTCTTCTTCGTCGTCATGATCTCATCAGTTTCGCCGTGCCCGCAGTGCGGGTCGTGTCCATACGATCAGCCCCCAGCAGGATGATGGAGCGGTCCTTGATGCCGCCGTACAAACGGTCCCGCTCGTCCCTCACAGGGCCGAGGATCGCCTCATCGGCGTCGGGGCCATACGCGGCCATGACCGTCTTGACCGCCACGCCCAGGGCGTTGAGGTGCTTCAGCACGTTAGCGGCCCCGGCCCCGCTGGTGTATGTCACTGTGCTGCTTGCCGATGCGTCTGCCTCGAGGCCGGGCGCGAACTCCACCGCCATGTCGCCAGCATCGCTGACCTCTGCCCATCGCAACACGCCGTATCTCTGCGCGGCGCCGAGGGTGAAGGAGTCGCCCTGGCGCACGATCCCTGAGATCGTCCCGCCGGAGCCCTGAAACGTCAGCCAGGTATTGCCGGCGTAGGCGGCGTCCTTGGTCACGATGGACCCGCCGCCGGATACGGTGAGCGAGCCGCCGGACTGACTCACCGGATGCACGTAGTTTGCCCCCACCAGCATCCCGCCCAGCTCACCGAAATACTCCGTGATGAACCCCTCGACCTCGGTCGTCGAAGGGTCGGAGCTGGCGTCGATGGTCAGCGACTGCAGGAGAGCAGCAACGTCGGAAGCCTCGCAGTAGCCGTCTGTTGACAGGGTGATCGCCATTATCCGACTCGTCCGCGAAACTCAAAGGGTGTCCCCTGGTCACGGGGCGCCGAGCGGAGAGAAGGGCGGCCCCTTCGTGCCCGGCTCATGTTGTGAACCGTGTGGACGTTGCCGTCGATCTCGTGCGTGTTGACCTTCACCAGTTCGCCGTCAGAGCGGCGAACTACCTCACTGATCGGGATTTTGGACACTGGTAGCCTCGCTGGCTCGGACATGCTGCTTTGCGTCGAAGTCCGCGGCGTTGATGACATACGCCCCGGAGCCCTTCCTGGCCCTCTTGTCACGCACCTCAACGGTTGGGCAGGCTCGGGCAGGTCGGTGGATGGCAGGGTTGTACGCCGTCGCGGGGATCTTGCTCGCCTTGCCGTCGTTGCCGCTCACGAACACCGTGGCGGGGACGTTATCGGTCATCTCAGTCATGGGGGTTCCCTTCGGGCTTGCTGTAAAGAGGGAGGGGCCGTAGCCCCTCCCTCGGGTGTAGATTGCCGGTACACCTCGCGCCAGTGCTTGAGGTCGCTCAGGTCGCAGTGGGTCGGAGTCTCGGACGGTTCCTTCTCAGATGTCGCCCAGGCCCACGCCTCGCTAAACCTCAAAGCAACTGGCCGCCGTTGCGGAGACTCAGCCAGCGATCCGGGCCGCATACTCCGGCCGGATCGTCTTGACGCCGTACATCACATCAAGACGGTAGGTCCGCTGGTAGTACTCCTCGGTGACCTTGACCCGGATCGGGATGCCGCTGACCTCGTCGGTCACCACCATCTCGTTCGCAGGGTTCAGGCTTTCGCCCTCGGGACGGGCAAAGGCGATGCCGAACGCACCCGGGTGGAACGCCAGGTTCGGCGTGTGGTTGGGGTTGCTGGTGGCGCCGTCCTTGAACGTCACTTGCGCGTTATCAGCCCATGCCACCTGGGAGGTCGGCGTGAAGGCCATACTCGCGAGCGCGTTGCCAGACGCCGTCCCAACGGCGGTGATGACATATTGCTGCGTGTCGCCGGCAACGGTGAAGATGTCACCGATTGCCACAGCCCCACTGAGAGATGTGGCGTCCACGTCGACGGTGCTTTCTCCCACGGTATACGATGCGTCGTTCACCAAGGCGAGCATCCCGGTGCCGTCGGTCAGTGTCCCGCAGGTATGCGTCGGGACGCTCTGGTTGACGTGCCAGGTCGCGCCCAGGACGCTGCCGATCTGGCCGGTTCTCATCGTGGTGTCGTCGCCGCGGGTGTTGGCCGCCTGCACCTGACTCAGCCCCATGAGGTTGCCCTCTGCAGCCGGGTCGAGCACGACGTTCCACGGGCCGAGCGGTGACAGCTGGTCGATCAGGAGCTTACGCGCACCGGACCCTGTCCACGCGGCCAGATTGGAGGCGAACGGCGTGGTGCCGAACGTCCCCGAAGCAGCGTAGACATCCTTGTACAGCGCCAGCACGTTGGCGTCGATGCTGTTGGCAATCGACTTGAACGCCTCGGACATCTGCAGAGGGACGAAGGACTGATCCTTGTCGATCTGCGTGGTTTCCTGATCGGTCAGATGGAAATACGTCCCCTCGTGGGTATCGACCGTCAGCGTCTTGCTGCCTGCCGCATGGTCGATATTGGACGGGGGCGTGTTGCTCGGAGTGATCGTCGCCGTCGCCTGCGTGGCGCCGGTCGGGATCGTCAGGGCGTTGCCCTTGCTCCCCGGGCCGCCCAGCATGAAGCTGTAGTCGGTGATGAGGCGAGGGGTGATGGCGTTTTCGCGCAGCGTGGGCAGACCACGAGCGATGATTTTGGGGATGTTGAGCGTGTTAGCCACGGTTGGATCTCCCTGCAGTGGTTGCGGTGTCGGTTGAGCCGTGGCTCTGCTTGCCTCGGGCAAGGGCGCCAGCCCCTCGGGGGTCAGCGGCCAGCACGGACTGTATCAAGCAGTGGTTCGGCTCGCCGTATACCGCCCCTCGGGGGCAGGGAGCGTTCGCCTCGAGCGAGGCTCCAACGTGGCGAGTTCTTTTGACCGAAACAGAAAAAACGAGACGCCCCTATCACTTGGTGGTAGGGCACCTCGTTCTTTTTTTGCGGTCCTGCTGTGTCTGGGGCGTAGTATACTGCGCCCGTGTTACGTCGTCAAGGGCTTTCTGCGAGGCGGGGTTCTATCGGGGGCTTTGCCTCGGACAGAAGGCGTCACAGAAATCACAGAAATAGGGCTCTCTGAGTGTTTTCTGTGATTTCTGTGACGTATATGGTGCACCAGGCGCGACTGCGCCCCGGCCTGAGTGTCCCGGTTCTATCGAGGCTTTGCCCTTTCACCGCCTTGGCCTCCGAAGATGCCGAAGATGCCCTATCCTGCGAGAGGGGCATCTTCGGTGCTGAAGGGGCATCTTCGCGCTTCAAAGACCAATATGAGGCTGCGTCTATTTAACGACGACCTTCCCGGCGGCAATGTCCTTCTCGTAATTCGACCAGTTCGTCTCGGCCTCCTCCCGCGAGATCGTCCTGACACCACCCCCGGCACCTCCATCGCCGCCAGCGCCGTCGCCTCCGCTCGGGGCGAGCCAGTGCCTCCCGGCATCCGTGCCCAGGTAGACGCCGACAGCCTCGGCCACGTCGGCCACCTTGCCCGCCTTTTCCGGCGACATGACAGTGTCCCCGCCCAGAGACAGCGTATAATTGCCGCCCTCCCCGGCAGAAAACCGATCCACCATGATGTCGGCGAAGTCCTCGAGGGCGGTCTTTTCCACCCCCTGCGCCGCGCCAGTGCTCTGGATGAGGGAGCGCAATTTCGTGCGTTCCGCCTCCTGCGCCGACTTCTCCGCTGCCTCCTGGGCCGAGGCGTTGGCCTTCTCCAGATCCGCGATACGCTCGCTGTCTGTCTTGCGAGCTGCGGCGGCGGCTTTGTGCTGCTCCTCCGCTGTTTGCGCTGCGGACGCCTTCAGGTCAGCGATCTCCTTGTCCTTCGCAGCGTTGGCGTCGTAGAGGGCCTTGTTGTTCTCTCGAAACTCGGCCAGCTTGTCGATGTCGGGGTCTGCATCTGCCCGGAGGGCCGGATCGAGGGCGAACTTGCCGTCCTTCTCGGTGTAGAAGCTGCGGTATCTCTCATCCACGTCCTCGAGCTTGTCAAGCGTGTTTTTCAGGGCCATTTACGTGCTCCTTTCGCGGAGTTGGGCCAGTGTGAGCGGGCGACCAGATTGGTCGATGAGATCGGCCATCGCGATGTCGCCCTTGCGCCATAGTTCAAACTTCCCGGGGCCGAGCATCTCCTTCTGCTGGGACTCGGACATGGAGTCCAGCAGGTTGCCGAACGTCTGGCCCCTGACCGGGTTGTCCTGCCGGCCGAGAGGAACCAGCGTCGTCCGGCAGCGGATGTGCCAGGGCGGCGGGCCGGGAAACGACTCCGTCCCGTGCCCCACGGCCCGGCCGCTCCGAAGTGCCCATGTTCTGCCGGCTCGAGCCCTGCAGATGTCCGATGTGCGCCCGTCCAGGGGGTTGATCGCCTGAATCATCGTCACCACGTCGTCATTGGCGACGTAGGTCTCGTAGCGGGCCGCATTCGAGGCGCCGGACATGCCGGTAGTCACCGTCGCCTGTGCGTGCCGCTCGAAGGTCCGAAACATGCCGTTGGTATACTGCAGCTCCTTCTCTCCACGAATCGAGCGGACCATGTCCGTCAGATTGCCGTCTGCTGTTGCGGTCTGGCGCAGGCGGCGCACCAGCTCGTCCCGGGCGCTGCGCCCCTGACGACTGAAGTGGCTGCTGGCCGTGGCCCCGTCGATGAGGAGATCCTCAGCCACCTTCTTCGCCTGCGTCGGCGTCAGCGTCCGCTTGAGATTCAGCCCCGCAGCTTGAGCCAGGCGTACCGCCTCGACGCTCTCGTCCCCTACAATATCTGCCTGGGTGCCGAGAAACCGGCGCGTGATCCGTCGATATGTCGCCCTCGCCTCCTCCCCGAACTCTGCCCCGATCCGGGTGACCCGGTTGAGTTGATCCCCCCGGCGCACCGGATCTGCAGGGTCGATCCTGCGGAGCAGAGACACCGCCACCTTCTCGAGATCCCGCACGTCACGGATGGCCCTGCGGGTCACGTCGGCCTGGACGCGCAGCAGGGACACGTCGCGGGACGTGAGGGACGCCTCAAGGGCCTTCGTATCAGCCACCAGCCAGCCTCATCAGCAGAACAACCCCAATGCCGACGACCAGGGTCGCCGCCACGCCAGCGAGGAACCCCAGGCCCCGCGCAACATCCTCACGGTGCTGGATGGCTTCCAGCACCGTCCGGTCTGCTTCCAACGCTTCCGTCGCTGCCAGCACCTTTCTGGCCGCCGCGGCGGCTCTTGTATCAGCTACCATATATCCCGCATCGGCGATCCGTTAGCATTCGGCACCATGCTACGCGGTCGGCTTGTTCTTCGACTGTCCCCTGATCTCTCATCAGGGCGACTTCATGGGGACAGGCCATGCTGGGCGCTATGTAGCAGTCGCCGTCCATCCAGACACTACTATCCCGTCTGATGAAGTAAGGCCCATCGTATGACGACACCTGATCTTCGCAGATAACCCCAATGCCCTTCCATCCGCTTATTGTGTGCACCTTCAGGCGAATTAGATCGCCGACCTTCAACAGCCGCCTTCGCACCGTCATTCGTCGTCCAGCACCGGGGGCAGTGCCAGCCCCGTCGTCGCCGCGATCTGCTGGCGTTCCTCTGCCGAGGTGATCCCCGGACGGGTGATCTCCCCGCGCTGCAAGTTGTGGTAGAACGTGTCGTATGCCATTGCTCCGGTCTGCAGCGCCTCGAGCATCACCCGCAGTTCGTCAGGTGTGAGCCTGGCGTCCACCAGATCGGTATTGCACCGCACGAGGGCCTCCCCGGTAACTCCTGACAGGTTGAGCATCGTCGTCACGGTCTGCGACAGGCCGGCGTTGCACGCCTGCACCGTGCCGGCGACCGTCGCCTGCTCCCGGCCCTGCCGCAGTCGATGTGTCTCCGCAGTCTCGGCAGCGTTCTTCTCGGCCTCGATGAGTCGGGCACCGAGGGAGGCCATATAGCCGACACTGCTGTCGATTGCGTCCTTGAGCGTGCCCAGCCCGGCACCGGAGAACTCGAGCATCCCGATCTTGACATCGGAATCCCCACCAGTCCAAGCCGTACCGGAGCCGATCTTGAGCTGCTGGTCTTCGGTCAATCCGAAGACGTACGGCGTCGGCAGGGCCGTGTAATGGAGCCCGTGCCGGTAGTCCGTCATCATCCTGTAGTGGTCGAGGTTGGCATCTGCCAGCGGCAGCAGGGGCGGATCTTCGGGGTCAGGGCCGAGGCTGCGGGCGTTGACGAAGACAAACGGCACCGTCGGCAGACGCGCCCCGCGGAACCTCGGCTCATGCGTGTCGAAGAGGATGAACTTATTGTTCGACACGGAGGCTTGACCGACATCGCTGGATCTGCGCCAGAGGTTGACCAGCAGCAGCCCGCCCTCGTCGAGGTGAACGTCTCGCCACTGGTCGATCTGCTTGAACTGGTAGGGATCGTCTCCGTCAGGGACGTTTACCGATTCCTTGAGCACGACCCGCGATAGGCGCGGGCGCGGCCCCGTCTCATCCATCTGCCAGTTGACAATACTCTCGGCGCGATAGCGGCTCAGATGCGCCCGTGCGCCAGGTGTTGCCGTTGTCGGGAGGGACACGTACAGGCCCACGCGACCGAGGGCGAACACCTCGTCGAACGACTGCTGGGCGAATCGCTCGAGGGGCACGCGCTGGAGCGTCACGTCCTCGATCAGCTCCTCGGCCTGGACGCTGGGGAGCGTCGTGACCGTCTCCCGACGAAACACCAGACCGGACACCCCCTGGAGAGTGCGGGCCGTGGCGCCATAGTACAGGCCCCGCTTCGCATACGCGTCGTATTCTGTGCCGTCCATGCCCGAGAGCTGCGGCAGGTACTTGTCCTTGGCCGCCTTCACCCGGTCGCCGTCGAGGGCGTCCCTCACCCGCTCCCACTTCGGAAGCATCGCGTCGTAGTCTGGATGCGTGCTGTCTACTGCCATCGTGTTGTCACCTTGGAGTTTTTGGGCCGCTCCACGGTCAGATACCCATCACTTTGCGTTTCCTTATTACGCGGCTCACTATCGGATACTCGTAGGACAGGTAATAAGAGAGGGCGTCGCTGATATGCGTCAGCGTTGCGTCAGCTCGCTTGTCGATCTCGCCCGAGCCGCCGGCCAGCAGGGTCACGCCCTCGAGGTCGCGCACTACGTGCGGAGCAGCCTCTGGATCGACCTTGAGCCGCACCGTGCCGTCGCCGGCCTTCAGGCGGGCGTTGGCGGCGTTGACTCGCGCCCGCTCCCGGGGGTTCGCCTTCGGCACGCGGAGGGTCAGCCGGTCGCCAAATGTCGGGCGCAGTTCTCGCGTGACGATGTCCCAATCGCTGCCGGCTACCTGGGCCGTGCCCGAGGCGCCACCAGTCGCGTCACCGTAGCAGATCACCCGCCCGGTGTGGTTGCCCCAATCCTTCACCAGCCTGCGGCAGACGGCCGGCGTGTTGGAGTTGCGCGGGATGTAGACCTCGCCGATCACCGCCGTGCCGTGCTGCTGCTCCTGGCAGATCGCTGCCACGCCTGGCGCCACGTTGAAGTCGAAGCAGAAAGCAAGCGGCTGGGCCGGGTCGTAGCTGTCTCGCAGCCGGGCGTAGTGGTCGGCCTCGTTGAAGGGGTAGTAGCAGCGCCCCTCGAACGAAACAAACGAGCCCTCATATTCCTGCAGGAACGTCAGCTCATCGAGATCGTTGCGGGCCGCGTCCACCTCGTCGGCGGGCAGGATGTCGGCCGATTTCCAGTGATACCTCGCCCACCCGTCTGCGGTAGCTGCCTGCTGCCACAGGTCGTAGTAGTGGTTGCGCCCCTCGGGCACGCCGATCATGTCACACCAGCCGTTGCGGTCAGCCAGGGCGGGGCGCACATTCTCCGGCCAAGCCTTCGCCTTCATATTGCCGTATTCGTCGAGCACGCCGCCGTCCCAGGGGCTGCCCTCGATGCGCTCGGGCTTGTCGAGACCTATGACCCACAGCTCGGCGTTGGTCACCAGGCCGAGGCGCAGTTCCGTCTCGCTGACATCGACAACATATTCCTTCGGCATCAGCGCCTTGAGATCCGTCCAGTAGATGCGCTTGGCCTGATCTCGAGTGGGCGCCGCAGCGAAGTATCGCGGGCGGTCGTGGATGCTGCCGAAGAGGGCGGCCCGCACCAGCTTACGCTTCGCCAGTTCTGTCTTGCCGGATCGACGGCCGGCAGGTACCACATTAAAGCGGGCAGGGCTGCCCCTGTATTCCTGCTGCGCGGCGTGGGGGCGCATGGGCGTCCAGCGATCAGTTAGACCCGCCACTGCGCTCCTCCATCTTCGTCAGCGTGGCGTGGATCGCCTTGGCGATCTCGTCGGGGTTGTCGCCCTCGTGTGACTGCGGGCCGCGATCTGACCAGCCCATCCTCGCCTTCGTCCAGAATATCTGAGCCGTGACGTTGCCGCCGATGGCTTGCTTGTAGAGCGCCCCGGCGACTGCCGCGTTGGCCCGGATCGCACCGCCCCGGATCTCGTCCCGGTAGTGTTTCCGTAAGGTCTTGCCGGTGATGCCGACCGCGATGGAGATGTCGTCTTGAGGGATGCCATACGCAGACATCGCCTTGACTGACTTGCGGCTTTCTTTGGTGGGCTGGTGCGCGGGGGTCGCCATTAGCCTGCCGCCTGGGCCTGGGCCACGTCCTCACCCGACAGGCGCTCGGCCTTGACTTCCTCGAACGTGCGGCCGTCGCCGTCGAGGATAGCCTCTTCGTTGGTGTATTCCTGCCAGCGGGTGACGGACACGTCCACGTAGGGAGGGTCGATCTCCATGCCGTAACACACTCGGCCCTCGGCGTGGGCTGCCACGAGGGTGGTGCCGCTGCCGAGGAAGGGGTCGTATACGATGTCGCCCGTCTTGCCGTGGTGGCGTATAGGTCGCGCCATACACTCGACCGGCTTCTGTGTGCCGTGGCCGGTAGGATTCTGCGTATGGTCAATATCCCACACGGTTGATTGCTTGCGGTCACCGCACCAACCCGCAGTTGCTCCGTCCCTTACTCCGTACCACGCCGACTCAAACTGCCAATGATAGTGGCCCCTCGATATGGCAAACCTCGACTTACGCCAAACTATTAACGCCCGCCTGTCGAAGTTGCAAGCGTCTAAGTGGCCCGCAAGAGGCACCAGCATTTTGTGTCCGTGCCACACGTAGACAACGTCCCCAGAAAACAACTCATATGCTGCTTGCCAATCGCACCTATCGTCGTTTTGCACTTTACCTGTTGCTGCATCAGTCGAAAGACCCGCCGTAATACGCCACGAGGGGTCATACTCCACGCCATACGGCGGGTCGGTGACCATCATGAACGGCGCATCCCCCGCGAAAAGGCGCGACGTGGCGCTGTCGGCCGTGCTGTCGCCACACAACACACGATGCTTACCCATACACCACAGATCGCCCTCTCGCGACACAGGCGTGACAGGCGGCTCGGGTGTCTCATCGGACGGCGCGTCGTCAAGGCCATCCTCCCCGAACAGCACCTCAAGTTCGCCCTCGTCGAAGTCGGGCAGATCCACATCCGCAAAGTCGCCCAGGTCGAGATCGTGCGTGGTCATAAAATCAAACACGCCCTCGGGCTGCGGCTTGCCGTAGGCGCTGGTCAGCTTCAGTAGCTTGCGGGCTGCCCCGGCCTCGTCGTCAGCTTCGATCTCGACCACCGGCACGTCGCCCTCTACGTCCCACCCCTCGCGCTCGAGGACCGTGGTGCGCTGGTGGCCGTCGAGGATTTTGTCGCGCCACACGAACACCGGGGCCATGAAGCCCTCGGCCAGGATCGACGCCTTGAGCTTGGCATACCTGCTGTCGTCGAGATCCTTGAACCCTCCCTGAAACGGCGTCAGATCAGCCAGGGGCCGCCGCTCGAGGTGCCCGTGCGGGTCACACGTGACGGGGATTTTTTTAGTGCGGGAGGATGGTGTCACAGGGCGTATTCCCTCCAGTTCGCCCAGGACAGGGCGTGATACTCTCCCGTGCCGTCCCGGAACCATCGAGTTCGATAGCTGGGATGGGCTGACGGTCGGAGGTCAACGTGGAAGCCGGGGCGATGCCATGCCGGATACAGGCCGATAGCCGCCCAGAGGTTCAGCCGCTCGAGAACGAGAAACGTCTCGAAGAGGTCTTCGGGGTTCGCTGAGTTGCAGTCCCAATCACACGCCAGGCAGAGGGAGTCGGCCTGCGGGACGATCCGGCCCTGCTGATGGCTGGCGACGTGGTCGATGCCGGTGCGGTGGAGCGATGCCGGAGCGTGGCTCGAGGAGTCCGCGGCGACGGCGTCTCCGTGCGGGTGGACGGGGGTGCCTGCAGAGTTGCGGCTGAAGTTCATCGGCCGAGAAATCCACTGACGGGTCTCCCCCAGCCCGGCAACGAGATCCGGGTGGAGATCGTCGGGGCGCTCGAACTCTGCGCTGGAGATGTGCGCCGGCCAGTTCATCCCTGCCTGCTCTGGAAGGTTGTGCCCCGAAGCCGATTGGCCCCGGGGCGTCCGAGGTGGAAAGGGGACGGCGGAAAGTCCTCGGAATCATGCTCTGCCGGGCAAGCCCTACCCCACCCGACAGAACACAGAAAAAGGCGGGCATCCTCCCACTCCGTGAGTGGTAGGGCACCCGCCAGGTCATTCTGCTCGATCTGTTGTTCAGATCAGGGAGCTACCCCGACCTGTTGAGGTGGACGCACAGCATCCCCCTCGGTAAGGTATGGTACCTGCGGCCATTTGCGCTGTCAAGCCATTTTTTTGAAGGGGCTGGTCCCTGTGGGGGCGCTTTTTCTTGCGCCGGATCTGTCGTCAGAATAAAGTACGGGAGCGGCGGGCGGGGTTCAGTCCTCTTCGTCGATGATGTCCCGAGTCATGGCGCCGAGGGCTCGAGCGACAGCACTTAGTGTTCTGAGGGTTGGCGACGAGTGGCCGTCGCGCAGCTTGTAGCCGGCGCCGGGCGAAAGGCCCGCGTCTCGAGCGAGGTTCGCCCAATCGGGCACCCGCGCCCACTCCTGGCCCCGCCGCTCACGACGGGTAAACCCTCGCAGCAACATCAGCCGCTCGATCTCCTCGATGTTCGGTCGGGCCACAGCCTCAACTGAAGGAAGTGCGATTATCGTCATGGAGTAGATAGTATGAAAAGAATGAGTCGAAGTCAAGAAATACCTTGACTTTAACGCAATATAGTGCGATACTATCCCTTGAGGACGATGAAAGGCGTCGTTCTTGGGGACACAAAAAGGAGGGCGATCCGGGCAGATACTCTTAGCCGAGTGTCCCGGATCGCCCAAAGGCGAAAGTCGCTACCCGTCCCCTTTCCAGAGAGTTCAGGAGGCTCATCCGCTTATGGTCAATTTAGGGAGCGGTGCTCTGCTCCACAAGGCCGAAGTTCCAGCCAGGCCAGCAGTTACGCGCCGGCAGGTCGATCTCGCCGGCCAGATCATCCCCACCCACATCAGGCGGCACCTGCTCGCCTCTGAGCGCAGCGCACCGGCCCCGAAGCTGGTGCGGTGCTCGCTCGACATCCTGCTGCCGGGCGCTGACGACCTCGTCACCTGCTACATCGAGGCGACGCCTTGGGATCGCTACAGCGTCGGGGATGGTGCCGAGGAACCCCACATCGACATCGAGTCCGCGACGGCTGACGGTGCGCCTCTGGAGTTGTCCGAGGACGTGCGGATCGTGCTCGAGGAGGCCGTTGCCGGCTACCTCGATGAGGTGGCGCGATGATGATGCCCGACGCCCTTCTCGAGCCCGCCGATCCGCCCGCTCTCACTGATGCAGAGTGGGACAGCATTGAGGCCCGCAACCAACCCCGCGACTACAGCGCCCTTGTCGGCTACGGGCTGACCATCGCCGCCCTGTGCTACCTCGTCCCCCGAATCCTGATGGGAGTCATGTGATGGAAGCCGTGCGGCTGGAACAAGATGCCTTCCTGTATTCCGAAACGGATCTGGCAGAGGCGATGTGGTCAAACCCGAGCCTGGAACACGCCAGCGAGGCCGGGGGGTTTCTCCGGGCCTACCGCCACTACTGCGAGGAGATGGCAGCCTGTATCGCCGGCTACAACAGCGTGATCGCGGACTACGAGGCGGCGAGGGACCAGAAGGCCGAGCAATACGAGCGCAAACTGGCGTGGCTCAAGACGGCCCTGCACGCCCACTACGTCCACAGCGGCCAGAAGAAGCTGGACTACCCGGACGGTGCGCTGTCGATGCGTAAGGGCTCGGAGCGGGTGGAGATCGAGAACGAGGTCGTATTCACCAACACCCACAAACAGCCCTTCGTCCACGAGGTCAGCACACGCAAGATCGACAAGGCAGCGATCAAGAAGCACATCAAGGCCGGCGGCGAGATCCCCGAGGGCGCCGATCTGGTGCGCGGCGAGGATACGTTCGTCGTCAAGCCCAACACCAAGACCCTACCCCCCCACCAAGGAGAGTGAAGAATGCCTCATATCGACGATTTTTTCCCGTCGAAGTACCTGAAAGCGAGCGACCTGCAGGGCCGCGATGTCAGGGTCACGGTCGCCTCGCTGAGTCCCGAGCAGTTCGAGAACGACGGCAAGACCGAGACGAAACTCGTGGTCTACTTCCAGGGCAAGGAGAAGGGCGTCGTCCTGAACAAGACGAACGCCGCCACCATCGCCACCGCCTACGGCTACGACTACACCGCGTGGCCGGGCAATCAGATCACTCTCTACACGGCGATGGTGGACGCCTGGGGTGAGACGAAGGAGGCCATCCGCATCCGAGTGACGGCCGAGAACATGCGAGCCGTCAGCAGCAACGGAGCGGCCCCGAGCCAGCCGGAACCGCAGCCGCCCGTAGAGGCACCCGTGGAGGCGGCCGTCGCCGATGACGACGACGGGCTTCCGTTCTAAACCACTTCGGGGTCGCCCCTGTCCGACACCGGCTTGCCTTTCCTCCGAATCCCCAAGGCTGGAGGGGCGGCCCCGTTTCCCCACAGTGACGAGCAACGAAAATGCCGCTGAGAACCAAGACAGGAAAGATCGACCGCATCGCCAAAAAGCTGCTTGAGGGGCGCCTGGACGAGCACTGGCGGGGTCACATCCGCGAACGCGACAACTGGACGTGTCGGAAGTGCGGCAAAATGAAAAATCGTTACTCCATCGAGGCCCACCACATCGCCAAGCGCCGACAGGTCTACGCCCGCTGGGAGCCGCTCAACGGCCTGTCCTTGTGCCTGCCCTGCCACCAGTGGGCAGAGCTGCACCCCGACGCCGCCCGTGTGTGGGCCTGCGAAGAACTCGGGGAGGACACATACGACGCCGTCGTCACGCTCGCCCGAGGGACATCAGGCTACAGGATGCACGATCTGGAAGACCTCGAGGAGGCGTTCAAGTCTGGTGCCCCTGTTTCGCGGGTGGCTGAGATGCTGCAAGAGGAGAATATGAATAATGACATCTGACCAAAGACCCGTATGTGCCGGGTGTAACACCACCATGTCTTGTTCGCAAAACGAGGTGCGCGTGGACTGTGGTCACGGGTTCGTCAAGAGCGGCGACGAGTACACCTGTCCGTCCTGTGGGACCAGAGTCATCGTCGGATTCGGCAGCATGTGGATGCTGCAGGAGGTGGGAGCATGAAGCATGTCGTGATGTTCAGCGGCGGCATCGGTAGCTGGGCAGCCGCCAAGCGCGTGGTCGAGCGCCACGGCACGGCTGACGTGTCTCTCGTGTTCACCGACACGCTGATCGAGGATGAAGATTTGTATCGGTTTCTCGACGAAGCCAGTGCCAACGTCGGCGCCGAGTTGGTCAAGATCGCGGAGGGCCGCGACCCGTGGGAGGTGTTCCACGACTCCAGATTCATCGGCAACACTCGTGTTGATCCCTGCAGCCGCATCCTGAAGCGTGAAGCCCTCGATGGCTGGCTCGCTGAGAACTGCGACCCTGCCGACACGATCTGCTACATCGGCATCGATTTCACCGAAGAACACCGCTTCACCAGACTCTGCGACCGCAAGGCTGAGAAGGGCTGGAGATACGAGGCGCCGCTGTGTGAAGCGCCCTACATGATGAAGCCCGAGATGTTGGCCTGGGCCAAGCGGGAAGGGCTTGAACCCTGCCGTACGTACGACATGGGATTTGCACACGCTAATTGCGGCGGATTCTGCATCAAGGGCGGGCATGGGCACTTCGCCACGCTGCTGCGCGAGATGCCGGAACGATACGCCTACCACGAGCGCAAAGAACAGGAGATGCGCGAATACCTGGGGCGCGACGACGTAGCGATCCTGCGCGACCGTGGCGGGGGGACCAGCACTCCGCTGACGCTGCGCGAGCTGCGACAGCGCATCGAGGCCGGGCGACAGCCTGATCTGTTCGACATCGGTGGATGCGGGTGCTTTGTCGATGACCCCGAAGAGGCGACCGCATGAAATCCCCATCTCACCCCCCGCCGCCCAAGGCACAGCGGACGTGCCCGACGTGCCGGAAACGCGGGGTGCCCGTCTGGAAGATGTCAGCCGGCAAGCTGCAGGAGTTCTGCCGGCACTGTTCCGCACGGTTCAAGGAGGACAAGTAGGGTGGCAGGAAAACGGTGGTTGCGCCTCGACGTGGCCTGGGAGGATAGCGAGTGGCTGGATGACATCGACGGCACCGCGTCCGGATCGTGGCCGCGCATTCTGAGCCTGGTAAAGCGCGACGGCGTCGGCGGTCGATGTAAGCGGCCAAGCCTGAAGGTGATGGCCCGAAAGTGGCGCGTGCCTGTTGAATCAATCAAGGAACTCGAGGAGGCGGCTGTTAAAGACGGTGCGCTGGTAGTAGATGGCGGCGATTGGATCGTGGTGAAGTGGGAGGAATACCAAGGCGCCGACAGCACCGCCGCCGCTCGGAAGAAACGCCAAAGGGACCGCGAGTCACAGGCGTCACGGAGCGTCACGCGTGACAACCGTGACAGGGGGCGTGACCTGTCGCGCGCGACAGAGACAGAGACAGAGACAAGTACTACAAACACACAAAACGCGCGAGGAGGCGAAGCAGGAGTGGGCACTGCCAACGGCAGGGGCTACGACGCCCGAGCCCTGAAGGTGCTGGAACGCTGGAACGAACTCGACCTTGCCCTCCCGGCCACCGTCTCGGAGCACGATCACATGCGCCGCCTGACGCTGCTCTTCACCGGCCCGCCGAAGGCGTGGAAGACGACCGAGATATTCGCGGCCATGCAGAAACTCAAGGACGCGCCGGACGAATGGGGCTGGGTTCTGAGCGAGGGGCCGGGCTACCTGGCCCACCAGCCGCGAGGCAAGAGGCAGGTGATCGAGCAAGTGCTGACAAAGACCCGGGGGGGGAGATCCGGGCGAGAAACCGCAGACGCAAGGGCTGACCGACTGATGGCAGAGATGGAGGCGGATGATGCCCGCACTGGATGAAGTCGCGGCAGGAAAACGCAACCTCATGGCGATCCTGTCCCAGCAATACGGCAACCGCCTCGAGGACGGCTATTTGCAGGGCCTGGTCCGCACGCTCGGAGGTCAGGACGCGGAGAAGGTCATCAGGGCCGTAGAGGCGCACATCTTCGACGACGCGGTGCCCTTGGGCCGCACGGAGCCGGTGGGGCATTTCCCCCCGTCTGTCGCGCAGATCATGTCGCGGGTCAACGGCAGGCACACCTCGGAGCAGGTCGTCAGGCCGGCCGAATCGGAAGTGCTGTCGCGGCAGGGCCGGAAGGTCGTGCTGCAACTGAGCGAGGCCGCGCAGCAGTTCACCGGGATCAAGAAACCCCTCGAGACGTGGGCCTCGGACTGCTCCGACTGCAGCGATAGCGGGATGGCGCGGTATTACCAAGATCCTCGAAAACCGCAGCGCGTATTTACCGCCGCCGAAGCGTTGGAACTGCCCGACGAGATGCTCTACCGGCTCCGATGCTGTCAGGCGATCTGCGACTGCAGGCAGGGCGACGAGCACCCCGGCCGGGAGTGGCACACGAAGATGTGGTGGCGCGGCGTGGAGCGGTCAGTGCCGGTCTTTGTGCGGCTGGCGAAGATCCGCGCAGCGGCGGCACATCGCAGGGCGACAGAGGTGGGTGTGTGATCATCAGAAGCGACACCAGCCGCCTGGCCCACCAGGCCATCAAGCCGCACAAGCCGACTCTGCGGGAGATGGCACTCGAGGCCCTCGCACGCGGGCCTTCTACAGCCGACGAGGCCGCGGACTACGCCAGTGTGTCGCCGTTCGCCATGCGGCCCCGGTTTACGGAACTCCACAAGGCCGGCAAGATCGAGGACACCGGGGAACGCCGGACCAGCAGCCAGGGCAAAACATCGGCAGTCTGGAGGCTCGTAAACAAGCCGGTGAAACTGGAACAAGGCGACATGATGGCCGACCTGCTCCCTCCCGTGGTGACACGATGATGACGGTGGGTTCGCTGTTCGCCGGCATCGGCGGCTTTGATCTCGGCCTCGAGCGGGCCGGTATGGAGGTGAGGTGGCAGGTCGAGATCGACCCTTTCTGCAGGAAGGTGCTGGCGAAGCACTGGCCTGACGTGAAACGATACGAAGACGTGCGAGAAGTGGGCGCACATAACCTTGAACCTGTGGAGCTGATCTGTGGAGGATTCCCCTGTCAGGACATATCCAATGCCGGAAAAAGAGAAGGGATCACAGGAGCCCGCTCGGGTCTTTGGGGAGAGTATGGGCGAATCATTCGCGAGCTACGACCAAGCTACGTTATCGTGGAAAACGTCTCAGCTTTGCTTACTCGAGGGATCGACGTTGTACTCCGAGACTTGGCCGAGAGCGGGTATGATGCGGAGTGGGACGTGCTGTCGGCTGCAGCCGTTGGCGCCCCGCACCTCCGGGAAAGGGTCTGGATTGTGGCCTACCCCGCGGACCCAGTGGCCGACGCCGACCACGGACAGCGCGCAGGACAGGCAGAAGAAATACGCACAGGGCGGGACGCCTCTCACTATGGCCGTGAAGATGTGGCCGACGCCCAGGGCCAACGACAACGACCAAGGCTACAGGGGCGAGGGATCAAGCTGGAAGGGGCAGGCCCGAGGCGAGACTCTGCACAATGCAGTGAAGAGGGATCTCTGGCCGACGCCCAGAGCAGCAGACTTCAAGGGAGCGGTCAACCCGTCAGAGACAACGGCCCGCAGAGTGGAAACCGGCGAAGCGAACCTGCCAGAGGCAGTGGTGGAGTCGCAGAGATGGCAGACCCCGGTCGCCGACGATGCAGTGGAACAGAAGGACGGGAAGTACAACAGCCGCGGGGAGCCGAAACTGTCGGCACAAGTGAAGATGTGGGCAACTCCTTGCGCAGTATCGTGGAAGGGCTGCGGCCAGCACGGCAGCAAGAGCCACACAGCAGACGTGGCGAAGTCGAGGCTAAAAGGTCAGGTAATGGAGCCTGGGAATACTGGACAGCTGAACCCGACGTGGGTCGAGTGGCTGATGGGGTACCCTCTCGGGTTCACAGACTTAGAGGACTCGGCAACGCCGTAGTGCCCCAGGTGGTCGAGTGGATCGGCCGCAGAATCATAGAGCGAGGAGCTGTAGGATGCAGTATTACGACGTGAAATCCACGGCCAAGCTGCTCGGCGTGTCGGAGGTGACTGTGCGGCGGATGGTCAAGCGGGGAGACTTGCGCTGTCGTAGATTCGGACGCCTGGTCCGCATCCCGGCGTCCGAACTGGAGCTGCCGACAGCAACCATCCCCCTGCACAGGGCCGTATGAGCAAACGCAGACCGTGGGGCAGTGCCCAGCGGAAGAACGGCCGCTGGTGGGCCGTCTACTCGCCGCACAAAGGCTCGAGGCGCCGGGTGTGGGAGAAGGTGGCCCCGGACACGCGGACACGCGCCCTCGACGTGCTCGCGCAACGCCGCGCCGAGCTTGCCGCAGGCTCATGGGACGATCCTACCCGCACCCTGACCTTCGCCGCCCTGGCAGACGAGTGGTTCGTCACGATGGCCCCGTCGTGGCGCCCGCAGACAAAATCCCTCTACCGGACCCGGCTACACCTCCACCTGCTGCCCCGCCTCGGGGACATGGACGTGAGAGCCATAGACGGCCCCGTCCTGCAGCGGGTCGTGTCCTCGTTGTCCCTGAGCCCCAGCACCATGCGGATCGTGCTCGGCGTCGCCCGGCAGATCCTCAGATGGGGGCACCGGCACGGTCGGTTTCGCGTCCTGCGCGACATGACCGTCACCCTGCCGGCTGCCGAGAGGGCCAGAGTGGACCCCCTCACCCGGGAGGAGGTGCCGAGGCTCCTGCATCACGCCTGTGAGTGGCGGCCGTTGCTGATGTGGGCCGTCTACACCGGCATGAGGCAGGGAGAGATCCTGGCAGCCAAATGGCAGCACCTCGACCTCGAGCGGGGCGTCTACCATGTCCGCGAATCGCTCAACCGAGAAGGCGAGATCGCCAGCACCAAGACCAATGACGGCGGTTCCTGCTGGGTACCGGAGGGCCTGCTCCGCACACTGGACGACCAGAGGGCACAGATCGCCACCTGGGAGCTTGCAGCGGACGAGTGGGAGGACAATGGGCTGATCTTCCCGGGGCGACGTGGGCGCCCCTACAGCCACACCACGCTGATCCAGGCGTTCCGGCGGGCCTGTGACGGTGCTGGCCTGCGCCGCCGCCCGTTCCATCATCTACGCCACACCTGCGCCTCGTTGCTCGTGGATCAAGGCGAGACGATCCTGACCGTGGCGGCACAGCTGCGCCACCGAGATCCCGGGCTGACGCTGCGGGTATACAGCCACCTTATGCCGGACGCCGGACCCGCGGCGCTGCGGCGGCTCGACGAGGCCCTCGGCCCGTAGTTCCTCCGCTACTCTCCGGGCGACCTGAAACGGCTACGCCGGCTGGTCAACAAGGACGAGACTCGAGGGCGACCGCGGAGCCGGTGAACCCCCATCTACTCAGCGTCTACGCAAACGAGGCAACGAGGGAGGTCTGGTGAGTACGAAGCCTGCCCGGGCGGGCACCTCCTGCTCGACTGAGCGTACTCCTGCGTATGCCCGGTCGCAGTTCATCATGAACTGGACGCCACCCGCTGAAAGTGCAGCGCCATTATAGGTTTACGGTGATATGCAGCCAAGGCCATCTACTCAGTGTCTACGCAAACGCCCGGGACTCAAAAAGATACCCTTTCCTGTGTTATTGACCATAAAAGCGCAGGAAAGGGTATCTCGAGCCCAGGATGGATATATTCCAAACCCGGAGGTGACAGCATGACTGAACGAGAACGCGAACTGGAGGCTGCGCTGCGGGAGATCGGCAAAATAGCCCACGCAATGCTGACTGAATCGGCAGACCGGCGGCAAGTGGCAGATTGGGGCAATGAACTCAGTGCCCTCGCCGCTTGGCCCGAGGCCGCAGGACAGCCACAAGACCGCCTCCCCGGCGCAGTGCTACAGGCCAACTCGGACGGCACGATCTCTAAGGTCGAAGCCCCGTAAAAAGCCCGAGCTGCACCCCACGTACCGCCCCGCACTGTGCCTGCGGCCCCGTCTTCGGGGGAATTTTCCCCCGTCTTCGGGGGAATTGTCCCCCATCTTCGGGGGAATTGTCCCCCATCTTCGGGGGACAACCTAAAAATGGAGGGGCTGCCACTCCCCTTGGCAGCCCCTCCTCTCCCCAGCCCGCAAGGGGCCGGCCACTGCGGCGCTCCTCATTTAACGCCGCAGAATCTCACTGCGGGACAAGACCGGCAGAACTCCCTGAGAGCCTCTGTGGTCGCCTCGGTGAGGTCAGAAACCTCACCATGCGGATTGACCTGCAGATCGCGCAGGTCGGCCTCTGTGCGGCCTATACGCCCGTTCTGCATGTGTACGTGATCCTTCAGAGCGCTGACCTCGCCCCGTATGATGAAGAGGTCATCGCGCAGCCGGTCTTGTCCCTGCCTGTGCCGATCCAGCCTGACGGCCAGGCTGCGGTGGCTGGCGCCCACGAACGTGCCGATCGCGGCGACAAAGATGCCGGAGGCGGCAATCGCCTGGGTGAACGTCACTGCCTCCGTCATTGCTTTCGGCCGCCGATCCAGACAAAAAAGGAGGTATTCATCGCTATGGTTCCGGCGTCAACAGGATCGAGGTGGAGGAAATCACAGAGAAAAGGGTCTTCATATCGCATGATTTCGGGCAGTGCTGCCTTGATTATCCTCCCGCTGGGACGTCGATAGGCTCGATGACGCTGGCGAGAATCTGAGTGAATCGAGACATGCCCTCTGTCGGCTCATTCTGCTTGGCCTTGACGTTCAGATGGTATTTGGCACTGGAGTCTGTACTTCTCGTCTTATCCGCCGATGCGGACACCGTTCCGGTGGACTTGTTCTTGTTCTCGTAGTTTGCAGACGCCTTGAAGCTGACGCCCCAGAAACCACCGCCGGCACTGGCCGAGCCGCCCTTCGTCGTTTCGCTGGACGTGGTTGTCTCAGAGGAAGTCGAGTCCGTATCACTGACAGACGACTTCACCTCCATCGTGAAGTCGATCTCCATCGTGTCCAGACTGAAGTTCGGGATCGTCACCAGGGGCAGCAGCGGCATCTGGATCTTCTGCTTCACATTCGCTGGCGGCGCACCACCCTCAGACACGGCGAGTCGATCCAGATCGACATTGATCAACTTCGCCTGTCGCGGCTTGTCCGCAGACCCATCACCGCCCTCTTCTTCAAACGCAAGAGCAGTGACGAAATCCAAGGTCACGGCAGCAAGTGCCGCTTGTCCCTTTGCCGCTGACAGAATGGGGTCGAGCAGCAACGTCTCAATGGGAAGCCCAGCGAAAGCCTGAGCTACGCCAGAACCTTGCTCACGCGCCGCCGCTCCTGAGCCTGTCGTCTCCGTCATATCGACACCTCTACGTTGGAATGAACTTTACAAGGGAGTCTTTGATACGAGCCAGACCTTCGGGCGGGTCAGTACCTACGAACTTGATCTTGATCGTAGACATTTCTTCTGGCTTGCCCCTAAGCCCAGACACCAGCTTACGCAACTTCGCGCCCTTGCCCTCTGTTTGTTCGTCGTCATCCTTGTGCCCCAACGACACCTTCATCCGCAGCGATACTTCTTTGATCTTGAGTCCGTGGTGCGGTACAAGCGTGATGGCAGGAATGTCTAAGTCGTGCAGCTTGCCATCGTTCGCTGGTAATTGAACTCGCACCATCTTCGGTGCGCCATCTTCATCGAAGTAGTCCTTCTTCACTTCATCAAGATAGTGCTGTTCGATTGTGTTCTGAGCCTCAACAATCGAAGAGTAGATACCTTGGAAGATGTCTTGTAGGCCGGGAATTTTATCAGTCAAAAAAATCACTCGCCATTAAGGCACACCCTGAGTCGCCATAGCGGCGACGAGGAGGTCCACCAAAGCCTCGGCGATGCCGACATCCAGCCCCAGGTCTACCAGTAGGCCGACGACGATGACGGTGATCGAGGCGCGTTTTTTGCGGTGCGTGATCGGGGTCGCCTCGGCTTCCCGTACCGTGCCAACGACGCCGCCGATCTCCAGGGCCTTCCGGCCCAGCCTGGTCAATAGTTTCAACTTGTCAATCTCTCTTTTTTGCCCAGTGGATCTCTTCGGTGTTCGTTATTCCTCTGCCCAAGTGATTGAAGCTGCGGTCAGGTCGGTTTTGAGTTTGGCGTATAACTGCTGGTGGATGTTGGCAGTGATATTTATGCCGGTTGCCTTGACGCGATCCACGGCAGGGCTGACCAACATCTGGCCGACTAACTCTCCATCGACCACTCTGGCGGCTTCAGCGGCATCTTTATATACCGCCAAGTCGCCACAGGCGTAGAACGTGCCGTCACTGCGATCTTTCTTCACCACATCTACCGCACTGATGCGGACATAGCATCCTGCGGCCACATAATCCCCCCGTAGGGGGACGCTTACGATCAGTGCCATGTCAGTTCTCCAACAGGCGTGTTACCTGCGTTTCGAGTTGTTCGATTCGATTCTCCAGCATTTCACGTAGATCTTGTTGTGCTGCGCCTAACTGACCAATCGCCCCATTGTGAAGTCGAGCAAGGCCAGTGAAGTTTATCAAGCCAAAATTGCCCTCGGCATCTGGCTTACGTGAACCGCCCAGAATGTTCAGCCGGATGAGATCCTCTTCGTTATACTTCAGAAACTCATCCCACTTATTCTCGATATAGCCTTTTGCACCACCAGCGGAAAGACTTTGATCAAATGCGCGGCAGAGAGCTACGTCATCTTCCCCGTCAAATACAGTCACCGCAGTAGTAGAGGTGCCGCCATTGGCAAATATGTCACCCTCTTCGTCAATGATAAACTCAGCCAAAGAGTTAGAACGTACCACCAGAAGATTACTATTGGCCGAGAGGTTGGTGGTGCCAGTGCCATTAGCTAAAGCACCCGAAAGAAGAATTGCCCCATAAGCACCCGTGCCGTGTGTTGCGTCTTCTGTCGTGCTAAATCCTTGCAGGGCAATTCCTATCAGACCCTCTGAAAACCCGTCTATTTCAATCCCCCCGCCCGCTGATGATGGCTTACAGATTTTGCCGTAAGTATCAGTTTCGGTCAAAGTGGTTATCCCATGCGCCACATCGCTGGACTTCAGGGAGAGGATTTCGTTGTCGCTCCCGCCTTGGTTGATCGTCAGGCCGACGGTTATGTTGCCATTGCCAGTTTCATTAACTTGGAAATTCCCGCCGTCATTAAAGCGATATGACTGCACATCATTAAACAACATATCAAAACGCCGGTTGCCAGAATTGTACACAGCCTGAAGTTGTGCATAGTT
>Ga0080013_1001304_pt1 | contig 33578 bp, 54 predicted proteins | sample ETNvirenome_6_85_FD_69236 | JGI IMG/M metagenome (GOLD analysis project Ga0080013, IMG submission 69236) | Marine viral communities from the Pacific Ocean - ETNP_6_85 (SPADES assembly) (version 2) | ecosystem: Environmental > Aquatic > Marine > Oceanic | place: Pacific Ocean | collected 2013-06-19
TACGAAGAAATCAAAGAAGAAGCAGGAGAAGATAAGTAGTAATATTTCTTATAAGGAAGCTACATTTTCTCAGACTGCTAATAGGCTCAAAATTAAGAATGTGCCAACAGAAGCACACTTAAAGAATATGAGATTAGTTGCTGAGAAAGTGTTTCAACCTTTGAGGGAATGGTGCGAACATCCTATTCGTATTAATAGTATGTATAGATGTGCTGAACTTTGTGAAGCAATAGGGTCAAGTGCCTCTAGCCAACACACTAAAGGACAAGCAATAGATATGACTTCTTTAGGAGATAAATCTAATAGAGAATTGTTTGAATATATAAAAGAAAATCTTGACTTTGACCAAATGATATGGGAGTTAGGGGGAGACCCTACTAAAGAGGGTACAAGTCCAAGATGGATTCATATATCTTATGTAAGTAAAAAAGCAAATAGAAACAGAATATTAAGAGCTAAAGCAAAAGGTAGTCAAATTACTTATTATGTAATATAATGAGGTATGAAGTTGCTATAATTGATAGGTCAGCTTCAGGCATAACTCTTTTAGGAGGAGTGTCTATACATCCTAAAGATGATGAAAATGATTTTTTAGAAATAAATTTTTATTTTCTATTTTTTGTTTTACATATTAAATTATATTAAATGCCTATACCTAAACCAAAATCAAAAGAAAGTCAAAAAGATTTTATGATGAGATGTATCCCTCAACTCACTAAATATCACGATAAAGAACAAGCGACAGCAATCTGTTACAAAACTTATAGAGAGAAAAAATGAGTAAAAAAAAGTTTAAAGATACTACAGTTGGAAAAATGCTATTGGGTGCAGCAGGATTAATCAACCCAACCTTAGGGAGTGTATTACAAGGCATTACTTCACCTACAGAAGCAATAGCTGAAATCACTAAAGCAGATATTAGTCAAGATGACAAGATTAAATTACAACAATTAATATACGAACAACAAAATAAAGAAATAGAGGAAATTAGTTCAAGATGGAAAGCTGATTCAATGTCAGATTCTTGGTTAAGTAAGAATGTAAGACCTTTAGTTTTAGTTTGGTGTATATGTATTTTTTCATTAGCAGGTATTTTAGATAGTGTTGAAAATATACCATTTCAAATCAATAGTCTTTGGAATGATACTTTTGAAAAGGTTATGATGGCAGTAGTGTTAGCTTACTTTGGAGGGAGAACAACTGAAAAAGCCACTAGTTTATTTAAGGGTAAATAATGGGAAGAAAATTAAAAGTAATTGAATATAAAAGTAAATCAAAAAAACGAAAAGGAATACACGCTAAAACAAAATCAAGCAAAGTTAAAACATCAAAAAACTATTTAAAAAGATATAAAGGTCAGGGAAGATAAAATTCTTTTTTATATATTTACAATAGAACAGTTGCAAATCTGTATAAGTTGCTAAACTTTGGGTAACCACTCCTATTGGAACAGATAAATGAAAGAAGGTCTTTTTTAGGGGATTTTTCTTTCTTTTTTCTTTTGGCTACTTTTCTTTTTTCTTTCTTTATTTATAAATTATTATCTTTATAAAAAACATATATGAATTATAGTGATGAAATAATAAACAAAATATTAAACTATAAAAGTATATCAATAGATGAAAAAATTAGTAGAATGTTAAGAATAGATTGTAATATGTATTGCAATTTAGGGATAGATTCTACTAAAACAGAAAAGGAAATAGTAAAAAGGAATAGTAGATATATTTATAGAGCAATACAAAAAATTAATCCAGAAATGGGGAGTAAATTTTTACATTATCAAGATAAATAATGCCTAAAAAAAAACTTTCAAGAACTAAACTTGTAAAAAAATTAGATAACATATTTAGTCTTTATATAAGATTAAGGCACGCTAAAAATGAAATAGTTGAATGCTTTACCTGTGGGAAAAAAGCTCATTATAAAGACAATATGCAATGTGGCCATTTTCAATCCCGTAAAAACTACTCAACTAGGTGGAATACTATTAATTGCCAAGTCCAATGTAAATCCTGTAATGTCTTTAGATATGGGGAGCAATTTATTTTTGGAAATAAAATAGATGCTATTTATGGAGTAGGTACAGCAGATGAATTGCATATAAAAGCTAAAAAAACAATTAAACTAACCTCAAATGAACTTGTTTTAATGATAAATCAATATAAAGATTTGTTAGATGGCTTAAAATAACTATATTTGTTATAGTTCTGTTCATTTTGTCTTTGTAGAAAAGAGGGTAATTGTAAAAATTATCCTTTTTTTTTGTCTATAATTTTAAGTTATTAAATTTTTTGTATATATTTGTAGTACTATGATAACAGAAAATATTGAAACATTAAACTCTATACCAAGCGAAGAGGTATATGAAAAACTCCTATCTGAAGCAGAATGGGAAGTTGAGTTTTATCAAAAGCAAGTAAATGAAGCTAATCAAAAGTTGCATTTACGAAAATTAGCCTTACAAAAATTAATTGAAAGAAATGAGGTTTAATTATAACAATCTTATTGTTCCTTATTACAGGGATAGGATTGAAGCTATGACTAGGCATATTAAAAAGTTGGAGGATAAAATTTCTTTCCTTGAAGCAAAAATAGAAATTGATAACAAAGCATATTATGAATAAAGAAAAATTAAATGAATTATATGTTAAATATAATCTTGCTAAAGATACAGATTTTTGGCAAAAAAAATTAAGTGGTAAAACATTTACGATTGTAACAAGAAGTGGTATTGAGAAAATTCAGAACCAAGAACAAATTTATGTTACATTTGAAGCTGTAGTTACAGAAAAAGACTTTGCTGTTGTTAAAGCAATAGCAGTTAAAGACAACAAGAGAATAGAAACATATTCATCTGCCTTAAAAGGAAGTGGTGGAAATTGTTTTACTTCTTATGTGATTGAAATGGCAGAGAAACGAGCTTTTGCCAGAGCTATTTTAAAGCTGACAGATTTTTATCAAGAAAATGTTTTTGGTGAAGATGAATCAGCAGAGTTTAAACAGAAAATTAATATAATAAAAGAATAACTATGAGTACACTAATTAATGCAAGTATTAGGGTTGATAAATTACCTAAAGAAAAATTTATCAAAGGTAAAGATGGTGCAGTTTATTACAATCTTACAATCTCTGTAGGGGATGAAACAAGATATGGTAATAATGTAGCAATAACTGATTCACAAACAAGAGAGGAAAGAGAAGCTAAAAAACAAAAAAATTATCTTGGAAATGGCAAGGTAGTTTGGACTGATGGAAATGTCTGTGTAGCTGAAAGAGAGGAAGTTGTTGAGGAAGTTAAAGAGGATTTACCATTTTAAATTAAGGGGGGTTTTTTAACCTCCTTTTTTTTTATTATTTTTATTAAATGACCAAACAAAATTCAGAACAAACTTTATTAATGCAGGTAATTGAGGATGAATGTTTAATTGAGACATCTGTTTCAATGGATTATCCCCCTGTTGCACTATCATTAGGAGAAAAATTAATCAAATCACATAAAGGAGATAAATTAGTTCCAATTCCTGTTGGAACTTATGGGAACTTTTGTTTTGTACAAGCTCCACCAAAGACAAAGAAAACTTTTTTTATATCTTTGTTAGCAAGTGTCTATTTAAGTGGCACTAATAATTTTGCAGGAAAAATCAAAGGCCACAGAGATGGGAGATGTTTAATGCACTTTGACACAGAGCAAGGAAAATGGCACGCACAAAGAGTTTTTAAGAGGGCTCTTGATATGGCGGCAATGGATGGTAGCGAAAATATTTGTTATTATACTTATGGATTAAGAACAATAGGATTTAAAATGAGAATAGATTTTATTGAATATTGTTTACAAACAAAGAAAAAAGCAGGACTTGTAATAATAGATGGCATAGCCGATTTAGTTGGTGATGTAAATAATTTAGAAGAATCAAATAGATGTATTCAAAAATTAATGGAATGGAGTCAAAAATACAATTGTCATATAATTTGCGTTATACATTCAAACTTTGGTTCAGACAAGCCAACAGGACATTTAGGTTCATTCCTAGAAAAAAAGTGTGAAACACAGATACAACTTGAAGCGAACACAGTCAACAAAGAATGGGTAACTGTTAGATGTAAAAGGTCTAGAGGTTATGCTTTTGAAACTTTTAGTTTTGAAGTAAATGAATTAGGACTACCTTGTGTAGTTGGGGACTTATTTGACCCCTTAACCTAATGAGAGATGATAAAAAAACAAATGCGATTACTTGCAGAAAAGCATAGTAATTGGATTGATATTGTGTGTTCCTTTGGATGTAATAAGCAATTAGCTGAAGATATTACACAAGAAATGTATATAAAAATTCAGTTAAAACTCGAGAAAGGTCTTGATATTTCTTATGGAAAAGACGAAATCAATTACTATTATATTTTTAAAACTTTAAGAAGTTTATTTCTAGACTTAAAAAGAAAGCAAAAAAAAATAAAAATTGTAGGTACAGAAAATTTGCGTAGTTTTGAAACAGACATTGACTATACTGAAAAATATAAAATAATTCAAAATGCATTAAAAAAAATGTATTGGTATGATAGAAAGGTTTTTGAAATTATTAATTCTGGTCAATCAATAGCTGAATTATCAAGAAAAACAAACATTCAATATTACTCACTATACAATACATACAAGAAAGTAAAAGAAAAATTAAAAAAATTATTATGAAATTAGGGAACATAATAGAAAAAACGATTACCATAATTACATTTGGTCAAGGGAAAAGATTAGCTAATTGGGTAGCAAAGAAAATGGGATATGAAAAATGTGACTGTGATAAAAGGAAACAATCATTAAATAAAATCAAAATTAAAAGATGGTAACATTTGAAAAACAAGATTATGAAAAATGGACTAGATTTAGAATGGGTAAAAAACAGTACTTATCACGAAAAGAGTTTGAAATGGTATCATACTTCCACAGCAAATACTATAAACACTCGTATTATTTACCTTGCACCTGCTCCCCTAAAACCATAAAACAATGGATAGCAGATTTAAATAAAGTCTGGGATAATGGAGATTAAAAATGTACATAAGTGGGAACAAGCTGTTATAGGTGTTCTTAATATTATGGGTTGGGATTTACATTGGACTGGAGAGAGTAATTTATCTTATGATGCAAAAGGGAAAACCCCAAAAGGATTTGATTGTGTAATTGAAATGAAATTCAGAAAAAAATATTACGAATATAAAATGTTAGAAAAATCTAAATATAATGCTTTAATGAAATTGGATGAATCAATCATTAAGCTTTATTTTATTAATGACCCTAAAGGCAATTTTATGTTTTGGTTAAATAACTTAAAAATGCCACCACCACTCGCTATGTATTGTCCTGATACTACATTATGGACGAAAAAAAAGGTTTTAAAACCTGTATATCTTTTAAAAGAGGGTGATGCTTCTATAATAAACATCAATAATTCTCGGTAAAAACACACTTTTTTTTAAATTATTTTTTTTTATTAACAAAATTGTTTATATTTGTACTATAATAATTAAAACAAAAACTAAAATTATGGACAAAATAAACATATTCTTAAATTTAGAGGACTTAAATAATCCTAAATTAGAAATTACTGAGAATAAAAAACGCAAAAAAAAATCAGACGATAAATTTTACAAAAATTTAAACAAATATAAAGACTTTATATAATGGAAAAAATAGAACTACAAGTTGATGATGTGTTGGTAGAGGTGGAATACACCTATAATGAGGGAGATTCTCAGGTTGCTTATTATCCTGATGGAAGTGGTTACCCTGGTTCACCTGCACAAGTCGACATACATAAAGTTACCGCAGGAGGTAAGGAAGATATTGGAGCAATTATATCTGATTATGTTTTTAATGATATTGAAGAACAAATATATAAAATGTATGAAGATTAAAAAGATATTAAAGTTTTATCAGGAAACAACACCTGAAGAAAAATGTCAATTATTAAATATGATGGCAAAACAAATAATGATACCAATTAAAAAAGATGATGGAGTTCATTGTTTAGAATTAGACGAGGAAGTTCCTATTTGTATGAATGGAACATTTTATCAAATTAACACAGAAGAATTATACAAAGATGAAAAAAACAATTAAAATTATAAGTGAGTTTTTATTTGTAGTATTAATTTTTGCTCTATTTTGGGTAGCAAATGTTATATATTATGGATTATAATTCAGATTTTAAATACGACTTAAAGCTAGGACAATTAGGCGAAAAGCATTTAGGTAAAATATTAAACAATAAAAAGTTAGAAGTCAAAACAGATTATCAAGCAAATTTTACTGGAAATATATTTATTGAATATTCTAGCAGAGGAAAGGATAGTGGAATAGTAACGACTGAAGCCACTTGGTATGCTTTTATAATTAGCAATGATAAAATTTTTATAATTTCTACAAAAAAATTAAAAGACCTTTGCAGAAGATATTTAGGAACACACAGAGATGTATTAGGAGGAGATAACGATACAAGTAAAGGAATATTATTACCTACAAAAGATTTATTATGAAAGCAAAAAAATCATTATGGAGAAAAAATAAGTATGGTAGATGGTATAAATTAAAACCAATTAATAATAAAATTAAATTTATTCCTTGTGATGAGTTAAATCAAACTTATACTTGGCATAATACAAATAAAAGTTCAAAATTAAATAGATTAAAATAAAAAATTATGGTAATAAGTAACGAAATATTTGAAACATACAGAACTCAAGAACGAGTAAAAGAACAAACTAAAGCAATGAAATTATTATTGCGACAAGGCTATACAATTATAGATTTGGAGGGAAATATATTAAGAAAACAAGATATAAAAAAATGAGACAATACAGAAGTAATCAAGGGAGAAATCCCTCAAGGGAAGAAAAAAATATAAAAATGGTAAAATGGTCTTTAATAGGATTATTTATTACATTTATAATTATTATTTTAAATCAATGATTTTATTAATAGATGCAGATAGTTTAGTTTTTGCTAGTTGCTATTCTGGTGGTGATGAGAAATATTTTTTTAATATTGAAGATTCAAAGGCTAAATTTGATGAACAATTTATGAGTATAATTAATAAATTAGATGAATCATTTAATGTTAAGGAAATAATAACTTTTAATGGAAGTAAGGGAAATTTTAGAAAAAAAATAAATTCCACTTATAAAGCAAACAGAAAAAAACAAGAACTCCCTCCATTATTACACGAAATGCACCAATATGTTAAAGATAATTACAATAGTATTTATGGGTATGGGATTGAAACTGATGACCTTGTTGCGAAATATTGGTATGATTTATCAAAAGAAGTTGGGAGAAACAATGTTATGATAGTTTCAATAGATAAAGACTATAAACAATTTCCTTGTTTAATGTATAATTATCATTATAAACACCAATGTATATATGACATAGGAGAGTCAACAGCTCTTTATAATTTCTATGAACAAATGATAATTGGCGATACTGCTGATAATGTAAATTACTTTAAAGGAAAGGGAAAGAAATTTGCTAAAAAATATTTTGTAAATTGCAATACTAAATATCAATACACTAAACAACTTTATAAATTATTTAAAGAAAAATATAAGTCAAAAGCAAGAGAACGATATATTGAATGTTATAACTTGTTAAAATTAAGAGAACAATGAATTTAAAACCAATACAAATAGCAAGAAAAATAAAAAAGCTATCAAAAATAAATGTGTTTGAAGATACAAGGGAGAGACCTGTTGTTGAATATAGAGCTTTATTGTGTTATTTATTACGACATAAATTAAAAATGAGATGGACTTATATTGCTTTATTTTTTACTAAACAAGGTAAACCAATGACACACGCAACAGCTATGCACGCATACAATACTTACCCTGTTTACAAAAAACACAACAAACAACTACACGAAATAGAAAAGATGTTTACTTTTAAAAGTGATTTAAACTATGATGAAATAGATAGAATTCATTTTCTTGAAAACAAGGTTAAAAATCTACAAGAGAAATTAGAGCATCCATTAATTGATTTATTAAAACAAATACCAGAGCAAAAATATGACGAAACCTATGAAAGACTACGTAACATTATTAAAAGTTGGGAATGGAAACATCGAGAAACCATTTCTACAAATAATTGACCTAAAAGAAAGGTCATTAAATAAATTAGATGCTAAACTTTATTTTACTAAATTAAAGTTAAATGATATTATTAGACAAATTAATGATTGGGATAATTATAATGACAGAGAAAAAGAACATCTAAAAATAAGATATGAATCAACAGATACAGAGCTACAAGTATTAGAATATATATACAACCAAACAATTGGAAGAAATTAATAAAAAAATATCGTTATATAACTATGTTACATCAAGTTAAGATTAATAAAATAAAAACAAATAATGAAAATCCAAGATTTATAAAGGATTTTAAATTTCAAAAATTAGTTCAAAGTGTAAAAGAATTTCCTGAAATGTTAAAGCTACGACCTGTTGTAGTTAATAAAGATATGGTTGTTTTAGGAGGAAATATGAGATTAAGGGCTTGTATTGAGGCAGGACTAAAAGAGGTTTGGATTGTAAAGGCGTGGGAATTAACTCCAGAACAACAACAAGAATTCATAATAAAAGACAACACAAGTTTTGGAGAATGGGACTGGGATGTTTTAGCTAACAACTGGGATACGAAAGAAATGTCTGATTGGGGTCTTGAAATTAAAGCTTTTGGAGATAATAATGCAAGGGAAGAATGGGTAGATATGCCTGAATTTGAACAGGAAGATGCTATGCCTAAAAATAGAATAATGGTAACATTTAGAAATAATGAGGACAGAGAAGAATTTTCTAAATTAATAGGACAAAATATTACCGAAAAAACAAAAAGTATTTGGCATCCTAAATTAGAAAAAGATAATTTAAAAGATTTAAGATATTAATGCGACCTCAATATCCACTATATATCCCATCAAAAGGAAGGTATGAAAAAAGATTAACTAGTGATTTTTTAACTGAAATAAATGTACCTCATTATATAGTTATTGAAAAACAAGAGTTTGATTTATATAATAGCTATGTAAAAAAAAACAAATTAGCTACTTTATTAATTCTTGATAAAAAATATCAAGATGACTACGAAACTTTAGATGACTTAGGAGATAGTAAAAGCAAGGGGCCAGGTGGCGCAAGGAATTTTGCTTGGCAACACTCTATTGATAATGGCTTTGATTGGCATTGGGTAATGGATGATAATATTAGTTGTTTTTATAGAGCAAATAATAATAAACAAATTAAAGTTACAGATGGAGCTATTTTTAAGGCAATGGAGGATTTTTGTTTAAGATATGAAAATTTATATATGGCAGGACCAAATTATCATATGTTCCAAGTATCAAAACAAAAAAGACCACCATTTGTAGCTAATACAAGAATTTATAGCTGTAATTTTATTCGTAATGATATTGTTTATAGATGGAGAGGTCGTTATAATGAAGATACTATTTTATCATTAGATATTTTAACTGATGGATTTTGCACAGTACAATTTAATGCTTTTTTACAGGGGAAAGTAAGAACTTCTGTATTAAGAGGGGGAAATAGTGGAGAATTTTACGATAAAGAGGGAACGCTTCCTAAATCACAAATGTTAGCTGATGTATATCCTGAATATGCTAAAGTAAAATGGCGTTTTAGTAGAATACATCACTATGTAGATTATACTTCTTTTAAGAAAAATAAATTAATAAGAAAATCTAACTATGATTGGGATAAAATGAAAGAAATAAATAACTATGGAATGAAGTTAAAAAAAATAAATAATGAACAAAAGTAGACACATAAAAAAAGAAAGTATTTTAAAAGCTCTTGAACAAAGTTTAGGAGTTGTAACAATGGCTTGTAAAAAAGCTGATGTACCAAGAAGCACCTTTTATAAGTGGTTAAATGAAGATGAGGATTTTGCTAAAGAAGTGAAAGACATAGAAAACATTGCTTTAGATTTTGCTGAAAGCCAATTACACAAACAGATTGCAGATGATTCAACAAGTGCAACTATTTTTTATTTAAAGACAAAAGGTAAACACAGAGGATATATTGAAAGAACAGAAATAACAGGAGCAGATGGAATGCCTAATAACTTTCAAATAGAGATAATTGACAAAACAGAAGATACAAACTAATGTTGTATACAAACATTTAGTTAATAGTAATAAAAAAATCATAGTTGAACAAGGGGGTACTCGTTCTGGTAAGACATACAACATACTCCTTTGGATAATATTTGAATATTGTGTAAATAATAAAAATAAAATTATTACTATATGTCGTAAATCTTTTCCGAGCTTAAGAGCAACAGTTTTAAGGGATTTTTTAGAGATATTAAATACAAACAAAATGTATAGTGAGTTGTATCATAATAAATCTAATTCGGAATATCATTTATTTGGAAATTTAATAGAATTTATTGCTCTTGACCAGTCACAAAAAATTAGAGGTCGTAAAAGGGATTTGCTTTTCATTAATGAAGCTAATGAACTATACTTTGAAGATTGGCAACAGCTTATATTTAGAACACAGGAAAGAATTGTTATTGACTTCAACCCATCAGATGAGTATCATTGGATTTATGATAAAGTAATTCCAAGAAATGATTGTGATTTTTATAAAACAACTTATTTAGATAATCCTTTTGTTGAAGATGCTATTAAGCTTGAAATAGAAAGATTAAAAGATACAGATGAACAATATTGGCAAATATATGGATTAGGAGAACGAGCAGCAAGTCGCAGCACGATTTTTAAATACATTGAAACAGAGAAAATACCTGATGATGCAAAGCTAATAGCTTATGGAATGGATTTTGGATATACAAATGACCCTACAACTTTAGTTTCTATATATACTTTTGAACATAATCTCTATGTAAAAGAACATCTTTATAGAACTCAAATGACAACAACAGATATACATAAATTCTTATTAGAACAAAGTCTACAGAGTAATCCTATTTATGCTGATAGTGCAGAGCCAAGATTAATAAATGAATTGAGGGTTATGGGGCATAATATTTTTCCAAGTATAAAAGGTCGTGATTCTGTTAATGCAGGTATTGATTTACTTAAAAGATATAAGATACATATACTTTCTAATTGTGATAACGCTATAAGAGAGTTTAGAAATTACAAATGGACTGAAGATAAATCAGGCAGGCTAACTAATATTCCTGAAGATAAAAATAATCATATTATTGACCCCTGTCGTTACGCAACTTATTCGATATTAAGTCGCCCAAATTTCGGAAAATATACCATACAATAAAACTTTATTAAATTTTTTGTTCATAATTAAGGATTTATTGTTATATTTGTACTAATATTAATTTAAAAAAAAACAAATGTACACAAAACAAATGAAAGGATATATAAAAAAAGAAATAGCAAAACTAGACAGAGGTTTAGTAGCTACGCCAAGCAGAGAATATTTAAATTCTTTTGCAAAAGCAAATCAAGGTTCATCAGATTTATTACTAATGCAAATGTCCATTAATTTTGGCTATAAAATGGCATTAGAAAATATATTAAAAACAAAATAATAACTAAAAACAAACAAAATGGAAAATAAAATAGAATTTGATTTAAATACTATGGGTTCAATGGATATTGAGTCTATGCATATAGTAATAAAAGCATTTAGAGATTTAAACTCTAATGAATATATAATGGATGGTGGAACTGGGTTTAATACTAATAGTGGTTATGTATATATAGCTTTGGAAAATGGTATAACTTTAGCATCTTGCTTTGGTCAAAGTGTGGATTATATTGTTAGTGATTTTGAAACAGGAGAAGAATATTTTTATGACACTTATAAGGAAGCAGATGATAAATTGTTAAATTTACAAAATGGATAAAATACAAAACAAAATTAAAGAATTAGAATGGTATAATAATTTTGCAGATTATGTCTGCGAACACGCTGACAATATTTATAATGAGGCTTGTGAATGGGCTGATAAATGTGAAGCAGATGGATAAAATACAAAACTTACACGATTTAGAATATTATAGCAATATGGAATTATGTACTAAACTTCTTCAAAAGTGGATTAAATTAAAACCAGATAATAAAGATTTACAAGAATATAGTACAGCTTTAACAAGTATAGCTTTTTATGTAAATAGAATTCAAGGGGATTTACAAAAACATAGAGAAGCAATTTCTGATTATAGATATGAAAAAAATAAAGCATTATTAGAACTACAAAAAATAAAAGAACAAAGCAAAATGTAATTTGAATTAGTTTTTGTTTGGTTGCCGAAAGGCGAAATGTATAAGATGTCAGCCGACTGAGGTGGTGCTTATACGATAAGGGAGTTATCCAATAACAGTGATTCACAGTTGGGATGCTCCCTTTTTTTATTAAAAAAAATCCTGTTACTTTGTATTATAAAATTTCTAATTAAAATCGTTATATAATTATGAAAACAGAAATCGTTGTACCTAATGAATTAAAAGATATTTCTTTAAAACAATATCAAAAGTTCTTAAAAATACAAAATGAAAATGATGACCAATATTTTTTGCAATGCAAAATGATTGAAATTTTTTGTCAATTAGATGCTTTAGCTGTAAGAAAAATGAAGCTTAATGATGCTGAAAGGGTTAGTAAAATAATTAATGATATATTTAAAAACAAACCTAAATTAATTCAAAAATTTACCTTAAATGGAATTGAATATGGCTTTTTGCCTAATTTAGAAAATATGTCATTTGGAGAGTATATTGACCTTGATACATATATTTCAGATTGGCAGAATATGCATTATGCTATGAATGTACTATATAGGCCAATAAAGGAAAAAATTAAAAACAAATATTTAATAAAAGAATATAATACAGACACTAAAGACAATATGATTGATATGCCTTTAGATGTTGTTTTAGGTGCTATTAGTTTTTTTTTTCATTTAGGGATGGACTTATCAACCAATATGATGAATTATTTGGAGAACAATCAGAGGGAGGACTTGACGGACTATCTATCTTCGCTAGAAAGTGGGGATGGTATCAATCACTTTATGCACTCTCTTCGGGAGATATTACAAAGTTCAAAGATATCACTAAATTAGAATTGCACGAATGTTTAATGATGTTGGCTTTTATGAAAGAAAAACAAGAATTGGAAAATAAAAAAATAAAAAAAAATTTTAAATGAGCAATCAGGGAGTAAGAGGCTTTTATCAAATTACAAATATAATTAAAGAACAATTATTAAAAGACCAAAACATTAACACGGTAACCTCTGGAGATTTAAGTCAGGTTAATTTAAGAAAACAAGACATATTCCCAATGGGTCATATAATGGTTAATAATGTTATTGTTGAAGAACAGGCTTTAAGATTTAATATTAGTATACTCGCTATGGATATTGTTGCTCAGTCTAAAGAAAAAACTATAGATATTTTTACAGGCAATAATAATATGCAGGATATTTTAAACACTCAATTAGTTGTTTTAAATAAACTTATTCAACTTTTAAGCAGAGGAGAGCTACATACAGATATGTACCAGATTGATGGGTTTCCTAATTTAGAGCCTTTTTATGATAGATTTGAAAACGAACTTGCAGGATGGACTGCTACAATGGATGTACTAATTTATAACGATATAACAATATGCTAAAATGAATGTAAGCGAAAACACAAAACTAACTTTAGATTTAAAAACAATAGGGGTAATTGTATTTTTCACAGTATCTCTTGCAACAACCTATTTAACCCTATCTTCATCTGTTGCTCAAAATTCAGAGGAAGTGGAAGAATTAAAAACAAACTCTGTAAATCCTATTGAATTTCAATATAAAGATGAGCTAGTCCGTAGTACAGTACAAAGGTTAGAGGAAAAACAAGATGTATTGTCAAAGGACATAAACGAAATAAAAGAAAATTTACAAAAGATAGATGATAGATTATATGAATTAAGTAAGAAATAAAATGAAAAAAATAATACTTATAATATCAATACTAATTAGCGGCTATTCTTATAGTCAAGATTTTAAGAATGATATTAGCGTAGTGCAATTTTCTGCCTCATTTGTAAAGAGTGCTGAAATGCCATTAAAACCATTTAATGATTATAATATACACTCTTTTTATATAGAAAAAAATGGGGATATTTTTAAAAACGAAAAAATTAAATATTTACCAACTATTATTTTATATCACAATGGAGATGAAGTAGTAAGAATAGAATCAGGCTTGGATTTAAAGTTGCCTGAAAATTGTGACAAAGAGATAAATAGACATATAGAAGAATTATTAAAAAACAAATTTTAAAAATGAAAAAACAAAAACAAAAAAAATGCGAGTGTAATTGCACTTGTAAAAGAACAGGACAGGTATGGAAATGGGTAAAAGAAAAGGCATCATCTATTTGGCAATCATTATGTCAATGGTGGTAACAAGTATGAAAGCACAAGATATAGATAAACAGGCTCATTATTTTGCAGGAGGTTTTGTAGGTGCAATAACTTATAATTTTGTATATGAAGAAACACAGGACAGAAACAAAGCTTTATTATCATCTATTGCAAGTGCTTTATTAGTAGGAACAATAAAAGAAATAGCAGATAGTCAAGAACAGAACAACTATTTTGATGGAAAAGATTTATTAGCCACAGGTCTTGGGGGTCTGTCTATAGGTTTAACATTTGATTTAATTAACAAGAAAAATGAAAAAAAGTTTTATTATTATCTTATTGCTAATAAGTAATTTAGCACAAGGACAATTCTTTAAAGACATAGTAAAGTATTCAACTTTATACACCTCTTATACAGAATCAAGTCCATTATGGCAACCTCAACAATATTTTGTAACACAAGCAGGAGAGGTTCAAGACATTACTCCACTACAAACTAATGATTATATGATGAGTTTTGGATGGAGAAGAATAGCAAGGTTTGACTACGAAAACAAGGCTAAAAAGTTTTATGATGGTTCAGAACAAAATTCATCTTTACAATCTAACTCTGGTTCAATAAAAGGATTAGAATATTTATTCCAATATTCACAAGGTAAACAACAAGGCAGGGAGTTTACAAGTCAAAGATATTTTGTTAGATATTTAGCTAAATATTGGAGTGCTAAAATAGAGATGCAACAAAATGGTTTAATCAATTTAGATTATAAAGCAGCAGATATTAGAGGTAGAATTCCAATAGGAAAAAAGTTTAGTTTTTCTATAGGTTCAGTAGTTAGAACTCACAAACCTTATGGCTATTCTCCTATTGAAGAATATCTTGCTCCTCAAGATGTAAATTGGTGGGATTTAGCTTATGAGTATGGATTCCAAGATATAGGATATGGTATAGATTATGACCTAGATGGTCAATGGGATGAGTTTGATTGGTATTGGCTAAATGAAGATGGAGAGAGAGTAGCAGACACAGATTTAGATTTTAGGAGAAACGATTATCAAGATATAGTAAATGACTATAATAAAAAAGAAATAGATGCAATAGGAACATTAGGAACATTATCAGGTGTTGTAGGTTTAGACTTCTATCATTATGGAAATAAAGGTAAATGGTGGTTGCATAGTTGGGGTAATGTTTATCCAATTCACAAACATATATCAGGCAATGAAGATTTTAGCTATGAAGATTATTTAGGAAAAAATGATTGGATTGATTATAATTATGGTGTTATGTTTGGTTGGAATATTACAAAGAAATTTGGGATATTTACTGAATATGAAAAAACTAAATTTTGGGATAAAAGTTTAATGTATTTAAAAGCAGGATTAAATTGGCAATTATAACATTTAAAGAGGTAGAAAAAGAATTAGAAAATTTTTCTGATTATGTAATTCAACAAGCAAGAAGTAGATTAACTCGCTTAAAGAAAAATGAAGGTCAGCTTTATAGGTCTTTAAAAGCAGATGTTAAACAAGAAGATGGTGCTTTTTTAGTTGAATTTTTAATGGAAGATTATGGTGCATTTGTTGATGAGGGAGTTAGAGGAAAAAATCCGAGCAAAGTTTCTCCCAACTCAAAAATAAGAGGTCAACAAGCACCAAATTCTCGTTTCAGGTTTGGTTCAGGAAAAATGAGAGGTACTTTTAAATCTTTTGTAAATAAAATGGCTTTATTTGCAAAGAAAAAAAATGTAAGGTTTAGACAGGGAGACACAGGAAAGTTTGCGAAAGGAAGTTATAAAAGTATGGGATATGTAATTGCTAAAAATATATATAATAGAGGATTAAAACCTACAATGTTCTTTAGTGTGCCATACGAAAGAGGGGTAAATAGATTTTCAGATAAATTTAAAGATGCCTTTGTTTTAGATGTAGAAACAGCAATAATGTTAGGAATAAAAAAATAAAAAATGGCAACAATACCTTTAAGAAGTCCAAGATACGAAACATTAACAACTCCATCAGGTGCAAAATCTGCTAAATTAGAATTAAGTATTGGTGGTAGTTTAAAATATACAATAATAAAAGATTGTACAGCAGGTGCAGATGTGGTTTTTGAAATAGCTGAATTATGCAGAGATTATTTAACTCCAACAGTAGTTTTAAGTCCTCCAGATTATCCTGAAACCAACCATATTGATATATCAAGGGCAATTACTTTTTATGATGCTGTAAATGCAGGGGGTAGTATTGTTCAATATGGTGGTGCAAACACAAACACAGTAACTCATATTGGATTAGATGGCTATGGTACATTTATGGATGGGTACAATCCAACAATAGCAACTAGAAAAGTTTTATTTACTCCTAACTATTCAACAAGTCCAGATACCTACGAGCTGTTTGTTCCAACAGGCGCAGACGGTGCATTTCAATATACTGATTCAGGTGGAGATTTAAAAACTCAAGATTTTGCAGGTGGAGACACAAGCGATACAGTCGAAACAACTACTGTGACTTTTAAAAGAATAGATTGCACTAAATATGGAGATGGTAGAAAAATAGTATTCGTTAATAAATGGGGAGCTATACAAGAGCTATGGTTTTTCTTAAAAAGAGTAGAGACAACAAATGCAAAAAGCGAAACATATCAAAGAAATTTAACAGATTTTTCAACAGCAGGAAGTCCTACTTATGATACTAAAAAACACGCTGTAACTACTTTTAATAAACAAGCAAAGAATTCTGTTAGTTTAAGTTCAGGCTACTATCCTGAATATGCTAATGCTTGGTTTGAAGAATTATTATTGTCTGAATATGTTTGGATGGTAAGACCAAAATATAGCAATACTTCCACAAATGAAATAGTACCTGTCAATGTAAAAACTTCTAATATGACACACAAAACATCCTTAAATGATAGACTTATAGAGTATACAATACAATTTGAAGAATCTTTTGATTATATAAACAATGTTAGATAATGCAAAAATTACAATTATATATAAATCAAAATATAGACCAAGATTTAACACCTGTGTATGTAAGGGTAGATTTATTTAAAGATGAAAGTGTGTCAATGACACAAACAATTCAGAATGTAAAAGATATTGCAAAAATATTTACTGAATTTACTCAAACATTTAGCTTACCTGCTTCTAAAGTAAATAATAAAATATTTAGACATTATAATAGATTCCATATTGAAGGAACTTTTGATGCTAGGAGAAAAAGAAAAGCAAAAATAGAACTAAACAACATACCTTTTAAGACAGGATTTGTAAAATTAGAGGGAGTTGAAACAAAAAACAATAATGCTCATACTTATAAAATAACTTTTTTTGGTAATACAGTTAATTTAAAAGATGTATTAGGTGATGATGAATTGGGAAATTTAAGTGGTTTATCTTCTTTAGACACAGATTATACTTATGCAGATATAAAAACAAAAATAGAAGCTACATTGTCAAGTAACAATTTGTGTGTACCACTAATAACCCACACACAACAATTACTATATGATAGTGCTGCCTCAAATGCTCAAATTGGTAATTTATATTATAATTCTGGAGCTTCTTATACTGCAAATGGTTTAAATTGGAAAGAATTAAAATACGCTATTAGACTACAGGCTATTATAGATGCCATAGAATCACAATATAGTGCTATTGAATTTAGTAATGATTTTTTTAATAATACATCTGTTACTGAATTTTATGATTTATGGATGTGGTTACATAGAAAAAAAGGTAATGTAGAGCCTGAAACACAATTAAGTTTGGTTTTTGTAACAGCAACTCCATTAGGAATTACAAGTGGTAGTAGTAGTTATTTTAGTGCTTCCAATAATACTTTTGTTTATTCTACTATGCCAAGCACTCATACTTTAGATTCAAATTTATTAACTATAAACCCAACAACAGGGGCTACATATAGCATAAGGGTTATTAGGAATGGTAGCGTTTACTCTGAATTAAGTAATGTAACTGGTTTACAAACTATGTTTAATAGTATAACTTTACCAACAGGCTCATATTCAATAGAAATAGCTTCAATCGCAGGGGTAACATTTAATGCTTTAAATATATCTTGGGAATGGTCTGTTTCTGTAACAGAAGATGATGAAATTCCTGGCGGTAGTTCTGGCTTTACAATAGCTTTTAAAAATTCATCATCCTTTACAACAAGTACAACTATTCCTTTTAATATAAGCGCACAAATACCTAAAATGAAAATAATAGATTTTTTGACAAACATTTTTAAAATGTTTAATCTAACTGCTTATGTAAATGTGGAAAATAAAATTGTAGTTCAAAAATTAGACGACTATTATAATGCTTCATCAATAACACACAATATTGATGATTATGTAGATTCAACAAAAGGTACTGTTGATGTAGCCTTACCATTTAAAGAAATAGATTTTTCATATACAGGATTAGGTACATTTTTAGCTAAACAATATGAGCAATTAAACAATAGTAAATGGGGTGCTTTAGATTATTCTGATGATACAAGTTTTGATGGACCACAAAACCAATATAAAGTAAATGTAGGTTTTGAACATTTACAATACCAAAATTTAATTGATTTAACTACAAGTGCTGTTAAAGACATACAATGGGGTTGGTCAGCAGATGACAATAAACAATCTTATATAGGTAATCCATTAATTTTTTATGCGATAGAGGTTAATAATGGGACTGATATTGCTTTAAGAAATGATAGTGGTACTATAACTTCTGTTGATGATTATATAATTCCATCAAATAGTTTAAGCACTAATCCCTCAACAAGTAAAATAAACATAAATTTTAATGCTGAAATAAACGAATATAATGCAGAAAATTCTAATGCAAGTGCTTTCACCACTACATTATTTGAGAATAATTACAAGACATATATACAAAGTGTCTTTAATAATAAGAAGCGTTTGACTAAAGCTGAAGCATATTTACCATTAAAAATTCTATATAATTTAAAATTGAATGACAAAATTTCGTTAAATAATAATACATACAGAATTAATAGTATAAAAACTGAATTAATTACAGGAAAGAGCAGTTTAGAATTATTAAATATAGTATAATGATAAAAAATATAATAGATTTATTAAAGATTGCAAAAGGAGAAACAGAAAATATTAGGATAGCTCAAGGAAAATATAAACTTGCAGAAAGTTTTAAAGAAATGTTTAAACAAATAAAAGAAAATAAAAATGCCACAGAAAGTAGTAGTTGATTTTGAGCTTAAATATAAAGAAGCAGAAAAAAATATAGAGGAATTCAAAAAAGAATTAGCTGATTTACAACAGCAAGTTCTAGAATCTAATAAAAAAACAGAAGATGCTTTAAAAAAAGTATCAAATCAAGCTAAAAAATCAACAGGAACAATTAAAAAAGTAGGTTCGGCATTAGGAAGTTTAGCCAAATTTACAGGGGTTCTATTTATTTTACAAAAAGCATTTGAAGTAATCTCAGAAGCTGTACAAAACAATCAAACTGTTATGGATAGTTTGAGGGTAGGATTTGAAACTGCACAAATTATATTTAATCAAGTTGCTGATGCTATATTTAAAAATTCAGAAAACTTTGATGCTTTAGGTAGAATAATGGGGAATCTACTTAAAATTGCTATTACTCCAATTAAATTAGGTTTCAATGCTATTAAAGCAGCAATATTAGGGGCACAATTAGCTTGGGAACAATCTTGGTTAGGAGGGGGAGATGAGGAAAAAATAGCTGAATTAAAAACTCAATTATCTGAAGTAAAAGATGATGTAATAGATATTGGAAAGGGAGCAATAGAAGCAGCAGGGGGAATTGTTAATGATTTTGGGGAAGCTATAACAGAAGTTTCTAATATAGCAAATGAAGTAACTAAAGCTGTTAGTGAAGAAAATATAAAAGCAGCAACCGAAACAGCGAAAGCAAATATACAATTAAAAAAATCAGCAGATATAGCAAGGGTGGCGAATCAAGGTCTGATAGAAGATTATGACAGACAAGCTGAACAGCAAAGACAATTACGAGATAATGATTTATTAACTATTGAAGAAAGACAAGCAGCCAATGAAGAATTGTTAAGATTATTAACAGAGCAAAAGGAAAAAATGATGGAAAATGCTGAAGCAGTTTTGGCACAAGCACAAGCACAATATGAATTAACAGGATTAGATGAGGATTATATTGCTGTGTTAGAAGCTAAAAATGAAAAGAAAGCAGTTGAAGCTCAAATTGAAGGATTTTTATCTGAACAAGAATCTAATAGAGTAGCATTAAGGAAAGAGGAACTTGAATTAGACCAAGCTATTGCAGAAGGTACTGCTATTAGGCAACAAAATGAAAATATGTTCCTTGCTGAAATGGAATTAAACGAAATGAAGAAACTACAAATGATTAAAGATAATCTTGTAGCAGAGGAAGAAGCAGAAACAAAAAGATTAACACTTAAAAGAAATTCTTATAATGCAGGTACACAAGCCTATATAGATGCTAATAATGAATTATTAGACTATCAACAAGCAAATCAACAATCTCAAGATAAAATAGATACTGAAATAGCTCATAAAAAACAAGATTTAATGACTAATGCTTTAGGTAATATGGCAACAATAGTAGGTAAAAACTCTAAATTTGGAAAAGCAATAGCTTTAGTTCAAGCAATTAGAGATACATTTGCAGGAGCAAATAAGGCTTTAGCATCAGCACCTCCTCCATTTAACTTTATTCAGGCAGCAGCAGTTATTGCAGGGGGTATTGCAAATGTTAAAAATATAACCAAATCAAAAGAGCCAACAGCACCAAGTTTTGCTAAAGGTGGAACAGGTGGAGAACAAACGGTGTCTATGCCATCAGTAACTCCACCAGTAATTCCAGATATTAATACAGTTGCTAGTAGTGGGTTAAACCAATTAGCAGATGCTATTGGAGAACAATCACAACAACCTATGCAGGCGTATGTTGTAAGTAATGATGTAACAACTGCTCAAAGTCTTGAAAGAAACATTGTTGATGGAGCATCTATTTAATAAATACAAAATTATAAATTAAAATCGTTATACAATTATGAAAATCATAGAATTAATTTTAGATGAAGCTCACGAAATGATGGGCATTGATGCTATTTCTATAGTAGAAAATCCTGCTATTGAGGAGAATTTTTTAACATTAAAATCTGATGAGGTAAAACTTGCAGAAGTTAATAAAGAGAAAAAGATATTAATGGGTGCATTATTAATTCCTAATAAACCTATTTTTAGAACAGGAGAGCAAGGAGACTATTATATTTACTTTTCAAAAGACACAGTTTCAAAAGCATCACAATTATATCTTAAAAATGGTAAACAAAATAATTCAACATTAGAACATCAACACGAACTTAATGGGTTAACTTTAGTTGAAAGTTGGATAGTTGAAGATACCAAAATGGATAAATCAAGAAAATATGGATTAAATGTTCCTGTAGGAACTTGGATGGGTGCTGTAAAAGTAAATAATGATGATGTTTGGAATGATTATGTTAAAACAGGTAAAGTCAAAGGTTTTAGTATTGAAGGCTATTTTGTAGATAAAATGGATAGACCAAAGGATAAAACAACAGGATTAAAAAAACAAGAAATGGAAGAAAAAGCTGAAATATTATTATCACAAATAAAAGCAATAGTAAAAGGAGAGAAAGTTGAATTAGGATTAATACAAGATGGAGTTAGTTCGGCAAGGAGATTAAATGAATATTCACAAGAAATTAATGGATTAAAAAAAGAATTTAAATCTATTAATACAGCTATAAATAAAAATAGGGACTCAGGAGATGATGAATTTAAATATATTCAAAAAGTTATAAATCAAATTGAAAGAATTAATAAAGAAATGGGAATAAGTTCTAAATTAAGTGAAACAACTTTAATGGAAAAAGCACTACAAAATTATAGAAAAGCAATAAAATTATAAAAATGATAAATAAGAAAGAAATTCAAAAAGTATTTGATAAACTTCCTGAAGAAAAGGTTGAATTAGAAAAAATAGAGCTATCTGCTATTAAAGAAATTGAAGATGCACTTAGACAAGCTCAAAAACTATCTGACCAGATGAAACAAAATGCTGATAAAGCAGAGAATTTGTTTCAATCAGTAAATAAAGAAAACAAAAAATTGCGAGACAAAGTTGAAGCTTTAAAAAAGGAAGGTGGAATAAAATATTTTAAGGTAGAAAGAATGTTAAAAGAATTAGGAATGAAACCCCCTTCATCTTTAGATAAAACTTTTAATAAACTTAACTATGTTCAAACTACAGGTTATGTTAGCAATCAAGGCAATTTGTTTCCTAAATAATGAAAAAAAATAAAACATTTATTCCAAGTAGAACAAGTCCTAAAGGAAGTTCGAGAGGATGCTTATGTAAAGATAGTAATAATTACTCTAAAAAATGTTGTGATGGTTCTTTATGGGCTCAAGGCATAGGGGTAATAAATAGAATTGCATCGTAAAAATGCAAAATTAAATTTAATAATCGTTATACAAATAATTATGAAATCAAGTGAAATGATAAATAAAATCAAAACACTCCTTGACATCCAAGTTAAATTGGAAGAAAGGAAATTAGAAAATGGTACTACTATAGAAGCAGAATCATTTGAAAAGGGTAAAGAAATTTTCATCAAAACTGATGATGAAAGAGTTGCTATGCCTGTTGGAGAATATATCCTTGAAGATGGTCAACTTATTGTTGTCGAGGAAGAGGGTATAATCGCTGACGTTAGAGATGTCAGTGATGATGTTCCTGCTAAAGAGGAAGATTCTGAAGAAACAGAAGATTTAGTTGATGATGGAAAAGAAGCAGCAGTTGATGACTGGGCAGGAATGGAAAAAAGAATTAAAAATCTTGAAGATGCAGTCGCAGATTTAAAAAGAGATAAAGAATCTAATTCTGAAGAAGTAGTGGAAGCTGAATCTGAAGAAAATAGACAAATTAAATCTCGTACTGTTAAAGAAGAATTTGATGCTTCAAAAGAGGAATTGAAAGAAAAGCTTTCAGAACCTGCTGTAGAACCTATTAAACATAGTCCAGAGGGGAATTTTCAAAAGGATGCACAATTTCATTTTGCAAGTAAAAGACCGACATCTGTTTTAGATTCGGTTATGAATAAAATAATTAATAATTAATAAATAAATAAATAAATAATGGCTTTATCAATCACAAGTACTTATGCTGGACAGTTTTCGGGAAAATATATAGCTGCGGCATTATTGTCAGGTAACACTATCGCAAAGGGTGGTATCGAAGTAAAACCGAACATTAAGCTAAAAGAAGTTGTTAAAAAAGTAGCTACTTCAGCTTTAATTGTAGATGGAACTTGCGACTTCACAAATGCAGGAAATGTAACTCTAACAGAGAGAATTCTTGCACCAGAGGAATTTCAGGTTAATCTTGAATTATGTAAAACTCCTTTTGTATCAGACTGGGAAGCTGTACAAATGGGATATTCTGCTTATGAAAAATTACCTCCTAAATTCTCTGACTTTTTAATCGGACACGTTGCGGCAGAAGTTGCTCAAAAGACTGAACAAAATATCTGGGTAGGAGCTAATGGAACAGCAGGAGAATTTGATGGATTAATTACTTTAGCAAAAGCTGATGGTGATGTTTCTGATATTACAGGAACAACTGTTACACACGCTAATGTAATTGCAGAAATGGCTAAAGTAGTAGATGCTTGTCCTTCTGCTCTTTATGGAAAAGAAGATTTAAACCTTTATGTTTCTCAAAATGTAGCTAAGGCTTATGTTAGAGCATTAGGTGGTTACTCTATTGGAGTAGGTGCTAATGGTATTGATGACAAAGGGCAAATGTGGTATAATGGTCAAGGATTATCTTTTGATGGTGTTAATATATTCCCTGCTTGGGGTATGACTGACAATCAAATGGTTCTTGCTCAAAAATCAAACCTTTGGTTCGGTACAGGTCTAATGAACGATATGAATATCGTAAAAGTTTTAGATATGGCAGACCTTGACGGAAGTCAAAATGTTAGAGTTATAATGCGATTCACAGCAGCAGTCCAATATGGATATGGTTCTGAAATCGTACTTTATGACCCAACTGTATAATAATTTATAAGGGGTAGCTTAATACCCTACCCTTTTTTAACCTTTTAAAAATATATAACTATGGCTTGTGCTTTAACAACAGGAAGAAAATTACCTTGTAAGACTGGTTTTGGTGGTGTTAAAAAGGTGTACTTTTGTGATTATGGAACTTTAGGAGCAGTAACTGTAGATGCTGATGGCACTATATCTGCTATTGCAGGTTCTGAAGCGTGGTTTGAATTTGATGTAAAAGGGAACTCATCTCTTGAAACATCAATAACAAGTTCTCGTGAAAATGGTACAACTTTCTATACACAGACACTTAATCTTACTTTACCATATATTGATAATGCTACTCAACAAGAATTACAACTTCTTGCAGTAAGTAGACCTCATTTAGTAGTTGAAGATTATTTAGGTAACCAATTTTTGTGTGGTCTAGAAAATGGAGTTGAATGTACAGGTGGCACGATTGTCACAGGTGCAGCGGCAGGGGATTTATATGGCTTTACTATGACTTTTGAGGGTCAGGAAGAAAAAGCTCCTGCTTTTATAGATTCAGGTGTTATTACATCTGCTATATCAGCAACTCAAATCACACCTAACTAATCAATTCTAAATATTAGTATAAATAAAGCACTCTATTAGGGTGCTTTTTTTATTTTACAAATTAACTTGTTTTAGTCGTTATATATGAAATGATTGTATTAACAACGACAGCATCACAAACATTAAAAATAATACCCAGAGAATATCTAGGTCAATTTAATATTGATGTAAGAGATACAAGTCTTAATAAGACATTTAGTTATTTTGAAGAAACAACTACAACGAGTGGTAATTATTTAACTTTTACAAACTCTTATGTAGATGGAAGTGGTGATTCAATATTTAAAGAAGCTAGATTTTATAATTTAGATTTATATGCTGATTTTAATTATTGGAATATGAATTTAAGTTTTTGGGAATTATATGATGAAGTATGGCAAACAGATTCAGACCAAAAAGAAACTATATATAAAGACAAATTATTTTGCACAGACCAAGACATTGACCAACTTAATGATAATGAGCATTATGATTTAAACAAGGGTCAATTTACTACTAATAATTCATTTGATAATGAGTATATTGTAATATGAAAAATAAAAAAAGAAATAAATTAGGACAATTTATGAAAGAAACAAATAGTGAGATTAGCTTTGTTAATTTAAGCACTTATACAAGTCCAGAAGTAAAGGAAATCAATAACAGAGAATGGGTGTCTTATGGAGAGGATAATAACTATTTTCAATATCTTATAGATAGATATAATGGAAGTCCTACAAATAATGCTGCAATTAATGGAATAAGTCAATCTATTTTTGGCAAAGGTTTAAATGCTACAAATGCAAATAAAAAACCAGATGAATATGCTCAATTTGTTTCTTTGTTTAAAAAAGAAATGGTTAGAAAACTTTGTTATGACTTAAAATTAATGGGTCAATGTGCTATCCAAGTTATTTATAACAAAGCTAAAACTAAAATTGCTAAATTAGAGCACTTTCCTGTTGAAACATTAAGGGCAGAAAAAGCAAATGATGATGGTGTAATACCTGCTTATTATTACTTTAAAGATTGGGCGAATATAACACCAAATGACACACCTTTACGAATCCCTACTTATGGAATGAGTAAAGAATCTATTGAAATCTATTATGTACAACCTTATAGGGCAGGATTTTATTATTATTCTCCTGTAGATTATCAAGGAGGGCTACAATATTGTGAACTAGAGGAGGAAATTTCAAATTATCATCTTAACAATATAATGAATGGACTTTCTCCTAGTATGTTAATTAATTTTAACAATGGAATTCCTAATCAACAAGAGAGACAATTAATTGAAAATAGAATTGCTGAAAAATTTAGTGGAAGTTCTAATGCAGGGAAGTTTATACTTGCGTTTAATGATAATAAAGAAGCACAAGCTGAAATAACCCCTGTACAGCTATCAGATGCACATCAACAGTATCAATTTTTAAGTGAAGAAAGTACAAAAAAAATTATGCTTTCTCACAGGGTTGTTAGTCCAATGCTTTTAGGGATTAAAGATAGTACAGGATTAGGGAATAATGCTGATGAAATTAAGACAGCTTCCTTATTAATGGATAACACAGTTATAAGGCCTTTTCAGGAACTTTTAATAGATTGCTTTGATACTTTATTAGCTTTTAATGATATTGCCTTAAACCTATACTTTATTACGCTACAACCACTAGAATTTACTGAGGTTGACCCTGACTTACAGGATAAAGAAGATATTGAGGAAGAAACAGGAGTTGAACAAGACAATTATAATAAAGAGGGGTTATCTGAAGATGAACAAATACCCAAATTATCTGATGAACAAGGAGATTTAATGTTAGAATATCTTAAAGGAGAAAAAATTGATGATGAATGGATTATTACAGATGTTAGAGATATAAGTGATGATAATATTTCTAACGAAGAATGGGTTTCTGCTAGTATAGTTAATAAAGAAACAACATTAAGTAAAATTAAAAAACTCGTTGGATTAGCTGATGAAATAAAATCAAAAAATAGAGGAAGTTCATATAGTGATTTGGATTCTGCAAACTACAAAATTAGATATCAATATTATCAAAAATCTAGAGCTAAATCTATACAAAAAGATGAAGATGGAAAAAGAAAAAGCACATATAAGACTAGAAAATTCTGTGAAAATATGATGCGATTATCTAGAAATGGAGTTGTATATACAATAGAAGATATTGATAAAGCAAGTAGGGCAGGTGTTAATGGAGGTTTTTCTCCCAAAGGTAAAAGTACATACGATTTATTTAAATACAAAGGGGGATGTTATTGCAGACACGCTTGGAAACAAATTTTATATAGAAGAAAAAAAGGAGCTGATGTTAGTGAGAATCTTAAAGACTATAGAAGAACAGGGAGAATCCCTAAGACATATAAAAGAAATCCTTGGGGGAGTAAAGATGCAGAAAAAGCTACATTTGATTTACCTAACCACGGAAGCTTAAAATATAAATACTAATGGCAACAGCACTTTTTATAAATAGAACAGATTTAGTTAGAAATTCCATAATGGATGGAAATATTGATGATGATAAATTTTTACAATTTATTAAACTTGCTCAAGAGATACATATACAAAATTATCTCGGTAGTGAGTTATATAATCAAATTGCAGGAATGATTAGTGATGGAAGTATAGATGATTCAGCGAATGCTAAATTCAAAACATTACTAAATGACTATATTGTTCCTATGCTTATATGGTTTGCACAAGTAGATTATATTCCCTTCGCTGCTTACCAAATAAGAAATGGAGGAATTTTTAAGCATACTTCAGAAACAGCAGAAACTGTAAGTAAAAATGAGGTAGATTATTTGGTTGAAAAAGCTAGAACAAACGCTGAATGGTACACAAGAAGATTTATTTCGTATATGGATTTTAACCAAAGTAATTTTCCTAAATATACTAGTAATAGTAATGACGATATAAGTCCAAGTCACGATGCGACCTTTAATGGATGGGTGTTATGAGTTATAAACCAAAAAAAAGTAATATTGAAAAGTTAAGAACTTTTTTAAAAAAAATAAATAAAAAGATAAAAAATGGCAAGTCTATACAATAATAAAATCAGTACAACTTATGTCGGTCTTATAAAGACTATTGACAATGCAGTTATTAGTGCCTCATTAAGAGAATTAACTGATGGCTCTGGAAATGCTACTGGAATACACTTAAATAATGCAGGAGATTTTAAAGTAACTTCTATTTTAGAATTTGGCTCATTAAAAGATACAGGAGAAAATATTACAATTACAAAGTTTGTAGATGAAGCTGATGGTATTGCCTCAAATGATAACGATACTACAATTCCAACAAGTGCAGCAGTCGTTGATTATGTAGCTTCAAGAATAACTTTAGAGGATTTAGATTTTAGTGGAGATTCAGGAACAGGAAGTGTTGATTTAGATAGCCAAGTATTTGCAATAGTAGGAACAGCAAACGAAATAGAAACTTCAGGGGGTAGCCAACAGCTTCAAATCGGCTTACCTGATAATGTTACAATAACAGGCAATCTTCAAGTTAATGGTCTTTTAAAAGGTAACAATAATATAGTAATTAAAGATACATCAGATAGAACAATGGCCGCTTTTTATGGTGGTGGTAAAACCGAATTGTATTTTAATGATAGTAAGAAATTTGAAACCACAGGAGATGGTGCAACAGTTACAGGGGGATTAACAGCAACAGGAGGTTCTGTATTTACAGGTGCTACATTTAGTAGTGATGTAGATTTTGCAGATAATGCTAAAGCAAGATTTGGTGCAGGAAATGATTTAGAAATATACCACGATGGTACAAATAATTTTATAAAAAGCGTTACGAGTACATTATATATAAAAAATGAACAAGATGATGGTGATATAATATTTGAATCAGATGATGGTTCAGGTAATATTGCTGAATATTTTAGAGTTGATGGTGCTTTTACTAAAACAATTTTTTCAAAAGATATTTGGGCTCAAGATAATGTGAAAGCCTTGTTTGGTACAAGTTCTGATTTACAAATCTATCATAATGGTTCTCATAGTTTTATTCAAGATACAGGAACTGGTGATTTAAGATTACTTGGAAGTTTGATTAGATTACAGTCAGAAGCTGAAGAAAATATGCTTCGAGCTGAAACCAACGCTGGTGTGTATTTATACTATGACAATGTGGTTAAATTTGAAACTACATCAGCAGGTTCAAAGGTTACAGGTAATTTAGAAGTAACAGGTACAATTACAGGAAGTGGTGGCTCGTTCTTACCTTTAGCAGGTGGAACTATGACAGGAAATACTATTCATAATGATAATGTAAAGTCTATTTATGGAACTGCTAGTGATGGATTAGAAATTTATCACAATGGCAGTAATAGTTTTATATCAGATACAGGTACAGGTTTACTTGTTTTATCAACTAATACGCTACAAGTTTATAATGCAGCAGTAAGTGAATTTATGATTACAGCTACTGAAAATGGTAGTGTAGATTTATACTACGATAATTCAAAGAAATTTGAAACTACAAACACAGGAGCAATAGTTACAGGTTCATTGACATTAAGTGGAGGAAGTTTGTCGGTAGGAGCAGATGTAACACTTGCAGATAATGGTAAAATAAAGCTAGGTAGTAGTGCTGACTTAGAAATCTATCACGATAGTTCTAGTTCATTTATAAAAAATAGTACAGGTAATTTAAATATCCAAGAAATAGCAGGTGGAAGTATTTTCTTTGAAAAAACTGATGGAGAAAATATGGCTGTATTTAGAACAGATGCAGAATGTGAATTGTATTATAATGGTACAGAAACATTTGCAACTACAAGTACAGGAGTTAGTGTTACAGGGGTTACTGATACAGATGGTATAACCTCATCAGCAGAAATTGCTGTAACAGATGGAGATGTTAAAATTATTAGAACAAATAATACAGATTCAGTATTAACATTAAATTCTAATTCATCAGCTTTAGGAACTACTTATCAATGGAATCTAGTACAAACTAGTTCAGCTACAAGTTATGCTTTCCAAATTAGAGAAGGTTCAACGCCTTATTTAACTATAAATAATAGTGCAGGTGGTAATGCAGGTAATGTTACATTTGCTCAATCAGTTACAATTAGTGGCGATTTAACAGTTAATGGTACAACTACAACTGTAAATACATCTACTCTAGCTGTGGAAGACCCTCTTATATCTATGGCTAAAGACAATTCAGCTAATTCAGTTGATATTGGTTTCTATGGCAGGTATAATGATGGCTCAAATAGATATTTAGGTTTATTTTCTAATGCAAGTGATAGTAATAAATTTATTTTATTTAAAGGTTTAACAGAAGAGCCTACAACGACAGTCAATGTTAGTGGAACAGGTTTTACAAGAGCAGATTTACAAATTAATGAATTAGAAACATCAGGAAGTATTACAATGACTTCTGCGAGTAGTCCAACTTTAACTATAACAGATACATCACAGACAACAACTCTAAAAGCGTTTGCACAAGATTCAAATGCTCATATTGGAACTTGGACAAATCACGCTTTTGTTCTTGATTCCAATAGCACAACTGCTTTAACTTTAGATACCTCTCAAAATGCTACATTTGCAGGAAATTTAAGTTTAACAGATAGTAAATATTTATATATAGGTGCATCTAACGACTTACAACTTTATCACGATGGTACAGATAGTTATATAAGCAATACTCAAAATGAAGGAGATTTAATTATACAAAATGGTGCTAATGATAAAGATATAATTTTCAAATGTGATGATGGTAATGGTAGTCTTAAAGAATATTTTAAATTAGATGGTAGTAGTGCTGATGGAACTTATACTTATACAAAATGGGTTGATGGTGGTGTTATTACTTTTGGTGGAGATGAAGATTTAAGAATATGGCACGACCCAAGTAATTCTTGTGGGTATATAAGAAATTATACTAATCATTTATATATAGAAAATACTGGAAATGATAGTGATATTATATTTAAATCTGATGATGGAAGTGGTGGAACTGCTGAATATTACAAAATTGATGGTGGTTCAGTTTTAAATATATTTTATAAAGATGTTTTTCTGGGAGATAATGTTAAATCTTTATATGGTGATTCTTCAGACCTAAAAATCTATCACGATGGGTCAGCTAGTAATATTGTAAATGAAACTGGTAATTTATTAATTGAGCAAAAAGCTGATGATGGAGATATTATATTTTATAGTGATGATGGCTCAGGTAATGTAACACAATATTTTAGGGTTGATGGTGGAGCAGGAGAAACATTTTTTAGTAGAAATACAAGACATTTAGATAGTGTATATGCTCAATTTGGAACAGCTACTGATTTAAAAATATATCACGATGGCAGTAATGCTTATATAAAAAATGATACTGGAAATCTTATAATTGATGCTGCAGTAGATATTGCTTTAGATGCTGATGGTGGAGATATATATCTTAAAGATGGTGGGACAGAGTTTGGAAGACTTTCAAATGTAAGTAATGATTTTGTAATTTATTCAGCTATATCAGATGAAGATATTTTATTCAAAGGAAATGATGGGGGTAGCACAATAACTGCTCTTACTTTAGATATGTCTGCAGCTGGTTATGCAACATTTAACTCTGGAATACAAGCAACAAATACGTATTTTACTGGCACTATGAATGTAGCTTCTCCTATTTATCATATAGGAGATGCAGATACTTATTTTGGATTTAGTGCTAATGACACTTTTGTTGTAAATACAGCAGGAGCAAATAGATTAACAATAGATTCTACTGGTCATTCAAATTTTAACAAATATATAAAATTAGATGACCCTTCTGAAGATGCTACAGGTAGGCAAATACATTTTGTAGCAATAACTGGAGAAAGTAATACTGAGCCATTTAGAATAACTAGGTGGGGGGATAAAATGTATTTTACTTATGGAGATAACTCAGGAGATGAATCATTTTGGGTAAATAGTGATGGTACAGTAAACTTTGAAGAAGATGTATATGTTAATCAAATACAAGCAAGAACATCAGCAGGTCTTAAATTAGGAAATGATAATAATAGTGGATATGTATTTGTAAAAGATTCAGGAGAAGTTTGTGTTGGAACTACTACTCCATCTTCTAATGCTAACTATGGAACAGGAGATTTTAATGTTGAAAATAATGTTTTTGCTTCTGCTCAAATTATGTCGCATAATAGTACAGCAGGAAATTATTCCTTTTTAGGATTAGGAAAATCAAGTGGAACAGGTGCAAGTCCAACAATAGTACAAGCACAGGAAACTGTTGGAGCAATTAATTTTTATGGATATGATGGTGCTGCTTATTTAAGAACAGCAGGGATTTTATCTGATGTAGATGGAACGCCTGGTACAAATGATATGCCAGGAAGATTAGAATTTTGGACTACTTCTGATGGTGCTTCAAATCCTACAGAAAGAATGCGTATTGATTCAGCAGGAAATGTGGGAATTGGAACTGATAGTCCAACTCGTTTATTAACTTTAGAAAATGATACAGCAACAGTAACTAATAATGCACAATTAAGAATTAACAATGTAGGAGCAGGAGATGCATACATATATTTATATGCAGGAAGTGATTGGTCATTAGGTGTTGATAATTCAGATAGTGATAAATTTAAAATATGCCACTCTAATGATGTAAGTGATGAAACTGGTGCTATAGAGATTGATACTTCAAGTAATGTAACTGTTCAGGGTGCAATTTATGGTAAATCTTATACTCAAACAAGTTCTGATTCTACATATTCTATAATAGATACAAGCGTAGCAGTAGCACCAGGAGTTTATGAGGTGTTTTATATAGGCAATCCAAATGATGGTGGAAGTTCTGCGTATAGAGCAGTTACAACAGGGATGATTATTGTAACTGTTGATTATTCTGCACCAAATGTAGTAAACGAAATTAGATTTGTTCAAACTTCTATAACAGGGGGGGGAAGTTCAGATATTGATTTAGTTGTAAGTGCTAAAATTTTACAAGGTGGCACAGAATATGACGAGTTAAATGTGAGTACCTCAGGTCAAACAATTAGAGTAAAAATTTCAGGTTATGCAGGCACTAAAGGAGATTCTGGGCAACTTCGTTTAACTAGGAAATTATAATTTATTATATTTGTGATTATTAATTAAATTTAAAAAAATGAGTAAAATTTCAAAAGATGAGTTAAAGGCAATCCAAGAACAAGAACAAAAGAAAGGTGCAATACTGCACGACTTAGGATTATTAGAAACTCAAAAACACTCTTTAAATCATTTGTATAGTCAAGTTGTTAAAGAACAAGAAGATACAAAAAAAGAGCTTGAGGAAAAATATGGAAAAGTAAACATAGATTTAAAAGATGGAAGTTACGAAGAAATCAAAGAAGAAGCAGGAGAAGATAAGTAGTAATATTTCTTATAAGGAAGCTACATTTTCTCAGACTGCTAATAGGCTCAAAATTAAGAATGTGCCAACAGAAGCACACTTAA
>Ga0080013_1001305_pt1 | contig 33576 bp, 25 predicted proteins | sample ETNvirenome_6_85_FD_69236 | JGI IMG/M metagenome (GOLD analysis project Ga0080013, IMG submission 69236) | Marine viral communities from the Pacific Ocean - ETNP_6_85 (SPADES assembly) (version 2) | ecosystem: Environmental > Aquatic > Marine > Oceanic | place: Pacific Ocean | collected 2013-06-19
CCACATTTTGTTGGCTAGCTCCTCGTCTTCCGTCAAGTTGCGGATAGCGCGGTTAAGGCGAATAGGCTTCCTGCCTGCCTTGTAGTTCTTGTCCATAGTCTTGCGCTTGCGGGAGCCATCAGGGCCATCCCACGCAATAATAATATTATCAGGCTTCGTCTCGCGAACGAGCTTCTGTAGGATCTTGATGAACCCCTTCAGTCCACCAATCGGCTGTCCGTTAGTAGACAGTGACGGGTCAACAATGTAAGCGCGCAGGTATGCGTTTAGCGCGTCAATAATTAATACTCTCTTCATTTATACGATTCCTTGTTGAAGATTTTTTACCATTTCGTCTATGGATAGGCCCGGTGGCATGGAAAAGTTCCTATTTTTATCTATAAGGATACAGCACACTCCATCATACCATCCGTGTTGTTTACAGTCATTAGCAAAGCCAATCAACCTTGCTGATAGCTTGTCGCATAGAGAATCACCAATACACAAATAGCCCGTCTTTACATTCGGATATGCTCTTTTCAAAAAAGTCGCACAACCTACCGCTTCCTCAATTCGATTGTTAAAATTTTTCGCCGCCGATTTGTGTAGCGACTTCAATTCGATCACTGCTTTTAGCTCATCTTCTCTCCAAATAGAAAAATCCCACCTTTTTGAACGATAGGAGAATTCCTTAATGGGGGCGCCCTTCTTTAGTTCCAATGAATCATCTTCTAGTTGTTCCCTAACTAAGGAGTAAAAGCCCTTCAAGTGGCTGTCTTTTCTTTTATTATCCTTATCGCCATGATATTCATTCAAAACTGTAACAATATTATTTTTCAAAATAATAACCCCCTCAAGCTATAATACATTATAACTTATTGAGGGGGCTAGGTCAAGTGTTTTTTTTCAGAATCTGATGACAATAACCCACTTACTGCGCAGATGATTCCACTTCCACATGAGGTGTGGTCTGTGATGGGCCATCACCCAGTGACCTCGATAGAAATATACCGAGTGGGCTGTCCGCGCCTTGGGTGGGCGGTGGGGCTTGGCCACATTATAATGGTGATGCTTGTGCGTGACATGAACGTGATGTCTCTTAGGGGCATGATGCTTGTGTGGGACTGCCCTTTTCTTTGCCTCGGCTACGTTAAGCTGTGTTGCCAGCAATAGTGTTGTGATTAATGAAGTCATGACTTCTCCTTGTGTGGGACCGTTAGATCCTCCGGTTCTGCGTAGTAGGCATCAGCGCTTCCTTCACGCTTGTCGAACTTTTGGATTATCTCTTCGTCCATTAGACGCATAACCCTACTCTTAAATTCATCATCAGTTGAAATTAATTGTGTCCACTTTGATGGTTGAAACTTTTTCTCATAGTCTCCGACCTTTAACGTATACCACGCACCGGCAGAAGTCAGGTGCTCAGATGACTTGATCGCATCAAACCAGCTTTCTTCATCTCGGATACCAATCTCGTTACCCCAAAGGATACGGAAAGCGCACGATCTACCTTGAGTTCCAAAACGAGACTTCTCAAGTTTAATCTTAACCTCCGACCCAATGCGGAAGCCCTTCTCGTCTACGACGAACGAAGACTTAGCCTTTCGACCGGTGAGCCAGATGCGCAAAGAATAAGCATAGTGCATAGCCTTTCCGCCCGGGGTGATGTAGGGCGTTGTCATCGCGACAATGCGCGCTGTCGGTCCTTGTGGGATGTTGGTCTTCAACTGGTTAAGCACAATAAAAGTCGCCTGCTTGTCGGCGATCGGGATCGTCAACTTGGACATACCCTTCGCCAAGATACGCGCCTTCATTGCCATCGAAGATTGTGGATTGAAGTCGCCTTCAACATCCGATACAGCAGGCGTAAATGCCAACGAATCCCAAATTAAAACAAGCTTCTCATCAGTGGCTCCAAGCAACTCCTCAATAGTCTCTAAGACAAACTCGACGGAGGACGCTTGAACATACATTAGACGGCTCAAATCGCAGCCTGCTTGCTCTAAAAAAGTTGGGTCGATTGCTGATTCAGAATCAAAATATACAACCAGTTTTCCTTGTTTCTGAGCGTTTGCTGCGATTTGCGCGGCCATGTAAGATTTGCCTGTGGATTCTAAGCCGGCGATCTCTGTGATCTTTCCAACGGGAATTCCTGCGCGGTGACCCTTACAAATAATAGAGTCGAGCCATCGAGAGCCAGTTGGAATCCAATCTTTAACGGAGGTTGGATTGTCTCCGGTCAAATCGTGTGCGACATTTCTGCCGGCTTTCTTATTTACTAAGGTCATTAAGTCTTGTAATCCAACACGACCTGCTTTTGTTTTTGTTTTCTTAGCCAATTGGCCCTCCATGTTATAATAATCTTATCACTGTGGGTGTAAGATGTCAAGAAAAAAGGCAGACTTTTTCCGGTCTGCCAGCGGGTGTGTTACTTAAAACGGATTAAGCTGCACGAATATGCTTTCTGAGAGTAAGGGCGCCCTTCTTTTTCGTAAGCTCAGCGACGAGCGTATTGAGGCGATGAAGTCGGCTTGTAACCTGATGCGGCAACCTAACCCAAGTAAAATAAAAGCTATTGCTTGAGATTTCATCGGGATCGAGGCCGCGCTTCAGGGCTTCAATACGTTGGCGAGCAAATTCACTCTGGCTATCGGTAATCAACAAATCATCAATACCCTTAAGTTCTTCAAAGAATTGCTCATAGTTATTGATATCATAAGAGTTGTCATAAGCCCATTCGCAAGCATATAGTGCGGCCCAATACATTTTAGCCGATACAAGCTTTGAAGGTGGGTAATGCTTTTGTCCAAGTATACAATAGCTCCACAGATCAAGAATATCTTTCACCCTTTGAAGCTCCTTCTGGCCATAAGGATTTCCTTCATCCTGAACCGTAACATAAGTGAGGCCGGCACGATAAAACGTATCTATCTCCTTATGGCTGAGCCCCCAGTTCCCTTTATTTTTGGGGTTGTTCTTAATAAGAACCATGATCATCTTGGCAATTAATTCATCGTCTTTCTTGCGACAGAGATCATCGTGCTTGATAACGCGCGCGAATGCCGCCTGATTACCTTTAGAAATCTCGCGTATCCATGAGGCGATTGGAGTTAGAAACGAGTTTCTTGTTTCTTGCTCATTTAGTGGATCGCCACTATTCAAAGCCTGGAACTGTTCGGATAAATCATCCTTTGCTGATGGTGGGGCAAACTCTACATTTAGATACGAGCCCATAATACGATCGCGCAGCCTTTGCGGAAGATCCTTGAAGAAACTGTTGTTTACCGATACAGTAACACCATCGGCATCAACAAAATCTCCGGTTACGGTAACTTCATTATTAATGAACGATACTACCTTTTTGGAGCGATTCTGTCCATCGATCGAGATATAGCGATAGCCGCTCTTCTTAATTTTCTTAAAGTAATTAATAGAGGCAGTATCGCCTATTTTTTTGGCATGCTTTAAGCATTTATCAACATCTGCTACTACGATCGTAGTGAGAGATGCCCATCCTTTTGTGATGGACCGTGTGAATTTTGATAACGTTTCATTAGACCATACCACATCGCGTTGAAACGATTCGTCATAGTAAACTTCTGATTCATCAAAATCCTCAATAAATTCAGAAACAAGTATTTTACCAGCCATTTTTCACCTCCTTGTTGTTCATGAGATCAAATATGTATCATGTGATATAAATTCAATCAGGCTTTTAAAAATGCGGCAGACTTTTCACCGGTCTGCCAGCGGCTTTTGTTTTACTCGGCGACGGCAGCGGTGTCTTCGCCAGTGTCTTCATCAGCGTCTCCGCAGCCACTCATAAGAGCACATGCGGCGATTAGTACAGCGTACTTCATAATCCCTCCTTTGGAAAAATGTGGCAGAGTATTTTAACCCCGCTCTGCCATCGGTACTAGACTTGCCTATTTACTACTAGCCTGTCATCAATTCATCAAACGCACGGTCTACATCACTCTTACCATTGGTGGCGCCGTACTTGGCTGTCTCAGAAGAGCGACTTTCTGCGGAAGAACTTCCCGAAAGCTGCTCATCGAGGATTGCGTCGACCTGGGCTGGACTAAGACGATCGAATAGATTTTCAAAGTCAGGCATGCGATCGAGGAGGGCGGGGATCGCTTCGCTATCTGCCAGGAGGGTGGACGTGTTTCGACGCATCTTTAGGTTTGTCTGAGGATACGCTCCAGGCTTAGTGGGTTTGGTATAAGTAAGGGTAATGTCCGTACCCTCCTTGATGTCAGTGACATCGCCATATTCGGGATCCAGAATGTATCCCAAAAGCAACTCGTAAGCCTGCTTTCCGTAGCCGTAGACTTTAATTCCCTCGTCTTCTCGGCCACGCACAACAACAGGCGAGAAATAGCGAGTGCGCACAAAGAGACTCTTCGCGAGCTTCTTGCTCTCCTCATCGTTGTTGTCAACTCCCTCGCGCCAAAGCGAAGAAGCAAATTCACACACGGGGCAGTGCTCGCCAAAGTTGCGCTTTGGACAGAGGATTCCCCCGCGATGCTCGCCCACGTTATAGTGGAAGAACATTTCCTTTAGTGGATCGCCATCATTTGTCGGCACGATCCGAATATCTGTATCGCCCTCATCTGGCTTGAACCAGGGTGAGTTTGCATCCTTATTTCCTTCGCCGCGAAGGGATGCGAGCTTCTGCCGCATCAGTTCCATATTGATTCCCATTTTATTTCTCCTTATTAGTTGGGTAAAGTAAATCAAGCTTTCCTTGATTTCTATTGTATGACACTCAACGTAGCTTGTCAAGTGTAATCTTGTATTGCGTTAGTGTGGGCAACGCAGAGCCCAAAGTCATCGTGTTCTGTTTCATAGATGGCATAAGAGATTTTCCGAAACGCATTTTTAGGTTTTTCCTTTAGCATATCGACTATCTTCTTATGCAATCCTCCTTCTTTTTCTAATCTCTCTTTATTGATACATAAATAATAACACAGGTCGCGCTCCATGTCAAGCTCATAAAGCCATTTTTCTTGGAGATTTTTCGGATTAAGAACTCCATAAGTTCTAATGCGATTGATTTGCGATGGCCTGGACATCATTCCAATCTCGGGCTCCGCGTGATTAAAGTAATTAACGTAATGCACTGTTGAGAAGATAGAATCATTAATTTTATCATAATATGTCTTGATCGGAATATTACCAATCGATCTTTCAACCATAACATTCGAAATGGCGGTAAACGAACTTAATAGTCCAGAACGAGCATATTGTTGTAGTATGCTAAATACAATTTTATCAAGTGTTTTTGGGATACCGGTCATTAGTTCTGAGTCAGGCTGTATATAAAAAACATTAACCTTTTTGTCTTTAAGTTGTTCCAAAATCCCCAACGAATAATTTGAACTCATAGAGGAGCCAACAATAAAAAATTGGACAACGTTGTCGATCTCTGCGAAAAACTTTTTTACATCCGGAATGTTCTTCTCGTAATCTTCAGGATCTTCATAAGCTTTGAGTTTGTATTTGTATTTCGAATTGCGAGCAATATCGCTACCAAGCTGGTACACATTATAATTCTTAGTGTTCTTAAACTTTTCGGCAATCTTCGATGACGCGTTACCAAGACCAACGACCGAAATCACAATGCCACCTCATTCAAATTATAATAATCTTTGGCGGCTCGGAGATTAACTATATAACCATCCGCAAAGATATCGCGGATCCCAACCACCATATCTCGATCTTCGTCCGAATAATCAATCACAATCTCGTCATGAACAATATGAGAGATAAATGACTTCTTGCCTTCCAGCATTTTATCAATTAAGACTGCTTTCTCTAACACCCGATCGGATGTTGTGCTTTGGATTAGATAGTTCAATGCCTTTCTCTGTTCGACTTTGATTTTGCGTCCGTATGGTGTATGAATATAACCGTCTTTATAGTACTTGTCAAGTACTTTTTCACGATCATAATATTCTGACTCAATATCGTTCGATTCGGGATTATATAGCCACGCAAAGAAATAGAGCTTCGCTTCTTCGCGGGTCATCTCCATATCTTTAATGATATTCTGTACGTTCCATTCGTGAATGTCATATTCTGGCTGTTCTTGACCGCACAGATCGAGTAACGTGCGAATTTCTGCGCCATTATAATCAAGACTCATCATCAAGTCGTTGTGAGGCTTGATTATACGACGCAAATCTTTCTTTAACGTAAGAATGGGAAACGATTCTGGGTGCGTCGTAAGGCGCCCTGTGATGGTCCCAAACATATTGTAGTCAATACGTTTGTAGTTTTTCATAAGCTCTTGGATCTTTTGACGATTTATCGAAGAATAAAAAAGATGCTTACAATCATCACTGTTAAGGTTAAGTTTCTGGTAGCGTATCTTGTGAAGAAGCTTATAAACCGCATCTAGGTGCCCATAATTATCTGGCTTCTCATATGTGTCAAAGACATGTTCAGTAATTTTATTTTTGATCTCGCAAAACCGCACAAGGAAGTCGTGAGGGATCAAATCAAACGCGCAATGATCCGCCATGTTAACCTTAGCAATCTTGAAAGACTTCAAATAAGCCTTCATTTTTCTTTGGGTAGCCTGAAGCTCATTACACAAATCTTCTGGGCAGCAATCGGCAATATTGCGCCCCCCAGCGCGTATCCAAGCATACTCCACCGATGGGTCTGTGATAGATGCGCTGTGGCGCCACGTCTTTGTTAGGTTGTCTGGAAAATCTTCAAACGACAGCTTGCCGTCTGCGTAGATCCCAATACATTCTGATTTATCGTCAAGTGCTTGGAATATCATTCATCAATCTTTACTGGGAATTTATTATCGCTACCTGGAACGAAGAACGGGGCGGTAAGCTGCGCTTCATTGGAGGCCTTTTCATTCTGAATTTGATTAGCTTTAATATTATAAGTCAATGAACCAACATAGTCAAACGTTTTATTTAATACTCTTTCGAATTCAAACAAACCAACATCAAGACGATCAGCATAAAATAGATCGATAACTCGATTAATCATTAATTCTCTTTCGGCTTCAGAGAACAAAGACTCTTCCTCTGCAAACCTAAACATTAAATATAGTTCTATAAAAAATTCATCAGAAAACTTATCTCGTAAAGTCTGTAATGAATAGACAGCCGATCGCATTACTTTAATTGCGGCATGTGATGTGGGACACGTAGACGGGCCCGCATATGCCTCGTCTCTGCTTAAATTATACAATTCAAGTAAATCAGAATCAAATTTATTAAAAGCCGCGGGGTATGCTAGCTGATACATTGTTCTAAGAACGCTTTGGGCGCCGCGAAGGCCATTATTAACCGACGCGCAGGCCTCGCGCATAGCAACCGAATCAAGATCGGCCACAATTCTCCAAGGTGCATTTTCATCGATCATGAAACCATAGTTATTGCAGGCATTAACATAAAAGTCCCAGTTCGGGCTGGCGAAAAATTTTGCAACTTTTTTAGCATCATTAGAGCACGCAAACAAGCGAGAATCCGCTATTTCAATGGCAAGGCCGCTGCACGCTATGGGGCACAGGCGACTCTTTACAAACGCAGAAAATGTCCACGGATGTCTCCTCAGTTTGTCTTGATAAATTAAAGTTTCTTTTAAAGATTGTGTAAGAATATCAAAATCTAAAATTTTATGTTCATTCTCTCTATAATTGTTTGCTAATACTGAATACCAAGAATTCCGGTAATCATTATACCTCATCCACGGACTTTGGTAGCCCTTATATGCCATTGGGGCGCCCAGATAAGGATCGTTGCCGTCAATTTGACCTTTGGTTGCGGCCAACCTAAAGTGCATCACCAATTCTTCAAACTTAACAGAAACAAAATTAACAACTTTTATTGGTGTTTCTTCTGCTGAATATCTTGATGTGCGTAGATAGCGTGGATTTAAAGTAATCGGAAGATTATTAGAGTCGACTCTCCCAAACATAATTTTTTCTGCGAGGTTAAAGTTCATTATATGATCATTGGACGCGGCGCGCGGCTCAGGATGTAAAGATCTATACATAATATTCTTGTAGTAAAGCTTTGCAGTCGATTCTTCATTGCTTTCTCTAAATCCTCTCGACATTTTTTAGTCCTCCCCTATAACACTATCGACAATGTGGCCCATCAGAACTACCACCATCAGAATTGCCCTCTTGATCATCCCGCTCTCCCAATGCGTCAACTTGATTAACCCATTTTGCATGAATTTTCGACGTAGCTACGCCGGCGCCAAATTTATGTGTTGAGTGGATGACCATGTAATATCCTCCGATTCCGTAGCGCGTTAAATTATTCACCGAGCCTGGATCTAGTGAACTTCCTGGCGCAAAGCTTTGTGGATTCACAAATAAGTAGGTGCCAGGAAAAACTTTGACGTTTGCATAAGATTCAATATCAACATCATATACAACCCTTAATTGCGCTAATCCATCATATCCTTCTTGTTCGAAGCGCACTTCTGTTAATCCGGGAGTCTGCGTCTTGGAAAGTTTAATATTTTTAACTAATCCCGAATCTTTTCCTAACGAATAATGAAAAACACCAGCCGGCACATCTATAGCTGGATTCCCAGTCATCTTTTCTCTTGGTTGAGTGCGACCAGCAACAAATGCAAGATAGTTTATTTCATTTTCGAAGCCTCCGTTGCCCCCTGGTTGGCCGCGTGGGCCTGAAATATTTAAGGGCCCATCGTGTCTTAAAAATGTTTGTAGATCAACACGTCCAGGGTTTCGAGGATCTGGGAAAAATCTTTTAATTGATGCCGTTACCTGATCAAGCTCTTGAGGATTTGATTCGGGAGAGGGATCCTTATATGCAGTTATGGTCGCTTGTGTGATCCTGGTTCTTTGTTTGATGTTAGTTTGAAAGCAAGTATCATCGTTGAGGAAGTTTCTTACTAAATTATTCAACAAATCATTCATAAAGCTACCCAACGGGTATTTGGTCTCCTCTTTGGAGGATAATTTTTCAGTCAACCACTCGATGAAATATTTCACTGAAATGGGGATATCACCAATACTAATGTTTCTCGTTGTTATATCGTTCCTATAATCAACTATCTCCATTGGACCTAAAAGTATCCTAAGTTTTTTAAATTCAGTTTCTAGTCTACTATATTCCATTCTCTTTAACAACAAATCACATTCATCATATTCATCAGCCCAGGAGGCCTCATCTGCCGTGGCGTGGGCTGTAGCAGCTGCTGTAGCAGTGTCATACGCACGCTGCCGATTTTCTTCGTAAATCTCATCTGCGGTGTCTCCTATCACCTCCTCATAGAATGTGTCCGCATAGCCGCCAGATTCTGCGCCGGTGTGGGTTACCTCACCGCGAGAGTTCGTGGTCGTGACAACCTCTCCGTGGCCACCGACTTCTTGAGGCTCACGGGTCATGTCATCTCGCATGTCCGCATCGTAAATCGCCGCGCCGGCTACATCTTCGCAAGCTTGAAGGCCGGCCTGGATATCCACCTCGGTCATTCCGTTGGCAACTTGATAATCCGCACTTTCCTGTTCTGCCCGGCATCGTTCGAGTTCGGCCTCGATGTCCTCGACTTCTTCGTCATATAGAGCGGCCGCTTGTGCTTTCCAATCAGGTATTCGCCCCCTGGCCTGCATCTCGGAAGTGGCTAAGGCATCTGCGCTCGGTAGACTTTGCAAATATCCGCTTGCAAGACTATTCCCTGCGTGGGCTGTTAGCCAAGTGGTGACATTCGGAAGGAGATTTCCAATATCTTCTAAGATGATATCCACCAAATCACTCAAATAAAAGAATGATATATCTCCTCTATCAGGACGAGCAGTGTTAAGAGCGGCGCGGATCTCTAATTCAGCTTCTGCTGTATTGCGGCGCATGTAACTTGTAACCAAGTTGTCAAGATTGTCATCCATTGCGGCATCTCTATCTTCGGACGTAAGAGGAACAAGACCATTGCCGCTGTTAATCTCATAAAAAGGACCTTGAGACATAAAGTTTCTAATTTCATCCATGCTCATATTAATATAATATATTTTATCTTTTGCAAGGAGGCTCCTGATAAGATTTGAAACAGATTCCTTCTTCTCATTCAAAATGAGTTCTGCATCTGACTCTTTTAGTCCCTCAATCGCATCGCCCAAACAATTGCGTCTATAAACTTTATATGTAAATTCCCTTCTCAGTTGTTTTTTTGTAACATTCGGAGCCGCGAAAATATTGTATGGCCTCTGATCAAAGAAGTCATCTGTATATGCCAAATAGTTAATATTAAACAATACTCGACCTTGCTCATCAAGGTCAAAATCATGAACAGTGGGGGTTAAATTTAATGTCACATAAGAATTATAAATAGCATCTTTAATGCTGTTGGACACGTTCTCTATATTAGTAGGATCTGCCCACCCCACGACAGCCTTAAGTCTGAAATTTAACCTGCTAAGATTCTCATTTACTTCGCGAGTGGAGGCTGGATCTTCCGCTACACACCGCTCAATCGTGTGCATAGTGCCAAGTTCCGAGGCACCGCCGGTCTTCAGCGCTAAATCAACATATCGCCAAGCGTGCTGACGATGCTGTGGTGCACCGGTCGTGACGTCAGGCACAAAACTGTCTGAAGTGTGGCGGGTCAATAAATCTGACATACTTTGCGCAAAGATGGTAAGTTTCGCTTTGATGCTTTTCTTTGCAGCGAATGGATTACTTCCATCATAGGTAAACTCAAAGTTTTTTATACCAACTCCGCCATGGCCGCGGAGATTATTCTCGTAGGCCCGGTTAACTTCCTCGGGAGACATGTGCGAACTAAATGTAATTGGAACCTCCTCCTCTCTGTTCGTATTATTATTAAATTTAACGATATAAAGCTTTATCATTGGCTGCAAAGATGATATCTCATGACCCTTTGCGCTCATAAGATTCCATTGGCCTGGATCTTGAGTGAGTCTGTTTATAAATCCATATGGATCACCATCCATTAACAAACTAGCATTTCTTAATCCATCTGTTCCATACGGACTAACGTTCATCTTTGCAGCAATGTCATTCAAGTAAGGGGCGGCCTTATATCCCGGTATGTAATCCAAGCCACCAGCAAAGGCGGTGTATTCATTTCCTTCATGATCTGTTCCAACTCCTGCCGCTGTGGAGGCATCGTCAGCGTTCACGTCAACGCCGGTCTTATATTCTGCTAAATCAAATATTTTTGCTAACAAAAAACACTGCTCCTTAAAAACCAATCTTTTTGTAAAGGAGCCGGCTAAAGTAGCTAGATCGGCCAAACTGGCATCCCCAATCTCATCTAAGATTTGCCGCGCTGTGCGTTTTTCTATCGGATGCGCTGGTGACGCGGGATCGGCGACCGCCTCGGCCAATTCTTCCAGGTCGTTGACTTTCAAATGGGCCTCTAAGATTAGCTGCACAGCGCACTCTAGTTTTTCTTTAAATGTCCAAACTGCTGATTTCCATTCACCATACCCCTCCATTAACCAGCCGAGAGGACACTGATCTGAATCGTTCGCTCCGCCGCTTGCTGAAGGAGATCCTGTCCCGTACATCGCACCCTTAGTCAGAGCATTATTGGCATTATTGCCCGTTGATTTTCTGTCCCGTTCCGAGTCGAAAATCGCGCGAGTAATATATCCGGAGTCTACAGAAGGAATATTCATTAGTTTACATATATCGTCGTTAGTGCTGCCCTGCCGGCAACTAGTTAATGAAAACCTCCAGCAGTCCCAACGCGAGGTGTCGGCGGAGGCCCCATCTGCCATGGACCAAGCAGCGTAGCAGCCTCCGAGGTGTCCGTCGAAGCGCAGTCCTTGCTTGTTGTAGCCTGGATTTCCCGGAGTGCTCCAGTACTCGTACCTGGCGCGGCCTTGGCTGGAGTTGGAGTACTCCATCTTGGCCCTTTTCAGCACTTGCAAGCCGCCAAGATATTCATAGTCATAAAACAGCCAACCGCTATAATGATAACTATCGGCGGCTAGCCACCACTGAAATGTATCAGGAGCAAAGAAAGATCCATGGGCAAATATGTTCATTATTGTTGGCCTAGCCGGAGATAATCCTGCTCCGTCCATACAACCTCTAGCTGAAGTAGAAAGAGAACTTTTCCCAATGGCTGAGGATATGTTGGAGCCGCGGGAGTAGGAGGTTTCGCCTGAGAAGACGGCGCCATTGGCCTCGTAGGTTGAGGGATCGGTGTGGCCTGCGCCCGCGGAATCTTGACTAAGAAGCCAGTGCAGGCCCATTAACTCGTCTAGGGCTTCTTGGCGCCACCATTTGACCATGCCCCTCGTTAAGTTTGTTGATGGGTGCTGCTCCGGTGCAGCGGCGGGCGAGCCGGGACGGCCAACGTTAACTGTGATCTTGCCGCGGCCGGCTTGTTGACCGGCGTCGGTGAAGCTGGTCGATAGCGTGTGTGTGTAGCTGCCGCCACCGGTATTGGGCCTCGCACGAATACGGCCGTAAGGCACTCCGAAGTCCTCCCCATCGTCGTCGAATATCATACCACCTTGTACTGAGTCGTTGTCAAAAAAACGCGCTTTAAAATCAGCATATCGCCATCCCATGAAGCCCTCCCATGAATCTTCGTCTGTCACAGTACCATCAGTAGCATGCTGACCTTTATAGTGTTTATAACGCTTGTGGGCCTGTTCCATCAGATCTCTCGTTTTGTGCGTACAAGCGGCTTCGCGGCCCAATTGTGGGCTTAACAGACCTTGAGCCCAATATGCGGGATGCCAAGTCTCATCATAGTTATGATACGCACTGCTGAATTTGGTAGCATCATGACGATCAAGCTCATACTCCGAGGCGAAGCCCGCCTGTCCACCATTGTCGTCCTGTCTTTCGGAATGAATCTCGCCAGATATTGGCCATGGCAGATACCATCTAGCAAGACTTGCGCGAACTAATCTTTCGTTGGCGCCGGCCCAGGCAGCCCAACCCCAATTATTGCCTCCGCTATCAAGTGCATTGCTCGGTACTCCGTTATTCCAATAGAGATATGAATTGTTATCTCCATGTAATATTGTCACCAATCTTTCCAACATGTCTTCATCGCGCGCGTCACAACCTGCTTGAACTTCACTCTGGGGAGGTAACCTGTTAATTAATGCCTTGGTATCATCAATCATCAGCTGGGAATAAGACTTGTGCATTGCCCAAATATTGCCTTTAAATCCCCCACTAGTGTCGGCGGGGTCGCTATAGTTCGAAAAACTGTTGCCATTATAGTTATAGGTTCCCGACGTCGGGCCTTCTGCAAACGTATAGGCCAGGACGCCTACGAGGCCGGATCCGGTATCACCTTGGTATTCAGTTGTTAAGACGGTATTCATTGCTTCCCAAGCAGCCTCAAGTTGGGTTAAATAATTTCTAAGCTCGAAAATACACTGAGGCAACTCATCAAACATAGTATCGATCGAAGCCTGGGCTTCGGCGAGTTCTTGAGTTAAATTGTCTCCGGGTGATTGTTCTTTAACCTTGGCCATTTGTCTTATCCTTTTAAGACCCTCAAAGTATTTTCGAGATCTAAGGGGATCGCGATTACATCGCCGGGTCGGAGAAGGGCTTCGGTCGGGACTGCGTTGTACCACGCAATGACCCACCAAAACCTTGAATCATTATAATAGTAATGTGCCAATTTGTATAGGCGATCGCCATATTTCCAGATATAATTTAGAGTTGCTAAATTTCGTCTATTGTGTACACTAGGGTGTCTTAATATCGGGGTAGCATCGTGTGTAATACTGGACTTTCCCCTGCGCAAGGGGGCATAATAATCTGTATTATTAATTATCTCTTTTTTATTTGAATTTCTAGATGACATTGCTATTTCCTTAATTTATTTTGTTCAAGTGAGACTCTGATCATCAAGTGCCGCCAATAAAGTCGCGCTCAAACCAACTAGTGGATTCCGAGTCGCTAATGCTGGGACTTATTTGATCACCGGTGATGGCGCCGTCCATGTTGCTCATCGCACCCGAGCCCTCGCGTGTTGCGCGACGAGCAGAGCTTCGGGCGACTATGCTGCGGCCGACCGACGTATTCAGGATAGCTTCTTGAAGTCTCGAACTCGATGCAGACCGATTATCGGTAAGGCCTTGAGTGTCGCGGTTCCAAATCGCATCGGCGGGATCACGTGTAGCCTCGGACAGCTGTGGGGCAGGTAGGCCAGTGGCGTCAGTACCGGGTTGTGATTCGGCGGGCCCTTGATTAGCATCGCCCTGCTTGGCCGCGGGGTTGACGCTGCTGTCCAGATCCAGGCCATATGGAAAGGCCGCGCCGTCAGATCCTCCAGCGAACAGAGGGGACGCTTGATCACTCCAGCCTAGTGCGTGTTCATGTAATGCCACGAAATCAATACTTAATTCAATTAATTTTGGTAAAATTACCCCAGGCGCCACCTCAAGAACGCCAGCGTCTGGATTTTCTAAATTATGAGCAATAGACACGTTTGTTATAGCCCCCAACAAACCATCTTTTTCGGAAATCGTGTGAAACGATTTATAATTGGCGCCGGCGGTGTCGGCGCCGTAGGCGCTGAACCCCATTGAGTGGGCAAGATTCATCACCTTCATCCTAACCAGCGGGGATTGAGCTATTGTTGTAGCGCCATTTACATTGGTGTATGCAGGATATAAATTTTTAACCAAGTTGCCCACTCTTGCTAAGTTTTCATAACCTTCGCTTATCGTAGCACAGGGAACTTTAAGCCCAAGAGTAATTCTTCTCTGGGTATTCTTGAAAAGCATTATTGGATCCATACGTCCATAAACTGATTCTTCAGACCAATCAGAGGTGTATGATTCATTAAATGTAGTTATAAACGCTTTAAAGCTGGTGAGCCTGCCACTCAGCAAACTATAGAACGAGACTTGCATGCGCTGGTGATTCGCGTAATTATCAGAAAGTTGATAGTATTGACCGAGCGATTGCGCGGACGTATGATCTCGGCTCTTGCCTGAAATTCTGTTTAGTTTGTTCTCGTCAAAAATCTCAGGAGACAGATCTGATGCAATCGATTCGATGGTCATCTCCGCGGTGCCGAGCATCTGATCGGCTTGAGTTACCTGCTCACCTGTCGTATTGGTATATGCGGATTCGGCGAGGAGGGCGGTGGTGCTGGTGCCGATCATCGGGCTAATTGTTGTCATTTTTATCTCCTTTGTTTTATTAAATTAATTCCCACTGCCAACCGCTGATGCAGACGATTCGCCGTCTACCTCAACAACGATTCCTCTGAGGAAGTCTCTTGTCTGTGTTTCGTTTAATGATATCTCAATCTTTTGGCGGCCGCTTCCCCAGCCGCTGCTGGAGGCCTGTGCACCACCACCACCGCCGCGGACGGCGCCGGATCTGCTGGCGCCGACTCCTATCATAGCCGTTACTGCTAGAACCTTCGCGAGATTCATATCCTCAACAGCTTCTGAAATTGTCTCCATTTCAGCGCCTAAATTTTCAAAGGCAGAGGAATCGGCGCCACCCATCATGTTAAACATTTCACCAAGAGCTGGAAGTATACTTCCAACTGCAGCTATCATTGAAATCATTGAAAGTGTTATAACTGCAACAACGCCAGCAAAAACTTTAAGACCAATAAGAGCCAACGGATTTCCCATAGTAATCAACGCATAACTCAAAAGTCCAATGGCGAAGGCAAATTGTAAAAATGCACCAGATATAGCCGCAATTTGACTTGGCGGAAGTGGCGCCAATGCATCAACAAACATTGAAAATCCAAATGCAGCCAGAGCGATCGCTGCACCAATAGCCAAAAAGGCAAAAGCCATAGCATACATTGCCGGGGTAGATGCTAGCATTGCAGGGGCGGCGCTAATCATAACATATGCAATAAATGCCATAGCTGCTCCAAAGGCAAGGATCGCAAGCGATATCGCAAAAATTTGATCTGCCTCAAATGGCTCAAAAGCCGCAACAAAGAAACTTAAACCATAAGCGGCCAATCCAATACCCGCTCCTAAAAAGAGCATTGCCACACCCATGGCCAATATAGCTGGCCATGTGCTAGCAGAGGCGGTGCCCACAGCTGTAACAGAAGGCGCATTTCTATAGTTGGCAGCAGTATTCATTTCTTTAGCTCTGGTATCGTTGTCGGTTCGATTAGCTTCGGCCGTTTTTTGGCCAATGACCGTGGCGCGGGGGCCTATGCTAGTAACATCAGCAGCGGTTTCGGCGCCTTTGGCAGTGACCAAGCCCCATATCTTTGCAGCCATACCGCCAAAAAGCCTCACAATTGGGGCCAACGTGCCTGCTATCTGCAAGCCTTTAAATATGATAAAGCCTTCTACTATTTGGCGCCAATTTTCAATAATCCACGTGAACAATGGCTTTAATTTTTTCATTTCTTCAACAAAATTCAAAATACCATTTTTAATCTCGATAAGAGGGCCTTTGCCTTTAGAAAATTGATCAAACAAATCATGGATAGAATCAAGCAGGCCACCATCAACAAGAGTTCTCATGATATCTTGAAGAAACCCGTCAAATTTTTCTTGCAGTGTCGCTTGTTCTGCGGCGGCTTGCGCCATTTCTTCATAGTCTCTAGCGGTTCTATTGGTCTCTTCTCCGAGAGCGCTCATGTTGCCGCTCATCATAAGAGCCAGATCGCCCACACTATCGAGACCCATTGACTCTGCGAAGAATTGTCTTTGATAATACGACATATCATCAAATGTTAGGCCAGCTTCTTCTAGAGAGCCCCTCAACATTTCGAAACGCTCGACGGGATCGGTAGCCGTCATCATATCCATAGCATTGACAAAGTTGCCACCTAGTGCAGCATTTAGTTGGCCCGCCATCGTTGCTGCGCCCTCGAAAGTGTCAAATTTATCCGTAAGAGCTAATAGTTTTTGAACCTCCAAGCCAGTAATCTTTGATACTCTGGCCATTTCTCTAAAAGAGTCGCTAGCAGCTGGGCCTAGTTTTGCTAATTGAGGCATCATGGTGGTAAAATCTTGCATCATCTGGTCAACAGGCACTCCGATATTCATAGCTAGGCTAGATATCTCTAAGGCTGTAGTGTTTGCTTGCGCAGCAGTTTGCCCCATCATTTTGGTCGCGTATTGAAATGTATCGCCAATAGTTTCAGCGCTTACGCCCCATTCCATCAACACAGAAGTTGTGGCGGCTAACTGATTTTGCATATTGGCGCCAAGCATAGTAAAATCACTAAACGTTCCATATAGACCTTCGACCGCTTCGCCGAATTGTTCAACTGATATCCAATACTGCGATACAGAATCAGAAGCGTCAGAAAATTGACGTGCCATATCTGCAGACATGCCTGTGGCTCTTTGCATAGATGTTTCCATTTCATCTATTGCAAAAATAGCATCAATTATACCGCCAATAAAGTTTTCAATTATGCCAATACCAAAACTAGCTAGGCCGGCGGCCATCCCTCCAACGCCGGCATTCATGACGGTCCAAAGGTTCTTCATCGCGTCGACATTAAAGAACTTACTTTTTTCTAGCGGCAATACTGCATCGGCTGCGGCACCACCAAGGCGCCCCATTTCCGCAGTATTTCGTTTTATGGCCTGAGTCGCTTCTTCGAGCTTCTCAAGCTTCCGTTCGGCTACTTCAAGATCTTTTTCGGCTGACTCTAACCTTTTCGCATCGGAGGCATCGAATTCTCCTTTTAGCTCAAGTTCGGCTTGTAATATCTCTAGTTTTTTTGCTGCAATTATTCTAGCCTGCTCAGCTTGGGCAAAACGCGCAGTTTGAGATTTACCTAGTTTTTTGAGCTTTGCTTCATATTGAGTTAATAAATCAAGCTCTTCTTGGAGGTCACCAAGGCCTTTGTCGGTGTCGCGGCCTATAGATCTGCCTTTGCCGCCCTTGCCTTCATCGCCGCCGGCTTTGTCTATTTTCTTGCCCAATTCTTGAATCGCGGCAACTATGTCGGAATCTGCCATATGAGTCCCTCTTTAACAATCTAAAATAAATAGTTTATAAACAAAAAAGACAAGACTATCGTCCTGTCTTCTGCAAGCTTCTATACTGACTGGGGGTGGGGGGTTGGTTGTGCCTAGAGAGCGTCTGCGACTTTTTGCCGCCGGCGCCTGTCTTGGAGTTTTCTATTGCTTCTTGTTCTGCTTGCAATTGTTTCATCAATCTCTTAACAAACCATTTCCTTAAACCAACAGGAAGGTTATAAGCCTCCGTAAACGACCATCCTCCCGAATATTTTAAAAAGAAAAATTGCTCGTATGTGTTTTCTACATATTCATCGGTCAGGCCAAAAAAAGTCCGCAGTCAGCGGGACCTCCATTTCAGCCGAGTGGCCGCATTCGTCACAAAGAAAAACTTGTGTTAAATCAATATTTGGCGCAGCTAGCTTATAAGCCAACCTTAAATGTCGAGAATCAATAGAAGGGATATTGGCAACAACATAGTCTATAACCTTTGGTTGAGAATTCCCATCCGCGGAAACAATAAAGTTTTTAAGTTGTCTCGTGATGCCGCGTTCGTGAATATTCTGTTTTCGATCCGACTTCATTCCTGACATTAAGTTTCTTTCATCGTATCCATTTAATAATCTAAATTGTACATTTAAGCCAGTCTTGGGTAACAACGTTGTAAAAGTTCCATCAGAATTACTGATTACATCAAGTGTTTCCAGATCACCACCCTTATAGATATTCGCAGAATTCAAATCAAATTCGTATCTATCGTTGTTTCCACAAGCGGGACATGCAACCTTTGTATTATATTGGTTCCCATAAGCCGAAACTCTTATAGCGATTAAAACGGCGTTTCTGTCTCCAACCAGTAGATGATCCGGATTAATTCTTCTATCGACTATCAAACTAGCCAACACACGATCAATGGCGACACCTTTCTTAAGAAGGGTGCGCGACGTTAGCATATCTTCTTCTTTGGCTGTCATCTGTCTTATTTCAATCGCTTCTTGATTGTGTAAAGGGTGACTCTCTGGATAAAATTTACCTTGTGATGGCAGTTCAACAAATTCAGTTGGCACCACAAATGAAAATCCGCCGTCTGCGGGGCCCTGTGTTAAAGCCGGGGGCGGGCTTGCGTCGGGCTGCGATGCGCCCGTGCGCTGTTTATTTCTAGACAATATACACCTCTCGTTTTAATTGTTTGTCTTTTTAGCTGCTGAAGAACTCGTTTCCGCCCTCGCCGAGGGTTGCCGAAGAAGTACTCTGAGGAGTTTCTACACGGGCCCAGTCATATTTAAGCGTTACACTTATCTCAGTCAGATCATCGCCACCATACTCCAGATCGCCAAATTTAAGCTCAGTAATAAAAGAGTTCCAAAGCGTCCATGTTTCAAGAGCTTCGCCTTCAGAATCGATTTGTGTAATCAAAACAGTGCCGAGTGCACCAGCAGACTTAGCCTTGGACATGGTGGTTAACGAATTTTCGTCGGTGGGGGGAGTATAGCCACTAAGAGCAACAATGTCTGCAAGAGTGGCGGTCATATCAGGGTCAACAGGATCAACTAAAGTAAGAGAGACATCTTGCCATGTAACGGAGCCAGGGTAATAAAAGGTATGATTCAAATATTTGTGCTCTGCAGCTGCAATTTGAAACGAAGGCTTGGAAACCGATTTCGCGTACCATGCGGCGGCGCCGCCTTGCGATGCATTGACTCCTTGAATCTCTACTGTAAACCTAAATTTTCTTTTTGGATCTTTTAAGGTGGTATCTTCACCGAAGTTTGTTGCCCAGAATGCCATTATGTAGATCTCCTATATGTATTCTTCTAAATTAAATAGTGGGTTAAGGGGAAAATCCCCCATCTTTTAGTCATCGAATGATGCACCGGTTGAGGCAATCACGAAGTCGATGGCAATGTACTCAATAGCTCTTGCGGGCTTCACCATAATCTTAGCGTACATGATGTTTTGATCAATCAGGTCATCAGTTGTTGTGCTAGAATCAAGTATGAGTTTGTAATCGGTGATACCATATCGAGTCTTAACATTTGCCAAGAAAGGCTCGACAAGTGTCTTGAATCGGTTCCACGTTGCTGAAACATTCTGTTCAAAAAGAACCTGAGTAGAGAGAATTGAAATCTGCTTTTTCAAATAGATGACAAGTCTTCTAACGTTGATTCTATCCAACGCAGAAGCTGAATTTTGAAGCGTTTTCTGTCCGAACAATACGATCCCTGTGGAGGGGAACGATGCGATAGGATTAATTCCGCTTTCATAGAGGTTGTCTCGATCTTTGGATGTCAGCCTCTCAGTGATACCGGTGACTGGTATACCTGCGGCCCCATCAGTAAGTCCACCTCTGTTGAATCCAGCTGGAGCAAACCAAATTTCAGATGCAGCCTGCGAGCTAGCCAAGACCCCTAACATAGCAGCGGTTGGCGGGATCCAAACAAGTTGTCCCGAAACAGCGTCTCGCGTTTGCACCCATGGGTAGAACGTCGCGCCATAGCTAGAGTTAATTTCTCTGATTCTCAAAGCTTTGGCTGCGGCAAGTGGCGTAGTAGCTACTCTGTCTGCCTTTGTCGACTTAATTGCCTCATGAGGAGGAACATAAACGTCAGGCAAGTCAATCAACGCCATCGAATCTGCTCTTTCTTCACATGTAGTGACTGCATGCGCAGTAAGAGCGTCCAAGGTTAAGCCAGGAATTGTCAACAAGTTCATATCGACGTATTCGGGATCAGCGACCGTATCAATTGCTCTTTTAAGGGTGTAGTATGCGTAGCTGTTTACTTCAGTTGATGTTGAAGACATACCTGCGTTATACATTGGATCTGGCTTTGTAATATCAAATCCATCGTGGCCACCCCAGAAGGGAGCCGTGAAGCTATTATATCCATTGTCCAGAAGATCAGCAATACTAGCATTAGTGGCAGAACCATCGGCGTCGGTGACCCCTTTCGAGACCTCAGCGCGAGATCCTGACTGATAATAATAGCCATCCGAACCACTCACAACATCGTCTAAGCTGAAAACATAGGACCATGCATCAACGCCAGATGTGGCGCGCCACCCGGTAGTTACCGGATCTGATGGGAAGTCAGTGTACAACAAGTTATGTAACGAGCCAATGCCTCGCTGTGGGATTGTCGATGCGCTTTGCTGAGTAGTTTGGAATCCAAAATATGCATTTGTAGGATCGCTCAGACCACCATCAGAGGCAGAGTTTCTTAATCTGGCTTTCGGGAATAAAATCGATCCGGTTAGGTTTCCACCATCATCGTTAAAGGTCGTGGCGGAACGATAAACAAGGCCGCCGGAAAGAAACGGCAGGTAATTCAGACCACTGACAGCTGTACTGCCGCCGTCGCCTTTACCCCCCGCAGTGTCTGCCTCCGGTAGGATGCCGGGGCGCGGATTAGGGGTAGAGCCCCCAGTGATAAACGCGGTCCAGTTGGCAGCGCTGCCGTCGACTCTGTAGAATGTGTCTTCATCAGACTCAAAGCTATATCCACCACTAACAACCGTTACGAGGTTTGTAAATTTAGGCGGTCCGAAGTAGCCAAATGGAAGCAACGTGGCCTCTGTCTGTCCTGTTTCTACATCAGCATTCATTTCAATATATACAAAATTGGACTGATTATCATATTCGCCATACTCTTTAAGGCGCCTATTGGTAGCGTCCCATTTGTTATACTTATCGCCTATTCTTCTAGCAATAAAGTTAACAGAAGTCGGATCAAGCGTAAGGTTGTCAAATCTCTCCAAAATCGATACAGCGTTATCGGTATCATTTAGATCTCTGAGAACAAGAGAGAAAGTACCATACTCAGTAGAATTGGTAATTGGTTGTCTAATTTTTTCAATTGAAACTTTAACATTATTGTGGAGCCACTCTCCATGACCACGACCTTTAAGTCGGAACAGCTTCTGCTGATTGAAAGGCACATAAGAGGCAGCCTCCCCAAGATCCTGACCAATAAACCAGCCAGCAACGGCCTCGCGGGATTCTTGTTTCTTTTGGTGGGGGCCGAGGCCGCTTCCGTTTTGAATTCCAAGAATAACGGCCTGTGAGCCTGTGAGAAGACTATTTCCGTCAGCACCGCCGTCTCTCAAGAATGCCTCAAATGTTTCTCCAAGCCAATATGAAGTTTCGGCGGTTGAGGGATAAAAATCAGAAGCGTTTTGGTTACCGAGCTGAGGGTTTGTATTAAACTTCTTGCGAATGTAGTTTTCCGAGCTTTCGTCAAAATTGAACTTAATCTTCTTTTCCGCATAGCCCGAACCTGTGACGACCATAGTCCACAGGCTATCAGTGCCAAGGCCAATAACCGTATTAACGGAAGCAGTTGAGTCTCCGCCACCGCCACCCCATGTGTGCTGACCATCAGTATCGCTGCCTACTCGGGTACCACCCATGGATCCGCGGACGGCGCCGCTCAGAGCTACAACTCCGCTGTCTACATACCAGACGGCAGCCAGTCTTGCCTCGCCGGCATCAAGAGTTGCGCCAGAGTGAAATACGAACATACCATAGGCGCCGCCATTATCAGCAAATTCAGCATGCTGGTTATTTGGAGTTTTCCAACCAGCATCGCCGGTGGAGCCGTTAGTCGTATAATTTTCTTGACCCAGAAGACGAACATATGTAAGAGGACCAACATTCGCGTTTAAGAAAGCTTTCGCAGCATAAGTTCCATACATGGGAGATTGAAGGTTCCCATCACGATAAACGTCTCCGGACCCACCACCAGCCACAGTGTCCCCAAACATGGTAACAAAATCGGAATAAGATTCGACGGTTATGGGCTGCATAGCGATGCCGCGTTGGGCGCGTCCGATGACGACCGGGCCGATATTGTCCGAAGACTTAGGGATATAGGAGTTATCAATCTCGTTAATAAACACTCCAGGAGATACAAACTTAAAACTTTTTACTGACATATTGCTTTCCTCTTATAAAAATCTCGCAAATGATAGCGCAATCATTAATTAAATAGTATTTTTAAATTCAAAAGGCGCTAAAACGCTGTTCAGGAAGTGTAAATTTATTTTTTAATTTTACCAAAGAAGTTTGGCTCTCCAGGGGGCCCCGTTCTCTCTTGCGGAAAAGTAACCTCCACAGCGTTCTCATCTATCCTGACAATTCTGCGATCATCATTTTCGCCTTCCCCTATCAAGTATCCAAGAACTCTGATTGTTATATCCGTTGTAAACATCCTTGTTTCTTGGCCAAGATTTCTAGTATTGTTGCCGTGAGAAAACCCTTGATCAATAAATGCTTCATACAGGTGCCCGTTTCTCTTCATTGTGAATGCATTAATTTGTCCCGTTCTAGCGATAAAAGGCTGTAAAATCTCGTTCATCTGCTGTTGATATTCTGTCTTAATGGTAATCTTATATTCAACATTTACATACACCGGGATGGGCACAGAGAGCGTCTGTATGATGATTTTTTTGTTGACTCTCGGGTAATATTGTTGACTAGTTCCACCTGAATCTTGTGCATTTCTAGTATTGCCGGCGACTGCAAAATTACGAGTCTTATCCTCTACAATTCTCTTGGCTATTACCCAACGACCAGATCTGCCATTCTTCCTGTCTGAATAATAGTGTGCCTGAAATGATCCTTTTTTCGCGGGATCTTTAACCATATTGGTTCTTTCGATACTTATAACAGGAAGCTTAAATGCTCCGGAGTTGTCTCTCAAATCTTTATCGTGCTTAATTTGAAAGGCGCGTTCCGGTGTTTGCCACAATACAGGCACCTTCTTAAAGCCCTCGTTTGTCGTGGCGCCTAACTTTAAGTCTTCTTTTAGCCAAGAAACCATGGTATAGTCAATAGTCTCAATTGACGACTCCAGCATGCCAAGCTCTTTTAACGTATAGCTGGACGGACTATCAGGCAACATCGCAAAATCAAAATTATCAGGTAGCATCGAATAGCCCCTTTCTGGCTCTTTTGCACTCAGCGACTACTTCATATTCATGTCCAACTTGACCAAACAGCAACTTATCTTCTGCTAAGTCAACTATCTCGTAATAATGATCGCCGTAGAGTACAAAATCTCCTTCTCTCACAAACAGATCTTGATCCTCAGTTAATCTACGCTTATGAAATCGCACAGTAATCTCCCAAGTCTTATCAATGCCCACTCCCTCAAGATATTCAGTCTTCTCGGTCTTCCATTCGACCAAAGCATACACCCTAACAGGAGGCAAGTATGTTTTTTCAATTGCTTCTCCATATAATGGATGGAAATTTGTAGTATCCATGTCAATTGAATAATACAGAATCTGCTGACCAACAACCTTTTCAATAAGCTCGTCATTGACTTGCTTAACAAGATCGCGCTCCTTCTTTCCGAGAAAAAGCGGAGGTGGGGGGCTTTCTGGTCGATCCCATTCATTTGCCATGCTTTATTATCCTACAAATATCGGTAATGGAGAGTTTTTGAACGTTGCTGTGGTTGCATCTGATAATTCGACATCTTTCTTCGCCAATTCTGTGTATTCCATGGTCGCCAACATCTCCGTTAAACTTAATTTGAGCTGATCTTGCTCCTCTTTTGCCTGACCAAGCAATTCGGCATGATTTAATGTTACGGCTTCACCGGGAATCGGAACAGTGGTAAACTTGCCTCGAATTTGACCTAACATTTCCTTGCAAAGAGCTAATGCAAATTTTCGAATCCACTGCTTGCCCATTGAGTTAATATTTTCATAGCGAATATTTTCATAAGGCAACGTATTCATATTGTTTACGCCCAAAGTACCATCATGATATCCATCAGGCTCCTTCCACGGATCCTCTTCTACATAAAACTTAAACCATATTCGATCTAGCTGCATAGACCAGTAACTTGGCGTTGGATATAATCTCAATTTATTATTTATTAACTCATAAGAATAATGAGACGTTCTAGTATATATCGAGTCCTCATACATGATTGCTTGCATTTTGTTCTGCCATGTCGGGATAATCTCGAAAGTTGAGTCGTCCGCAAACTGACCATAAGTCGAATAATTTCCAACTACGCCCACGCCACCATAATATCCGAAGAATCTCCACATTGCTCGCGGAGAGACAAAGTAAACTTTTGTAATAGTTATTTTTTGATTATCATCTATCTTGCCAGCAAAATCAACTGATTCACCAGCGGTGTCTTCTCCGCTAGTCGATGCATCTTCAATAATTTTTTGTAAATTATAATCTTGAACATTTGCAGCAGGAGCAAAAGAGCCCGAGTACTCCGCTATAGATCCGCCCAGTCCACCAACCTGGGATAACCCACCACCAACTCTTTTAGCTGATGAAAACTGAAATCTTGGGTACCTAACGGCTATTTGTGGGTCTCCGGCGCCAGTGAGCGCTGAAGGGTTCTTTAGGCGGCCCTCATAATCGAAAGTGCCGGTGTGGTGACCTAGCATGGTAGAGAGTGAATTTTTGCTTTGATGTGTGTTGATAATATATGAATATTCTAAAACAGCCTCTTCGTATGCAGCATAGACGTTATCAACAGTTAACTCGATATCGATCACGTCGCCACCAAGCTTCTTATAGACGTAATCTACCTGCATCGATGCACCGGTGAGAAAGTCCAACGAGCCAGTATAGGCGCCAAACGGACAAGCCGTTAAGATGGTTTGGCCGGCGACTGCTCGATCATGTGCGGTCGAATCGGCTACACCTGCTTGAACGCCGGCGGCGCCGGTAGCAGGCAAAATTATAGCACTCGTTTGAGACTGAGGATTTAAATTCGTGGGCATAGATAGGGTTCTCCTGCAATAATTAGTTCTGACAAAACAAAACCCCCAGACAAGCTGAGGGCTCTTATCATAAAGATTAAGTTATTTTATATCACCGCACTAGTTGTCTTCTTTTTTGTTACTCTTTTTTTCTTAGTAGTTGTTGTTTTTTTGCGCGTTGGCGTCGATTTCTTCGTTTTTGGCTCTTCTGTGAGGGTCGACTTAGTTAAAGTCGGGGTCTCGGACGCATTTACCTTTTGTGTCGGCTTAGCCTCTATCACTGCCTCTGGTGGTGCCTCTGGCACTGGGAACGTCTCGGCTTCTGGCGGCTCGTCTTCGGAAGCGACGGGATTGCTTTCTTTCATCAAAAGCTTCATTCTCGGATGATTTGAGTGCTTTGCGCTAAATTTGAACTTGGCAGAATTAAGTCTTCTTTTCTTGCCCATAAAAAACTCCTGTTTTATGTAGTAATTAGTATAAAAAAGCAAAATCTCAAAAATTTACCGGCGAAAAAATTTGGCAGATCGATATTTTATAAAAAAAACCCCCTTCCGAAGAAGAGGGTCCGAAAAACTGAAGACGAATTTAATCGCCGACGTAAATCTTAGTCATCAGCATCAGTGCCAGCTGCTGGCTCGAAACCAGTACCCGAAGCATCTTCACCACCGTAGTTCAATCCACCAATAACATACCAGTGAGAACCATCAGCGACAACGCTGAAAGAAGTACCAATCAAGTGAGCCTTTGTTCCCACATCACTTACATCAAAAACAAGTGTCGATGAGTCAAAAACAGAGCCTTCGACACCATCTTTTACAGATTGATAAACTCCTCTGAAGTTAACAGCATCTGTTGCCGTTTTAATAGTGATGTTGTTTGTGCCATCACCCGGATCTGCAATAACAAAATCAAACTGTAGTCCAACGGTTGGTGTCGGCATTGTAACAGCAATTCCTCTACTTCCTGTATCGGATGTTACGCTGAGAGTAACAAGCGAGTTACTTTCGGATGCAGTTAACACTCTGGCGACAGCGGCCGAAGCATTGTCAAGTGCGATGACGTTTTTACGCAATCCAAGAAGCTCAGTACCGGCGCCGAGCTGAATTTCCCTCTTTAAATTCTCAAGTAATACTTGGACTCTAGCCAAGCCTATTCTTTTTGTACCCATTGTTCATAATCCTCCATTTATAATCATATCATAAAACAATATAAGCCCTGAAGGGCTCACAGGTAAGTAGTTTTAGACAAACGAAAGCCCCCGCCAATTGACGGAGGCTTTACATTTATTTTTGCTATGCTAATTAAGCGGTAGCGCCGGCTACTCCAAGGAGACCCTGGACGACAACCAAGCCGTACATATCGGGACGCACCATCTTCTTGGCGTACCGAGTCATCACGCCCTTGCGGGGCACGAAGTCCTCTGGTCCAAAGATAGTGGGTGTAGTCTGTAGTGGCACATAAGGTGCGTATACATATCCACTCTCAAGGAAGCTTCCACCACGACGACCAACAAGAACTATTGAACGTGGGAAGTAGGGGTCTACAACCACGTCGAACTTCTTGGAAAGGCTTCCAACGCGAACAGCTCCAATGGAGCCCTTCTCGTCATCAGCTGTGACGGATGCACGGAATCCAGCAGTGAACTCAAGGATGTTTGCAACTTCAGGTCCGCAGACGACGAAGTTAGCACCACCACGAAGAGTCTTTCTGTGGATTTGGGCAGAAACATCATTGATTGTCTCAACAAGTGTCTCGTACCACTCACTAACTGTACCAGTGAAATCTGGTGCAGCAGAGCTAGCGCCGATTTCCTTACCAGTGTCACGCTCAACGAATAAACCGGGAGAGCGACTCCAGAAGTAGGTAGAGGCAGTAGCGCCGCGAATGAGATCAGTGATGATCTCGCGATCGATCTCAAGAGCAATCTGCTCAGAGAGAATGCTTGTAAGCTCAACCTCTGCATCAAGGTTGTGGTAAGCGTTAAGATCTTGTCCTAACTCAGGAGTCCACTTGGCCTTGAGCTTTTTGGTTACAGCGGTTACAGCAATGCTGTCGACCTTGATGTCGATCTCAGGGATCAACTGGTTATTTTCGAGGCCCCACTCAGTAGCACCAATAACGGAACCAATAGCTGTCGAAGCTTGGAACTTGTCAGTAATTGGGAACGCAATATTAAGAGCGTAGTTTGCGTCGACGTTGTTACCGGTAAGCACAGGCATCATACCATTACCAGTAGCGGAACCATCACCATGGAAAGTAACAGAACCTGAACGCTGGGTGAAGACCATAGTCATCTTGTAACCACCTTCCGCAGTAACACCACGATCGGTTGTCGGACCCATGCTTGGATCTGTCGACAGAGAGCCACTAGAGACCTTAGTCAGACGACGAACAAGCTTGACCGAGTTGAGAACATCTGGTTGGTTAACGTCAGAGTCACCATCAGCAGCGAGCGCAATAGCACTAAGGTTCTGAACGTTAAGCTGTGCAAGCGCGGACGAACCAGTGATCTCCAGAATAGCGACAAGAGAACCAGAAAGATCTGGATCATAATCTGTCAATTCATCAATCTTAGCCTGCGTTGATGCATCCCAAGAAATAGCTCCGTTAGTTGTTCCGGCGGCCTGTCCTGCAACACCAGTTGCAATCATGACCCAGGTCGTTCCAACAATTCCAGTGGAACCAGTTGGAGAAGCGTAGCCGTTGTTAAGTCCGTAAGGACCGGCTTCGGCACCATCTCCAGAGAGATCCACACCACCAGTAAGCTTGGAGCCTACAACCTGTCCACCCCAAAGAGATTCTTCAGCAGAACCCGATGCGGGCCAACCAAGACGGGGCAGACCTGGACCACTTGTAGATGTGGTGAAATCCAGGAAGAAGATGAGTCCACTTGGGAGACTCATGGGCTGAACGCTAACGAGATCGTTTGCGATCAGACCGGCAAATACACGACGAACGATTGGGAATGCGACGGCTGCGAAACCCTCTACATCTCCACCACTCATTGTGCTTGCCTCACGAAGAAGCTCTTTTGCCTGATTTTCAAGCAAACGGGCCATTCCGTTTTGTGCGCGTGTTGTTCCCAGACCTTCAAGAAGTCCGGTGCGCTGCCACTTTTCTAACAATGCATGCCCTTCAGCACGCATATCACGATTAACGATACCTTCCGTTAATCTTTCAACAATACCAGCCATTTTTAATCACCTCCTTATATATAATGATTTATTTATGTTTTGTTTTTATTTTATTCCAGCTAGTTTTTTCATACGATCTTGGAAAGAATCGGATGACGTGCTTTCCTTGCGGCTAGCACGAATTACAGATGAATTAGAACGACGATTAATTGCTTCGCTCAACGATTTTGGGGCACGCTTAGGTGCCGACTGCGCTGTGCTTTGAAGCGTATCAAAAATTGTTCTTGCTTCTGTAACTGAACCGGCGCTCGAAATAGCTTCGACAATCGTTTCCTTTTGTCGCTCATTTAAGGAGGTATCTCTTAATACACGGTTCGTGTAAAGCAGGCGAGCATTAGAAAGGTTTACATTTTGTAAACTCTCCTTAAGCTCGGTTGTTGCCTGCTTATATTGTGTCAATTGCCCTTTAAGTTGTTTATTTTCAAAAACCAACTCTTCTTGAGCTTTCTTCAAATCTTTTAATTCTTCTTCAGTTTCGGTGGAGCGTCGAGAGGCCAACTCTCTTTCCATCTCATGCTTCATATAGTCTGCAGAATTTCCGGACCAGCCTGTCAATTCGGCGCCCATGTCAACGGAAAGCTCTTCTGCAATAGCATCGGCCAATCCATCGATATCCACGACCTCTTTCATGCCGCCCTCATCGGAGCCTTCGAACTCTCTTTCTTCTGCATCTTCTTCTGCAGCAGGACAGCCTCCTCCAGCTTCTGTGATTTCAACGTCTTCTTCCGAAAGCACGGCGGCGAGATCTTCTTCGTTTAATTCAATCTCATCGGACTCTCGCAACTCTGCTTCGAGTGCCGCGACGGCTTCCTGTAAAGCATCTAAACTAACGGTTACTTCTGCTTCTTCTCCGCTGCTAGGGAGGCCTCTAAGTCCGGTACCGCTGGCGCCGCTCAGGTCATCAGTAGCTGCAAGATTAACATCGTCTACGATCTCTTCGCCTTCTTCCTCGTTCTCGGCAGCAGGATCTGCTGGAATTGCGCCGGCGTCTGCTAGTGGATCAACTGCAGGCTCTGCTGCGGGATCTGCACCCAGTTCTCCGCCGAGATCTCCACCAAGCTCATCTTGTTCCAAGAGCTTTTCTAAAGTTTGACGAACCTCATCAGAATACTTTTCAACAATTGTGGTTTCGGCGCTCTTTAGAGCGGTTTCGCGAAGAGCTTTAGCATCGACGATCGCTTCCTTTAATAAACTAGACATACAGGTGCTCCTAAAAAAATACTAATTCAAAATAAATAGTGCTCCTACATCGAAAAAGCAAATATATTAAGAGCTTAAAGCAGAAGTAAAGCTTATTCTACTTCTTCAACACTTATTACCTTTATGTGCTCGTTTCTGATAATATTAATAAGCTCAGCATTCTGAACAACACGTAAGATTTTTTCATTTTCTGCTGGTGTGTAATACTCTATTGAGCCTGTTGCTAATAGTAACCGATCATACTCACTGTTAATCATCGAAACGACTACATAGCCATTGGTTTCTATAGTGCCTTCTGCTGGGCTATCATAGTCTTTTAAGGGCCTTAGATCGTCAAGTGTCACATATTTGATATTTGTTTGAATGATTCTCATTCTCTTATATTATCCCCCCATCAAAGGAAGTTGCCAGTTAATTGCAACGTGCTTCAAATCCTGGGCGATGGACTCATCGCTCCATGACCATGCGGCGCCATGATCGGTGCTTGTTCCGATGCGCCCATCGTCTCCAACTGCAACCCACGTTCCGCTGCCATTTGTTGCGATGTGCTGAAGCTTTCTAGTGTGTGTTGAGGAGTGATCAATTTCAGTCCAGTCAACGCCATTATTTGTGCTTCTGGCCATATATGCGCTATTTCCAACTATAATCCATGTTCCCGTGCCATTGGCGCCGCCATCGTATGCAAGTGCATTGAGAGCCGTTGTTCCGGCGCCGTCGATATCACTAGAAATGTCTGTCCAATTTTGACCGCCATCGACACTTACTGCTGCTTTGCCACTATTTGCTAACACAAACCACTTGCCACCTCCTTGGGCAACTCCTTTGTTGATATTGTTGCCGCCAAGAAAGTTGGCGGTACCAACTAAGCCGCCAGACGAAGTAGCAATTAAATCGTCGCGGACTCCTATCATAATAGTGCCCGAGCCATTGCTGGCGACTCCATAATTAACACCATAAGTAGTGACAACGCCGCTATAATCAAAGGAGCCAAAGCTATCAGCATCGCGACTACCGGTAAACATTATCTTGTTGGCGTTCGTGGTTTTGGTGGCGAAATACCACTTGCCACTCTGTTTGTCTATTGCTAGTCCGCGGGCTGTAAAAGATCCCGCAAGGTTGGTGGTTCCCCAAGCGCCGGAATCGTCCGGCGTAGAGCTAGTTAAAAACTCGGCGGTGTTGGAATTGTGCGCCATGCCCCACATATCATCACCACTTGAATCTTTATTATAGACAATTGCCCAGTTATCAGTACTCCCCATATCATAAACTGTCCAATCAGTTCCGTTGGCGCTAGTACCTACTTTACCAGACTTCCCGACAAGCACCCACAAATCCGTATGAGATGTGGTCGGTGGCGCGGCGCCATTAATTCCCTCGATGCTGCTTTTCGCAACACCATTAATTCCCTCGATGCTGGAGGCTGCAACGCCATTAACTCCCTCAAACGCCATTACGCAACCTCAATTATCGTACTATCGGGACAGAAGTAAACGGTATTTCCGTCGACTGCCCATCCAATAACCTGAACAAAGTCTCCATCTGTATCGGGTGCAGCCTGTTCGGGAACGTTGTGTCCAGACGTTTCAGCTTCGGGAGTGTAAAGCCTACCCCCAACTGTCCAAGTTGGGAAATTAGTGTCGGCGCGCAAAAATCCTTTCAACAAGAACACGCCGGTGGCATCCGCTGATATATCTGCCGTTGCCATGGCAACACATGATGTTGTTGCTACGGCAGTCGCGACAGCTTTCCACATCTTACCATCGGACTTAAAGTAGACGCATTCTCCAACTTCCAAATCTTCTCCTGCTGTGAATGTGGCTGTAACTCCGGAAGCAACAGTGTCAGCAGGACTGGAGTCATAATGAGTATATCCGGCGACAAAAGAGTTAGTAGTAACAGATAGATTACCAGCGACCGTTGTGGTAGAAGCTGCACCATTACCAATTGTTGCGTCTATCTCGTCCTCCTCGGAACCATCAACAATAACAAGTCCATTATTGATTTCACCATCGTGAGATGCAACCTGTAGTGCAATTAGACCACCTTCTTGCCCGTTAGTATGCACGGAGACCTGGGTTGCAATTCGACCAAATAAAACCTGATCTTGTGCAGCATCATCTGCGTAGAATTCGATCATTCCCGCGACATCATTTGCAGCACCTGCGGCGCCTTTATCTTTAACGAAGCGTAAAACGGCACCATTTGCATCATTGGTAGTGTTTTTAATCTCAACCAAAGGCTTTTGAGAAGTTGAACTAGCGACAATAACAGAAGGACCATCAATTGTAACCGCTGTTGATGCGTTAATATCAACTGTAGGTGCTGTTATATCAAGAGTCGTGCCAGAATTAATCTCAAGATGGCCGTTGGCGGAGGCAAAGATTTCTTCACCGCCACCGATGTCGTGAAACTTTAACTTCGTCGTAAGCAGAAGCCCTAGTTCATCTTCCGATGCATCATAATGAATACCCTCGTTAGTGGTGGCGCTGAAGATTCTAACATCAACCCCGGTGTCGTCGACGCCAAAAGCGGCGTTCCCATTAAATTGAGAAGTACCAACGATAGTTGTAGTGGAAGCTGTTCCACCACCGATCGTAACATCAACTTCGCCGTCTGTTGCGTGCTCTCCTTCTAATGTAAGGCCAGCAGTAAGAGCAGTGTTGGTGCTATCGCTTTCAGCAACGAAGAATTCTAGCTTGCCGGCCTCATCTCCTTCGTCGGATTCGCTGATGGATGCAACAATCTTAGCAAATGCTGTATTGTTATTTCCTTCATCCTCGCCATAAAACGTTATTTGTCCTAAAACCTCGCCATCTTCTGTGTCTGCTGCGTCTTTAAGAAATTGTAATTCTCCAGAAGATGTTTTTGTTGTATGAGTTGTCTTTAACGTTAAAACTGGCTTGCCATCGGCGCTATCAGCAATCGTTACCGCTGGACCATCAATTGTAACAGCTGTTGATGCGTTAACATCAACCGTTGGTGCGGTCATATCCAGTGTTGTGCCGGCATTTACCTCAAGGTGGCCATTTGCAGAAGCATAAATTTCTTCTCCGCCACCAACATCGTGAAACTTAAGTTTTGTTGTAAGCAAAAGTGCTAGCTCATCTTCTGACGCATCGTAAAGAACACCTTCATTGGTAGTGGCACTATAGATTCTAACATCAACGCCGGTGTCATCAAGGCCAAAGGTGACATTACCAGATACGTTTAGCGTGCTGCCAAGAGTGGTGGCGCCAACTGCTTGTAAGGTACCGGAACCTGATAAATTTGAGAAAGTACTACCGGCGGATGCAGCTGCCCAAGTTGGAACCCCGCTAGCGAGGGTTAAAACCTGATCGTCGTCGCCCTTTGCCAGCCTTTGAAGGTTGTTAGAGTTGCGGTAGTATATATCCCCGTCAGCATCGGAACCCAAAGCAAACCCGCCATTTGGTATATCTAAGTCGCCTGCAATTGTAGTAAGGGAGTCGGCGCCTGCACCAATAGTTACATCGATTTCGCCGTCTGCATTACCGTCTTGCAATTTGAGACCAGTGGTAACTG
>Ga0080013_1001306_pt1 | contig 33541 bp, 29 predicted proteins | sample ETNvirenome_6_85_FD_69236 | JGI IMG/M metagenome (GOLD analysis project Ga0080013, IMG submission 69236) | Marine viral communities from the Pacific Ocean - ETNP_6_85 (SPADES assembly) (version 2) | ecosystem: Environmental > Aquatic > Marine > Oceanic | place: Pacific Ocean | collected 2013-06-19
GCCAAAAATCGGCTTAAACTCTTGGCCCGATGCCAGCATCTTCTTTGCATGCAAAACCTGATATGCCAAGCCGTTCATGTTGCCGTGATCTGTCAATGCTAACGCATCACTGCCATTCTCATATGCAAAGTCCATGTGGGCCTGTGGGTATCCTACAGCATCAAAAATAGAGCCCGCAACACTATGCGCATGCAGGCCAACAAACTTAATCTTGGATTTGGTTCTCATCTTTTCTCCCTGAAATCTTAATCCAAATACCCCAAATAGCCGGCACGGCCACGGGGTGCAAACACAGAAGCCAACTGACTGGGGCGCCCGCTAGGAACCACGGATCGACATTCTTGCCGAGCCAAATAAAGAGAAGCGGAAAGATAACATCTTCGATGATCTCCCACCCCACAACAATAATGAACAGTGCAAGGCCATGGTCCTTTAAGGTGTCCATCAGTTTTGATGGGTGCAAGTGATGAAGCTTGTGCCTCAAACGATGGGCAACCCATCGAAATGCTTTTCTCATTATTCGCCCTCTATATATGGTAATTTAACATGAATGTGGGCCTTTGTCAAGCCTTCTTCAGGCTTTATTACGATATTATTCGAAGCAAGAAAATCCCGATATCCACTCCAATTAGAAATGTCGTAATACCAATCAAGATCAACTTTCGCGGCATTCTTCTCGCTCACGTGTTCGAACACCGTCTGGAAGTCGAAGTGGCGGGCGCTCCACCTCTCGTGGAGGGGGCGCTTTGACCGCGGGTATTGCTGGCCGGGTGAAGGGGGTAAATACTCCCTTGTTGTTAGTTGGTTTACTGAACGTCTGCATTGTTTAAAATCTTCTCCTGTAAATGTGAATGCTAATGGTTTATTGTTTTTGACAGTTTCGCCGTCATAGCTTAAAAAAAAGTTGTTGGTTTTATGTTTGATGAGCGGGCGGTGTTGGCGTATTTCATAAACATCATACGCGGACATCGGGAAAGAAACATAATATTTATCAGGGGTAAGCCATTTGGATATCTTGAATGCCGCTTTCCACGCTGAATAGGCCCCGTACAAGACTGACCACCCATAAGAATCTCGGCGGGACCGGTCCTTGGGATGAATGGGAACATAATAAATAGGGATTTCCTTTCTTTGTTCCGAACTAAATTTGGAAGGTTTCCTAAAATAAACAGGATCATAGATCCATTCTCCCACCACTCGTCGAATTAAAGGAGCCATATCATCGTTGGCTACAATCCATATAGTGTTGCAGCCTGCCATGGCACACTCAAATACAGATTTCTGAATTGCGGTCAATCCGGCGTTCACGGGAGCCAACACTTCAGGAGTGGGAAGATTATAGTCCGTCTCAAGGTTCGCAATAGGAATAATTCCAGCTAGATGTAGTCGACTCACCAATACCTCAAAAGTCTATCGTAGGCCATACAAGCCTCTGGTATGCTTTTGAGGAGATCTTTCTCATTAATTTGTGCAATCGTGATATTAGAGGCTTGCGGTGTGGGTTCATTTGTTTGCTGACTTCTTTCGCGGTAAAGGCTAGTTGTTCTAAATTTGTAATGTTTGGGGTTTCCGGCGGTGGTGTAGTCATGGGCGAATGTTCCTTTCATTCCGCGCGCTTCCATTTCATGGACTGTTTTAAAGCGGGCCATGGTCTGGGAAAAATCAAAGTCTGAATATTGTTCTTCCGTTAGGATTGAGACAGCACAAGCATCTTTAACAGGAGTATTTCCATCAATACGGTCGGAAGAATAAAACCATATCTCGCTAACAAAATCATCCTCAGTTTTAATATAGTCAATCTCGTGCTTGCCTCCTTTATTAAACGCAATATAATCATAACATATATATTTAGGGACGTCAAGGGCTTTTTGTTCTACAAATCCGCTGGCGTTCCGGTCTCCAAAGTATAAACATTCGTTAAATGTGAATTCCAGAATTTTAGAGTACTCGTTGGAGCACACTACAGTGCTCCCATCGTAACGAATAGCTCCGCATAAATTAGAGAGAGGGGAACGGCCCTCTACTGCTAATAAGAATAAGAGCTTTTCCCACAATAGTTCTTTGGAGTAGCCCACGATCTTAGGGCCGCGAGGGGTCATTAAACTTTTCGCCTGGTTTAAAATCTTCAAACATGATAAATCCGCGTCAGGGCCCAAATAGTCGAAACGAAACGGCCTGCGCTCATCGGCAAAGAAGATAGGATACTCATTGGCAAAGGCACAAAGAACCGCCTCCCACGAACTGCCTACTACAATCTTATCATACTCCTCCACTCTATCCCCGTATCCCGGCGTGGTCGTATCCTCCCAGGTGCCATGTGGGGTGCATAATATGAAATTTTTGTCTGTAGTGGGCCCAGCCAAGAGCGTGGCCTATTTCGTGCTCGAGCACTCGGTCTTTCCGTGCAAACTTAGGTAAAATAAATATCTTTGCCTTAACGATAGCGCCAGTTTCTTTATGGGTGTATATACGCGTGGATGCCATATGACTATCTGCAAACCCAGTCTCGGGGAGGGTGACTAAAATTTCGCCCATGCGAGGATTCATACACATGGAAAAGGGGTCTTTAGTGATGCCGTCAAATTTATATCCAATCGATTCCCAATAGCGAACTGCTTGTGCGGCTCGATAAACGGGCACTTCGGATGTGGCACAAATGCGGATGCGGGGATTGTCTGCCCACTGTGCGCTTTGACGGGGTGTCCCGATAGCGATTGCAGGGAGCGCTTGCGGGGAGCTAATCTGGAGCAGCGGATATTCATAAGAAGTTAAACCAACGCAACTTAGGAAAAGCAAAAGTAAACCCATGCAATAATTAGGGAATACTAAATTTTAACTAGTTCTTTATCTGTTCTAGAATCTCAATGTCGTGCTCGGTCTCTTCCAACAAGACCTGAATATCTAATCCGGCACAATCGATTTTCGATTTACTGACATGGTAATGGCTTACGAATCCTGAAAATTTTCCGTATGCTACGTCTTGCACATATTTAGTAGCAGTGTTTCCGTTTTGTTTAAGAGGCGCTGCGTATGGGATGCCGGTGGCGTGGTGGATCGCCTTCCAGAGCGCCTTAAGGGCTTTGATCTGTTCGGGATAAAATCCCAGAAAAGGATCTAGCCTGGTGCCATGTACCCAGGCATCTTCTATTACGGGGCGCTCTCCAAACCCATTCTTTACATACCAGTCTTGATATTTGGGGTAATAGGCATTCGTTATCTCAACGCCGACCGAAGGTCGGTTAGTGCGGGCTGAGCCTGCATGCCACCCCGCATGTTGCATATCGAGCGTTTGGTATATCGTTCCATCATTATCAATAAGAAAGTGCACGGAAATGCCGCGACGATCTAGGACCCCCTGACACGACGTTGACGACAAACACACATCCCAATGGTTAACAAAATAGCGAATCTTGCGTTTAGGTCGGCCGGAGTAATCATAGTAATGGCCCGGCTTGGCCGCCATGCCTCCTTTTTCTGACCAGAGGACAAACTTATCCCACTCAATGGGGTGAAACTCTCCGTTATAGACGATGTAGTTGGAGTAGTGGCAATCGTTAGGCTTGTATTCGTCGATGTCTGCTTGTCGTTCTGTCCACAGGCGACGAAAAGTCATAGGACCGCATAGGCCATCGCCAGCAAGATGTCGCGCTTTTTGCCATTTCTTGATTGCTCTTACTAGCTTGTCATCAAAATACTTTTCACCAAACCAGCTGGGTTCCCAGCCGAGCTTCTTGGCTGATGCTTCGTTGTAAAAGTGTTTGTCCATACATGGTGCGCTCCATTTATTTGATCATCCCGACAACATAATTGTCTAAAATAACATTGTAAATAGTGGCGCCAATGCTTATTTCCTCGATCATGCTACGATCTACCACAAGACGAAATTGAGGCTCCACATGGAACCTAACATCCAGGGCAGCGCTCAAGGCTATCACCTCAACAAATTTTTCTTCAGTCGGCCTATAATCATCTGGCAGCACGATCAGCGACTCTTCTTCCTCGACCTGGGAAGGAATTTCGACTACTATATATCTATTGACGGGCGCTAACACTTTCAATCTCCTTAAGTATCATTCTTTCTTGTATTTTATAATCGTGCCTACTCAGAAAAATATCTTCCCTATCGTTACAGTGCTTACAATACATCGTTAAATGCATGTTTTCGCCGTGCGTTGAGCGAACATTCCCCACGGGTACCCAATAACATTCTCCCTTTCCTTTCTTGCATCTTCTTTTTAGAAGTCTCGCTTCCATTAAATGATTAAAATTCACCCTTCCTCCTAAACTGTGCAAGTATCGTTCGAACAAAATTTCGTTCCACTTCCGCCGCCTTCGATGGCCACGCGAGCAAAGGGAGTAATCTTTGACGCCATTCGCTCATACTTTTTCTTAGTAATGGCTTCATAAGGCGCCTGCTCGTAGCCAGCCTCTTCGTGTTTTAAGAAAGAAACGGCCTTGAGTCGTGTCTCATAGAGTTCAAGAGCAGCTTTAATTTGGTTCGCCTCTTGCGGGCTAAAAGTGACTGTAATAGACACTGAGTTGTCTGCCCAATAATACTGATATTGGGCTGCAATCTCAAGTTGCTCCCAAATGGATACGTCTCGCTTTCCCTGCGTATAATAGGGCTCGTGGACAGGAAACTCCACAACAGCAGTATTCGGAGAGTACTTATCATCTTCAACATTATAACCCGACTCCTCCAGCTTGTCAATTAATTTTGAAGTTTTAGAGAATCGAATACGTCTAATGTAATACTCGTTCTCAGGGAAATGAATTCCCGGGGTTGATCCATTTAACAGCGATACCGTTCCCGAAGGTTTGATAGATGTCATTCGAATGGACTTCGGAATACATAGCCAGTTGGAATATTCTTCATCCAACTGCTTTACGTGTGCATATGCCTTATCGCACATTTCATACATGGCACGACGACCAAATTTGTTGAATGCCTGCACAACACCAGATTGTGAAAGTCCAATGCGGCGGTTTTTAAGCATCTTCGCGTTAGTCTCCGGCCAGTGTGTATTAGAAAGAGTGATTGTCTTTCCGTAGAGATATGCGATCTTTAACGTACGCAGATAATCTTCCAAATCATCGTGTTTGGCCGGGTAGGTTTCCACAAGGCAGCATAGCTCCGCATCCTCCAGCTGTTGTTCGACACACGGGTTAAAGCCGGCAACATTTACATCATCGTAGCGGGGCCCGTCTTTAAAGCGACCACGCGTTCTCGCGTTATCTAGCCAGATGTATCCGGGCTCACCGTTCCTTTGGCTCTGCTGGGCATGCCACGTATAATCCATACCCACTTCTGCGTTAAAGGAGTTATTAGAACCCCATCGATGGTGATACAGCTTCTCTTGATCATTCTTCATTTCTAAGTAACGTGTATCGTCGGATCTGCCCATGGCCAACGCAGCAGAGCGCCGGACATTTCCAGATACCACACACCGCCCGATTAAATTCTCAGTATCAACAAGATCAACAGAAGAAACGGCCTCGCCAATCTTAGAGGAATACAGCTCTTTTAAATTCTTATGAAGCTCCATTAGTGGATCGGGCCCACTGGAGGTGCCCCCAAATCCTTTGATCTCGGCTCCCAATTCGCGGATAGCCGAATAATCAAACTTGGGCACCTTTCCCCCAAAAAAGAATCCATCTAGGAGGGTGTGAACTGAGTCCACCCATCCCTCCCGGGAGTCGTCAATGACCAGAGTATCGTTAGTGTAAGCCGGCTCTTGGATAGTAACGGTGCCGGCACCTTCGGTGTCGAAGCCCACCCCCACGCCAACCATCAAAGCATCCATCATCCATGCAAAAAGATATCCTCCCTTGGTCGCAAGATCGCGAGTAGAGCGAAATGCGCAGTTGAATAGGCCGGCGGCTGTGCGCTGTTCTACAAATTTAGTGCCCATCATCCACAGGCCGCGGCCCGGAGGGGTCCACTTAAGATTAAACAGGCGATCATAGGCCTCTTTGGCCGTCTTCTGTGCTTTTCCATCGTTCCACTCTAAACCTAGTTGAAAGACGTGCTGCTTTTGCATGTTGAACATGCCCTCTACCACGCGACGGCATGTGTGCCACCATTCCTCGCTGCCTGTAGCCTCTGGATCAAATTCACTAAGGCGCCGAGAATATGTACGTTTAAATGTTACGTAACCTAGAGGGCCCCAGGGAACTTCTGCTTCCTTATAGGGCTCAATAAATGTATCTGATAGTCTGAATCTGCGTATGTTTTCTATAGTTCTCATTATGTTTATTTCCTTTTTCTAAACTTCTCATATTTGTTCTGCAATAGATCTTTCTGCATGCTGGCACTCAAGGCCACGGGATTCAAGGGGATCATGGCGTTGTGCGCTGCCTTGGGCATCACCTTTATGCTAGCACTGGAAGGATCCATAAATATATTATATATCATTCCATCGGGACCATTTCTATTTTTAGCAATAAACATTTTCCCTTGATTGTTTTGTTTATCTTCGATGGTACGAGAAACAGAAAAAATAAAATCTGCCACAAAACACTTGTTAAAAGCTTCTGATATTTGCTCCATGGTAATAACTTCTGCGTTTAGTCCCGATCGATTGGTTTGAGATGCCGTCCAAATTGGGCACTGGAACTCAGTCGATATGGCGCGAAGCTCTTCGTAGATCGAACCGAGTTCGTCTCTCTTTTCCTTTCTCATGATAACTGGCCTTAAAAGATCGGCGTAATCGACGATAATCATCCCCGGCTTGATGCCTCTCTTCAACAACTTGGTAAGGTGGGATTTGATGGTGTTGGTTGTTGCAGATTTGGTGGGGTATTCTTTGACAATGAGTTTCCCCTCAATGTCCTTAATCTCTTCATATACTTCATCTTTAAAATTAATAATATCAGAAAGAGGGTAGCCTGTTAAGCAACTATCGTATCTATTTGCAATAATTGTATCTTGAAGCTCCAGAGTATAATGAACAATTACTTTTCCCTCTTTGAGTCCTTGCGCCCCTAGGTGGACCAGACAAAATGACTTGCCGGCGCCGGTAGGAGCAATAACCACTCCCAGTTCGCTCTTTCCCAAGCCACCTCCGCAAATCGCGTCAATCTCTTTCCAGCCGGTGGTAATAGGGAGCCGATGTTTTGGAACGAATCGCTGCTCAAAATCAGCGAGATAGTCATAACCGAAGTTGTTGTCAGAGCCGAGCCTCAGAGAATCATTAATTGTCTTGGAAATCTCGTCGAAAGAACAAGATTGCAATAAATTAACGGACTTAAGCATCGCTTCCTTAAGATTTTGCTTGCGACAAAAATCTAACGACTGCTCCTTGATGTATTGAATATCTGTGATTTCTTTGGTGGTGATCTTTGCAAAGTAGTCGCGTACCTGCTTTTGAACAACGCGTTCTTCATCGTCGAGATCAGTTCGAAGTATAGTTATAAGTGCTTCGGCCGAGGGGTGGGTGTTATATCGTTCACGATAATTAAGTATCTTGCCCACAAAGACGCGTAGATACTCCAATTCTAGGAAGTTGATATTGAGGACTTCCGTGATTTGATCGGCAAACGGACGGTCCTCATAAATAATCTGGACGAGTCCTTCTTGGAAGGCTTTTCCATAGCGACTGAAAGTGGTTTTCTCGTTCAAACTTCACCCCGCCTTCGTAGTACTAAATATAACAGAACTTGCTCTAAAGTCAAGCATTTTAGCTCTCCGAATTAATTTTATTTAAATGCAGTTCGAGGTCTTTCCAGTTGAGTTCTCCAAACCCATCATCCCGCATTTTCTTAATAATCTCTATCTTATTGAAATTACACTCGAAGTTCTCCACGGCGTTTCGAACAAAGTCTTTTGACTGTGGTGAAAGCATCGGAGAATATAGCTGCATCATCATGTAATTGTGAGAAATAATTTTTTCTCCTGCTATGATATTATCGTGAAACTTGAGTTTTTTGTCGATCTTCTCACAATAAGAAATAATATCATCAATAGTGTAATCTTTGTCGGCACCCAAAAATCCTAGGCGGCGCTGGATGGTCTTAAACCCTACTGATTTGATGCCCGGGAGATTATCAGAGGCGTCGCCTACGAGGGAGCGGGCCAATGCCATGTTGCGTGGATGTACCCCCAACTCTTCCACAATGCGCTTTTTGTTATATACTATATCGCTTGTGGGCCGATATACCACAGTTTCTTCGTCACACAGCTGGTAGAAATCCTTGTCATTAGAAACGATTACTTTTTGCCAGCCGTCGTAGTACTGCATCCGAGTAAGATAAGAGATGACGTCATCAGCTTCCACTTCCGGGAGCATTACCTGCACAATGGGCATTTCATTAAAATACTCAATTGCGCGGGTTTGTTGCCAAACTCTGTTCTGCATTTCATCGGCTTCCGTAAGCCCCTCCACACTCCGATTTAATCGAATGGGCTTTCGGCCGGCCTTATAGTTCTTATCTAGTGATCGGCGCTTACGTGAGCCATTAGGCCCATCCCATACAATCACAATTTCATCGGGCTTTATCATGCGCACAAGCTTTTGCGTGATCTTGAGGGATCCCTTAAAGCCTCCAATCGGCTCCCCATTCGTTGAAAGGCTTGGATCCACAATATATGCCCTCAAAAACATGTTGAGTGCATCGATAATTAATACTCTTTTCATAGTTTGTAACTTCCTGCTTTTTTGTTATTAATAGTATATACGACTCGCTTGACGCCGACGTGCTTAAGAGCCTCGTGGCACATTTGGCAGGGCTTTGAGAGTTTATAATTTCCCTCTCTTCCCACTCGCGCTACATAGATTGTGGCGCCCTCGGTAATACTCCGGTCCATGCCCAAAATCGCGCCAAGTTCTGCATGCAGGGTGGTGCGGCCGCCATGCTCTCGTTGAAAGCGAGATCCGAATGCGCAGTAGTTGTTCTTGTTAAAGGATGCATTTCGAATCGATCCCTTTACGAGCACTGCTCCGTGGCGATAATCAGGGTAAGTCGACTGGTGAGCCATACGCTTTGCTAGTTCCATATAGCGCCGGACCTTGCCCGAATACTTATGAAATTTATCGGCGCTATGAGCCGAGTCATACTCTTGAGCTATCGTAGACAAAAGCCCTCCTACAAGCTTATACCTAAGTATAACCGATTGCAGGAGGGCTGTCAAGCGTTTTTTATTCAGGATCAGAGTAAAACTGATCGGCGGATCCTTCTCTCTTGTCGAACTTCTGAACCACTTCTTGGTCCATTAATTGAATCACATGGCTGCGGAATTCTTCGTCTGTCTGAACCAGCTGGGTCCACTTGGAGGGCTGAAACTTCTTCTCATACCCGTCGGGCATCGTCAGAGTATACCACGCTCCCGCCGACTTCATGTGATCCGATCCTTTAACCGCATCGAACCAAGATTCCTCGTCACGGATACCAATGTCTTCAGTGCCCCATAGAATACGGAAGGCACAAGTTCTCCCTTGCGTCCCGAATCGCGACTTCTCTAGCTTTACTTTAACCTCTGAGCCAATGCGGAATCCCTTTTCGTCTTCGATGAACGCAGCCTTGGCCTTGCGACCGGTAAGCCACACACGAAGCGAATATGAATAGTGCATAGCCTTTCCGCCCGGCGTCATGTAAGGGGTGGTCATCGCAATAATGCGCGCATTGGGGCCACTTGGAATATTTGTCTTAAGCTGATTGAGGACCAAAAAAGTGGCCTGCTTGTCGGCAATGGGGATAATCAGCTTTGACATTCCCTTGGCGAGAATGCGGGCCTTTACCGCCATTGAAGATTGGGGATTAAAATCGCCCTCCACATCCGACACCGATGGCGTCAATGCCAGAGAGTCCCAGATAAACAATAACTGTTCATCGGTTGCTCCCAACAGTTCCTCCACGGTTTCCAAGACAAACTCCACAGAGGACGCCTGAACGTACATTAAACGCTCTAGGTCGCATCCTGCGCGCTCCAAGAAGCCTGGGTCAATAGCTGACTCAGAATCGAAGTAGACGACCATCTTGCCCGTTTTCTGGGCGTTTGCGGCTACTTGCGCTGCCATGTAAGATTTGCCTGTGCTCTCCAGTCCCGCTAGTTCCGAGACTTTTCCAACAGGGATGCCGGCCACCTTACCCTTGCAGACAATAGAGTCTAACCAGCGAGAGCCGGTCGGGATCCATTCCTTCACTTCTGTCGGGTTTTCGCCTGTGAGATCATGCGCGACATTTCGGCCGGCTTTCTTGTTAACTAGGGTCATTAGGTCTTGCATAGATACACGACCAGCTTTGGGTTCTTTGGCTTTTCTAGCCATTCTGCCTCCTTAAAAAGTGCGGCACCCTATTTTCCCGACCGGGGTGCCAGCGGTCTCACGCAAACCTTACTTAGTCGCAATTAGCTCATCAAACGCTCGGTCCACGTCGCTCTTGGCATTTCCGTATTTCGCGGTTTCCTTCGAACGTGATTCAGCGCTTCCGTTTCCCGACAACTGTTCATCAAGAATAGCGTCGATCTGCTCCGGAGTATGGCGCTCAAAAAGAGAGCCAAGAACAGGAATACCATCAAGGAGGGCAGAGATAGCTTCCTTATCCTCCAAAAGCGGGGAAGTATTACGGCGCATTTTCAGGTTTGTCTGCGGGTATGCCCCCGGTGTGGTGGGCTTTGTGTAGGTTAGGGCAATATCGGTCCCCTCCAGAGGATCGGTGATATCGCCATAATCAGGATCTAGAATATATCCTAGAAGATTTTCGTATGCGCGCTTTCCGTAGCCATAGATCTTGACTCCTTCATCTTCTCGGCCGCGTACTACCACGGGAGAGAAATAGCGTGCACGAACGAACAAAGACTTAGCAAGCTTCTTACTCTCTTCGTCGTTATTACTGGTGCCTTCCTTCCATAAGGCGGAAGCAAATTCACAGATGGGGCAATCTTCCCCATAGTTGCGCTTGGGACAAACGATCCCTCCCCGGTGCTCTCCCACATTATAGTGGAAGTGCATTTCCTTTAGAGGATCTCCGTCAGCAGAGGGAACGATACGGATATCTTGATCGCCCTCATCCGGCTTAAACCAAGCCGATTGCTCCTTATCATACTCACCTCGTAGTTGAGAGAGCTTCTTTCTCATTAAGTCCATATTGATTGACATTAGTTTTTCTCCTTGTTTGTTTGTAAAGTATACCAAGCGTTCCTTAGTATCTAATGTAACACTCTTGCTCGAACATGTCAAGAGTTATTTTGTCTTTGTATCGCGTTTGTGTGGGCCACGACATACCCAAAATCATTGTGTGGTGTTTCGTAGATAGCATACGAAAGTTTACGAAATGCGTTTGATGACTTCTTCTTCAAAGCGTCTACTATCTTTCTGTGTAGGAGGCCTTCTTGGGCCAATCTTTCCTCATTTATACATAAATAATAACACAGATCACGCTGTACGTCAAGCTCAAAAAACCATTTTTCTTCTAAATTCTTCACATTTAATATCCCAATGGAGCGAATGCGATTTATTTCTGCTGGCTTTGCCACTTGTCCGATTTCAGGCTCTGCATGCATGAAGTAGTTAAGATAATGAGTGGCCGCAAAAATGGACCCATTCAGCGTATCATAATAGCCCTTGATGGGAACATCTCCGATGCTTCTCTCAATCTCCAGATTAGAAAAAACAGTGAAAGAATTAAAAACGCCTGAGCGAGTATACTCTTGGAGTACTCCGAACGTAACATTTTCTATCAACTTGCGCTCGCCCGTCACAAGCTCTATATCTGGCTTCACGTAAAAAATATCAATCTTATGGCTTTTTATCTGCTGAAGGATTCCCAATGAATAGTTGGAGCTATAAGAAGTCCCAACTATAAAAACCTGGACATGCTCTTTAAGGTTCTTGAAAAGTTTCTTAAGGTCTGGAGTGTTTTCGTCATATTCTTCGGGAGTGGAAAATGACTTAAGTTTAAAGGACTGGGGGGTGTCCTCTTCAAGAGAACTTCCTAACTCGTATACATCATATTGAGAAATATCTTTGAATTTGCGAGCGATGGCTGAGGCGCCATTTCCAATGCCGATTATTGAGATCATAGGGATAGATCCTCTAAATCATAGTAATTCTTTCCTACCTTCAAATTAACCATAAATGTACCTAGGCGATTGTTGGCAAAAGTTCTTTTAATCTCTTCTACTGCTTCCCGGTCTTCATCTGCAAAGTCAATCACTATTTCATCGTGTACAATATGTGACACAAAAGATTTCCTTCCTTCCAATAATCTGTCTATCGCAAGTGCGCGCTCGTTAACTAGGTCGGCGGTGGTGCTTTGAATTAAGTAGTTGAATGCCTTGCGCGGCTCCACTTTGATGTGGCGGCCGAATACAGTACTAATATAACCACCATCGTAGCAAGTGTCAAGTACTTTTTGGCGATTATAATAAGGAGTAACAATAGCCGTAGACTCTGGGTTATAAAGCCACGCAAAAAATATCGTCTTTGCTTCGGAGCGATCTATCTCTAATCTCTTGAACACGTTCGCCACGTTCCATTGATGAATGTCGTTCTTGGGTTGTTCTTCGCCACTGAGAGCCAGCAGGGTGCGAATTTCGGCACCATTATAATCTAACGAAAGAAACCAATCATGATGAGGCTTCAGTATTTTGCGCAACTCCTTCTTCATTGTTAGAATAGGGAAGGAATGGGGACTCGTTGCCAGCCGGCCAGTAACGGTTCCAAATAAATTATAATCAATATAAGCCGTACTTTTTACTAATTTCTGTACAGAAGCGCGAGTACCAGAACTATAAAAAAGATTTTTACAATTATCCGTATTTACATTTAACGTCTGGTATTTCAATTTGTGCAGAAATTTTTGCATGTGATCCAGGTGGCCGTAGTTCTCCGGAGACGCAAAGTTTGCAAACACATGTTCGGTTATTTTGTTTTTAACTTCTAGAAATTGGGTCAAGAAGTCATAGGGAACTAAATCAAAGAAGCAGTGGTCCCGAAAATCTATTTTGGCTATTTCAAACGACTTTTTAAATGCATGCATTTTTCGGCGGGCGGCTTCCCATTCGGGGACCAAGTCTTCGGGGCATGCCTCACCCAAAGGAAGCCCCCCACATCGCAACCATGCATATTCAATAGCTGGATCTTTAAGGGAGCCTGTGTATTTCCACGTTCTTTGCAGATTCGAAGGGATCCCGTCGAAGTGCAAAGCTCCGTCCACATAGATCCCAAGACACTGCTCTTTATCATCTACTGATTGAAAATACACTGCGGCCCTCAGCGCTGCTGTTTTGCATGCTTGTCTTTAATATACCCTAATGAGCCGCGATAGTCAAATGGTTTGTTCAAAATATTTTCAAAACTGTCAAGCGCCTTCCCAAAATCATAACTGGCCATTTCCACGCAGTCATCAATAATGTATGCTTGCTCTGATTCCGTAAATTGGGACTCTTCTTCAAAAAAGCGAATCTTGCAGTAAAGCTGCAAAAAATACTCGTCCGTATATTGTTCAAAAAAGGCGGTCGGTGTGTACTTGCGAGGTACGACGATTTTGATAGCTCCCGGCATCTCGGCACAATCGACAGGTTCATATAGGTGATCTTGGCGCGCTTCCTGGTAAAGGTTGTAGAATGTATTTTTAAATGATTGAAAATAGAGGCGATGGACTTTCTGGTAAGCGCCTCTCAGCACTTCGTTCGTCGAGGTCATTCCGTAAACCCGCGCATATTCCAGCATGCGTGGGGAGCCGATATCTGCCACCATTCTCCATGGAATCATCTTATCTACCATAAATCCATAACTGCGGCATGCATTTAGATAAAATTCCCAGTTTAAGCTGTTATAAAACTTTTCGATTTTTTCTACGTCATCGTTGGGATCGATATCTGCGATTTCTACTACGAGGCCGCTCACATTGATGGGACAAAAATTGCTTTTAACATAGGCCGGCATCGTGAACGGATTTTTGCGTGCGCTTTTCTCCAACATGGGCATCACTTTTAAAATAAGCTGATCAAAATTAGTAATATTGGCGCGCTCTTGATTTAAAAGACTTGCTAACGTAGCTTTATATATAAGAAGATGTTGCGTATACAGGTGGGTGGGGTTTTGGTATGACTTAAAGATCCGAAGTTTTGAAAGAAAGGGGTCTGCTGGATTAATCTGGCCGTTCATAATACACTTTGTAAATTGGTTATTAAGGGCGTTGAATGCATCCACCACAAAGTTAAGCGCCGATTGGGCGCCGCCATCGCTAATGGTAGCGTGGAATTTCTCCAGCGGGGCAATCGTGCTATAGGGAACCATCGGCACAAAATGGAATTTGGTAACGCGCCCATAAAGATGTTTCTCGGCAAAATTAAAGTCCATTAAATTCTTATAATCTGGATTTGCTGTGTCATATTTATAAATAAGGCGTTTTGAAAAGATTTTTTCGGCTCCGTCCTCGGGCGTCTTGCCTACATACCAATCACTCATACCCACGTGGACTCCCAACTCTCATTCGGCTGCTGCGTGTCTGGCCGTCCGCCCTGCTGGTCCTCAGTCAACTGAGCTTCAAGCGAAGCCAAATACTTATCGCGGGCGGCCTTGCGCGCAATGCCCGCGTCAACCGGGGCGTCGGGCGGGACAGGTGGGGCGCCTTTCTTTGGTGCCGACACTGTAATGCTGCACTTTTTGGGGTCGGGTTTGCCGGGCTTTGATAATGCGGAACCCTTTTCGCCTGGGCCCAACTCTGCCACCCACTTAGCTGTAATGTTGGTATCTGCTCGGCCTGGGCCAAAAGAATGCTCTGAGCGAATAATCATATAGTATCCCCCGATTCCGTAGTCCGTTAGATCGTCGACTTGAAAACCTTCCTTTCGGAGATTGATCCCCATATTGGGAGCAAAGCCGCGAGGATCCACAAAGATGTACAGGCCCGGGAACGCATTTACATTCGCCCAGCAATCAATACTCACATCATATACTTCTCGCAACTGGGCTAGACCTTTGAACCCCTGTTGCTGCCATCTTGTTTCAGCGAGGTATGGAACGTCGGTTCTTTTGAGTTGAATGTTCTTGATGTGCCCTCGATCACGCCCTAAAATATAATGCTGGACCCCAAAAAGCTGATCTTGGTTATAGTCTCCATTTTGATGTTCTACGGGTTGTGTGCGACCAGCATAATATATCATATAATTGAGTTCTGTGTCGACCCCCGGATTAACTACGGGACTAGTCCTGTCCCCCGAAATATTTAAAATGGGTCGGAGTGCCGCCAGGGTTTCGCCGTCCAGCGGAAGTCGTGATATATGCTTGGTCTTATAATGTTTTCGATACATCTCGGTATAATAGGTAATCGGGTCGCTTGGGTCTTCTTTCTTACGTTTATACCCGCTAACGGCGGACTGATACACTCTTACACTCTGCTTTACATCTCCATTGAAACAAGTGTCATCATTTAAAAAAGTTCCCACTAAGTTGTTCATCAGGCTGTTAAGAAACGCAGCTATGGGGAGGGTCGTCTCATCTTTTTTGAGAGTTCTCGCCGTTAGCCATTCCATAAAATAGCGCAATGAAATCGGGAGGTCCCCCAAATTGGCAAATATTATTTCTTCGGGGTTCTCAGGGCTTACAATTTCGACAGGCCCTAATAAAACTCTATATTTCTTCCACGATGCATATGCCGATACCAAGGCGTCAAACTCCGCTGTCAAGATATGGTCCTTTATTACGTTTTTCGTGTCTGCCGCGTTTATCTCCATCAGAAGTTTGGTGGCGTTTGATAATTTCTTGTCAATCCCCGCCATAACAACATCGATAAGATCGCTCAGATAAAAGAAAACCAATTGAGCGTTATTAGCATTCGCCACCTTTGTGTTGACATATTCAATGGCCGGCGGCTTATCTTTCTGCTGCTGGGCCGAGTTATCTTTAATATCTTCTTCAATGTTGCTGGATAGATTTGATGCTTGGGTGCCTTTAAGGGTTGCCACTGTAAGTTTGGAGCTATTCTTCATTTCATAATAAGGACCTTCCGAGTTAAAAGCTTTTAACTCGGAATGGGGCATCGATAGGTACCTAATCTTGCTTGCGCTGGAGAGGGCATTAAAAATAAATTGAAGGGAATCGCGCTTGTCTTTTTCCATCTGCTTCATGTTCTGTTTTTTGAATTCTCCCATGGCAGCGGCACTGCAATCTTCATCGAGGGATAAAAATTTTATTTTTCTTTCTAATTTGTTCTTAAAGGAGGTCTCATCACTAAAAATACTAAAGAGGGGCTCATCATAACTTTCTTCTATGTACGCCCAATACTGAATCTTGAGGGTTACGCGGCCTGTGTCGTCAAAAGAAAATTCGTGAATCGTGGGGGCTAAGTTTAGTGTAACGCAAGAGTCATTCATCGCCGTGGCGAGGCGCGAGGACACACTCCCTGGGTTAACGGGGTTGGCCCAACCTACTACAGCTTTTACTCGATAATTCAGGTATGCCAAGTTTTCAATTTGTTGATCGCCAGGAATAACAACTGATTGGAGTACGGATTTCTGCTCAAATCTCAATTCCTCTTCCTTAACCCGTTGCGATAGCTTCTCTCCTCCCGTCTTAAGTGCCAAATCGATATAGCGGTAGCCGCCGCGGTCTTTCATCATCTCGTCGAAACTATTGGCGAATAGAGTCAAAGAGGCCTTAATGCTCTTTTTGACGGCAAAGGGGTTATTTCCTTCATAGCTAAAAGTAAAGTCCTTTATGCCGACGCCAAAGCCGCGCTTGCCCGAACTCTTGAGGAACGTTTCCAGATCGCCAGCCGTTGCGCTCCCATCGAAATAAATCGGTTGAGATACTTCTTCTTCTTTGGGGCCCTTTCCCACCTTATACAGTTGAATACGCGGCTGCAGATTGGATAGTTCGGCCGGTGTCAGCTCGAAAAGGGTGCCCTGCGAAGGGTAAGCGGTGAGACGATTGAGGAACCCGTACGGCTCTCCGTCGGTCATGAGGCAGGCATTGGGTTCCGAGTCGTTGTTGTAAGGGAGGGGCTTGACTTCGTGTTTGTCAATTTGATCGCGGCGGATCTCCAATAGCTTGAATATTTTAGCCAAGAGAAAGCACTGCTCTTTAAAATCAATAGTTTTGACTTGGCGTGATGCGGCTTGTTGGGCTTTGGTCCTTTTTGCGAGAGTGTTGGCGGCCGCTTTGTATTGCTTATCGCGGGCAGCTTTGTCCTGGGGGCGCGCCCAGACGTCCTCAGTATCCTTCACGTCCTCGGGATCGACTTTGGACGTCCAATTGGGATCCTTTTTGGTGCCGATGTTATTATACTTGGCCAGGAACTGCTCATAAATCTTGGCCGCATAACTCTGAACCGTGTTGCCGGCCATGTTGTCATTCCAGTTTTGGATGGTCATTCCCGACTTAATGTCCTTGATGGCGTCCGTTATCACCGCGGCGGCAGGGCCCCACGGATCGACTCCGCTGCCAAACGGACTTTCCTGGAGATGTTTTCTGTCGTTAATAGCGTCGTATGGGGTGGCGCTGTCTGCTGGATGAAACCATATCTCTTTTTTAAAATTTGTGAAAAACTCGTGTTCTATGGCTGCGCGCAGATTATCTGCGTACCATTCCCTGGCCGTGTCGTTCTCGTCGGCGTCGGCGGGTATCAATGAAAGTTCCTCAAACTGCGCATTCTTGGACACATGACTGTGGTAGGCGACTTCGATGTCGTATTCGTCTATATTCCCTTCGGTGGAGTACTCATCATTAAAGTCATCTCGAGTAATATAACTCATTTATTCTATACCGCCAGCACTTTGAATACGTTTTCAATATTTACCGGGATCTCAATCGCGTCTCCGGGAAATATGTCGGCTTCAGTTGGTTTGCTGTTATACCACGCAATCACCCACCAGTAGGAGGGGTTTCCGTAATATTTGGCGGCCAAATTATAATAGCGGTCGCCGTACTTCCAAATGTGAGTGCTGGTAAGCAGGGACGCTCTCTGCAGAATGGTGGGGTTGTGCAGGATGGGAGTAGCATATTGTACAACGCTCTTGAGATGGCGCCTTCGCCTGAGATACGCATAGTATTCAAGTGAATTGGAAAGTACATCTGTTTTGTTATATCGTGACATGTTTAAATATGACTCCTTGTGATAAGATTTTATTCAGGTGAGGTCGTAGATCTCATCGCCGCCCTCATCCGTCCCGGCGTACGCCACGAGTCGCTCAGTCTCGTAAGTGCTCAATTTGCCTTCGTTGAATTTTTGATAATCTCGCTTGAGGCGCCTCTTCCCTCCCAAACTTGTGTAACGCGCGATCGAATTGTCGAGTGTGGCTTGGGCGAGATTTCTCTTTTGTTCGTCCTTTTGGATCTCTGCTATTCTTTCATTGAAATACTTGCCTTCTGAGTCAGGATCTTGATCGTCTGATTTTAATGTGGCTCCGTAAGGGAAGGACGTGTCGGTGGGCAACATCCCCTCCTCTCCTATCTTCTCTTTCATCCTCCATCCTATCGTGTCTTCATGAATAACCGCAAACGTTATAGTAATATCCATAAGTTTCGGAAGTATTGTATTGGGCCCCTTTTCTAACACACCGACTTCCTGAAGGTTATGGTTGACCTGCATGCTCAAAATAGCGCCCAGCTGTCCGCCCTCTGCTTCGGAAGTGCTCATATATCCATCATACAGCTGCTGTTCCGAAGGTGGTGGCATCGAGGCTGCTTGCGCTTGGTTGACAGCGAGCAAATTCATTACTTTTAGGCGTACTAGGGGGGATTGCCCGATGGTGTTGGCGTGCACGTTGGTGGTGGAGAGTGTGCCGGCCACTGCATGATAAGCAGGATATAAAAACTGAGCAAGTTTTTGGACTCTTCCTAGGTTTTCATATGCCTCACCTTCAGACGAAGCGGGGACCTTAAAACTTAAGCTGATTTGGCGTTGATTTCCCTTAAATAGGTAGATAGGATCTGTGCGGCCAAACACCGGCTCGGTCGACCAGTCGCAATTATAGCTCTCATTATAAGCCACAATAAATGCTTTAAAATATACTTCTCTCTGCGACGGCACATGCTGAAAGGAGATAAGCTGCCTTCCGTGGTTGGCAAGGGCGTCGGTGCCGTCCACCATGTCGACTATTTTCGTGCCTACTGTAGTCGAGTTATATTTGCTTTGCCAAAAAAAGTCAGTATCATTTGTGGGATCGGCCATTTTTTAATCTCTCCTTGGGTTCTATCGAGAAGCTAGGAACGCTTCTCCTCCAACTATATCTACTACTTCACTAGAAAGTGTCCTACGATCTAGCTGCATATTAATGGTTAATTGGTAAGGTTTTTGTGCGGTGGGGCTGGGTGCGCCGGCTGTGCCTCGTGCTGAAGTGACGCCGGCCAATGCTGAGGCGCCCGTCGTGAGCATCTGGCTGGTGGCGCGGAGGCCGCCTTGGGCCCACTCGGGCAATTCGTCAATGGCATTGATGGCCATCTGTGCTAGCGCGGGGCCTAGAGAGGTGAAAGACGCCAGAATGCCGCCTACCATTGGGTCTCCTACGGCTTTCTGCATTTCGGACGAGGGGGAGCTAATTCCGAGCCAACTTTTTAGCTCAGTTATACCTGCGTCGATACCTTTCTTCCAAGAGGTAATTCCATTTTGAATCTTGTCTCCCATTGCCTCGAAACCAAATGCTTCGCCCATACTGTTCGCCAATTCTCTAATCTTATTGGGTACTTCCGTCTTCAGTGAATCCCAGGTGTCTAGGAATGCCTTTTGCCACCCCACCACTTTTTCATGCATAATGTCAAATACTCCGCCTAGTGATTTAAGTGGGTTGAGAAGAACGCCGGCGGCGCCCCCAATATTGTCAAACAATCCAGGCATCATTACCAGAATGTCTAGCAAAGAGGGGCTCCGTTTTTCGAGAACGGCATTCCTTATGCTCACCAAGCCCTCGAATACATTGACTATAGGCCGCACCACACCCCAAAGGGACGTTGTGAGTCCCTCCCACGCTGCCTTCAGGTAATCCGTCGCCGTCGCCGTCTCTCCCATTGTCGTATAAACTTTGATCAGGGGCTTCAGAAAATCCCACAACATTTCGAGGGGCTTGACTACCGTCCAATAGAGCGGGTTGGCGGCCATCAGGAATTCGAAGATGCCGAGCAATACTTGAAAGGAGGCCCCTATTATCTTCGACCACATGGCGATCGTTTTAGCAGCCTTGGAGATCTCCTCAAAGCCGGCGGCTACCTTCCCCAAAGAGTCCACGAAGTTCTTCATCATTTCGGGGAAATTCTTTTTCTTGACCAGAGGTAGCAAAAGCCCATTTACTATTCTTTCGAGGCTATCTCGAATCTTGGCCACGCTATCTTCATTATTGATAAACTCATCCATCACTTCTTTGATAACTTTCCCGAACTCCGAAAATGTGGGTGCCAAACTAGCCAGCGTATTTTTGAGAATATCCATCGTAGATTGCCAGCGCTGAGCATCTTTGCGGGCGGCTGCATATTCCTTGGAAGTCTTGCCAATGTTGCCGGCCAAGCCTTCCATATCACCAGACATCATTTGAGCTAGCTCACTTTCATCTTTAAAACCGAGCATTTCGGTAAACATCTTCTTCTGGTGATATCCCATCTCGTCAAAAGATAGGCCCGTCTGCATGATGGCTTTTCGGATAGATTTAAAACGTTTTGCGGGATCGGTCTCCATCATCATATCCATCGCATTTACAAAGTTTCCACCAAGAGCGGCGTTCAGCTTTCCTGTCATGGTCGCGGCGTCTTCAAAGGTATCAAATTTGCCAGTAAGCTCTAGAACCTTGTTCAAATCCATACCGGTGATCTTGCTAATCATTGAAAGATCTTTGAACGCTTTAACCCCTTCCTTTCCGAATTGAGCCATTGAGCCGGCGGCATTAGCAAATTGGTTGGCTAGAGTGCCCACATCGACGCCTATATCCATAGCATGTGCGCGCATTTCAAGCATTACATTGTCGGCATCGCTTAAGGAGACCCCAAGGCCCTTCACAGCGCCTTGGACGCCTTTGGCATAGTCCTTGGAGCTAACGCCTAATTCAGCGAGCACAGCGCCTGTTTTGGCCATCTGCTTCTGCTGGGCTGACGAAGCTTCTGTAAAAATCGTGGTTTCTCGATATAAGGCCGTGTATTGTTCCCGCATTTCTTCCATGCTGACGCCGGTGGCTTGTAACTCTTTCCGGGCAATCGCCATTTGCTCGCCCATAGCGTAAGAAGCCCCTGTCATGCGCTGGAAGCCCACTGCGGCGTCTCGGGTCTCAACCGCAAGCTTAAAAATCCACTCAACAAGCTTCACTATCACCATGATTACAGCGATAATAATACCAATTCCCAAAGCAGCCGTCAGCATCTGCGCTGAGATGGCGCCGGCTTTGAGGGCTTTGTCGAGGCCTTTGGCGCCTTTCACAAAGTTCTGCATACCTTTAATGCCGCCACCGATCAGTTTGCCCATCGTGGACTGCCCTAAAATCATGCTGTTCATATTTTGAAGCATGTCAACACCCTGGCTTACCATTTGATCCCGCGTCTTAAGGCGATCTTTTTCTTTGGCCGCGATGGCGTGTTGTTGTTCTAAAAACTCTGCCTCGGCCTCTGAAAGCTTTTCGTTGTTCCTCAGCCGGCGCTCTAACAACTTCACTCTTTCTTTGTCGATTTCCCGCAAATTCTCGGCAATTTCTTTCTCAGCCTGTTTCTTCATATATTCGGTGTCGGCTGTTTGTATGGCGTCCCACCGCAAGTTGTTCTCTTCCTCCAGCGCAGCAATACGGGCCTGAATAGCGCCTACGCGGCTTCCGTCATCGGGGTTCCCTCCGGCACCACCGCCACCAGGGGCACTACCGGGGCCGCCTCCTGATATGGCTGCTACGGCTTCTTGAATGCCCTCTTTAATCGCTTTTTTTATATCATCATAGCCGGCCACGCAAAATCCTCACTATACTTCTAAGATAATTAGTTGGTATATAAAAAAGGCAGAACTATTCAGTTTTGCCAAATTGTCTCCGCATTTGAGGGGGAGGCGTCGGTTGATTATTGGACGTTAGTACCTGATTGCTCGAACTACTGCCACCAGAACTCTTATTCATGGCGGCTTTTTCGTCCTCTAATTGGCGAATCAATCGATCTACAAACCACTGTCGTAGACCCACAGGCAAATTATAAGCCTCGGAAAATGACCAGCTTCCTGCATATTTTAGGAAGAAGAACTGCTCATAGACCCCTTCCATATACTCATCGGTCAGGCCAAAAAAACTCCGCCCCTAGCGGAACCTCCATGTCAGCACTATAATCGCACTCGTCGCATTCAAAATTTTGACTTAAATCGACGTTTGGTGCAGCTGCTTTGTACGCTAGACGCAAATGGCGAGCATCCTTGGACGGAATGTTACCAACTACGTAATTTAACGCTTCTGGATCAGTGTTGTCGTTTGCTGCAACCAAAATGCTTTTTAGCTGACGCGTCACCAGAGATTCTGGCTTTTTGGATTTCTTTTCGCGCTCGATGGCTTTGGCCACTCGATTTTCATCATATCCATCTAAAAGCCTAAATGTGATGTCCAACTTAGTTTGAGGAAGCTGTACATTAAAAGTTCCATCTCCATTATATTTAACATCCATGGACTCAAGATCCTCGCCATGATAAATGAGGGCCTCATTTAGGTCAAAAGCATAATCTTGAACTTCTCCGCAACCGGGGCATGAGGTCTTTGTGACATATTCAGCACCGTAGCCCGCAACCCGGGTAGCAATGATAATAGCATTTCTATCACCCACCAACAGAGAGTCGGGGTTAATGCTCTTATCCACAATTAAGTTTTTAATAACGCGATCAAGGGCAACGCCCTTCTTAAGAAGGGTTCTGGATGTAAGAATATCCTCTTCTCTCGCAGTCATCTGCTTAATTTCGATATTTCCTTCATTATGTAGGGGATGTCCTTCTGGGTAATATTTACCCTCTGAAGGAAGCTCTACAAACTCGGTAGGAACTACGAAGGAGAAAGTCGCGCCGCCTGTATCGCTGTTCATCATCTGTTGTACAGGGGGGTTTGAGTTGGACTTTTGAGAACCTACACGATCTTTATTTCGTGACAATATACACCTCTTATTTTAATATTGGTTAGCTTGATCTAACGCCGAAGAATTCATTTCCACCACTGGGGCCGGCGGACTTACCCTGTGGAGTTTCGATGCGGGCCCAATCGTAACGCAGCTTCACCGTCAATTCGGTAAGCTCGTTAGAACCATACTCAAGGCTTCCATAGTTGACTTCAGTAACGAAGCCGTTCCAAAGGGTCCATTGCTCCAGCGGGTTACCATCGGCATCAATCTGAGTGATGATAACGGTACCGAGAGCGCCGGCAGACTTGGCCTTAGACATGGTGGTCATGCTTTCATTGGTAGCATCTGTGGGAGGCTTATAGCCGGAGGCAGTCACGATATCGGAAAGTGTCGCTGCCACGTCCGGATCGGCGGGGTCAACAAGGGTACAGTTAACTTCGTTCCACGTCACGGAGCCCGGATACCAGAAAGTATGGTTCAGATACTTATGATCTTGAGACTCGATTGTAAAGCTGGGCTTATCGCATGTTTTTGCATACCACAGAACCGGCCCACCCTGTGCTGCTTTTACTCCCGTGAAAGATACCGTAAACCTAAACTTGCGCTTAGGATCTTTTAAGGTGGCGTTCTCCCCGAAATTTGTTGACCAAAATGCCATTATTTAGTTTCTCCCTTAATCTATTTTAACTAGTTCGTTTATTATTTATTAGTCATCAAATGATGCGCCAGTGCGAGCGACGACGAAGTCAATTGCGATGAATTCAATCGAACGGGCCGGCTTAATCATAATCTTAGCGTACAAAATGTTCTGATCAATCAAGTCAGGCGTGGTTGTAGTCTCATCAAGGACCAATCGATAGTCAGTAATACCATACTTAACCATCACGTTTGCAAGGAACGGCTCAACCAGCGACTTGAATCTATCCCAAGTTGCTTGAACGTTCTGTTCGAAGAGAATCTGAGCGGCGATGATGGAAATCTGCTTCTTGAGGAAGATTACCAGTCGTCTCACGTTAATTCTGTCGAGCGCAGAAGCTCTTTCTTGAAGCGTCTTCTGTCCGAAGACCACGATTCCCGTAGAAGGGAAGGAGGCAATCGGGTTAATTCGCGCTTCGTATAGTAAATCTCTTTCTTTGGAGGTAAGGCGTTCCGTTACATTTACAATCGGAATGCCTGCTGCTCCGTCTGTTAGGCCACCGCGGTTAAAGCCTGCCGGAGCAAACCATAGCGCGCTCTTCGCCTGAGAACTAGCCAGCACACCCATCATTGCCACGCTGGGCGGAATCCAGAGAAGGCGACCTGTTCCTTCGTCTCGGGTTTGGACCCAAGGATAGAAGGTGCAGCCGTAGCTGGAGTCAATCCGACGATTGCGCAAGTTGTTGGCAGCCTGAGTCGGCGTTGTACCAATACGATTTGCTTTGTCGGCTTTATAGGCTTCCTGCGTGGGGATATATACATCCGGCAGATCAATCAAGGCTAGCGAATCTGCGCGGGCTTCGCACAGGGCAACCATGTGATCGGTAAGGGAGGTATTCGTAATTCCCGGCACTGCCAAGAGGTTCATATCTACCACTTCCGGATCAGCCACAGTGTCAAGTCCGCGCTTAATGGTGTGGTACTCATAGCTGCTGTTTTCGGTAGCCGTCGCTCCGATTCCCCCGTTATAGGTCGGGTCGGGCTTGGTGATATCCCAGCCATCGAACGCGCCAGCTAGCGGAATGGTAAAGCGGTTGTAATCAGCATCTAATAGATCCTTCCAAGACGTTGAGCCATAACTCGTACCCGCTTGGCGGGAGCCTGAAAGGTAGTAGAAGCCGGCCGATTGGACAGAGCCCGAAACAACATCGTCCAAGGAGAAGACATATGAATAGGCGTCTACACCAGTGGCACTGGGCTGATCGCTGGCGATTCCGCCGTACAAGAGGCGGTGGAAGTCGGCCACACTGGCATCAGAAATCGTGCTTCCGCTTGCGCGGGTGGTGGACATTCCAAAGTAAGCTTCTGTAGGGTTGGATGTGGCGCCGGCAGATGCAGACCTTCTAAGTCGAACTTGAGGGAACTTCATCTTAATTCGTGCATATTCGCCCGAGCCCGTAAGAAGGCCTAGTCGGGTGTCGCCAGGGAGCGAGCATGTCATGAATGTGGCTGGGGCGCCCCATAGTTGACTTAAGTTGCTGCCCACAAACGTGGCCGGTAGACCCCATCCGCTGGCGCCGAGGGCGCTCTCCGGCGATCCTGCACCGATCCCCGTTGTCACCTGATTTACACCTGGGGTCACCCCGGGGACTGCGGATGCGGTGACGGATACCACCATATCGAGATCCTTGAACTTGGGTGGCCCAAAGTAACCAAAGGGGAGCAATTCGGGATCTGTAGCACCGGCGTCAACGTCGGCGTTGGTTTGCACGTATATATACTTGGATTGGTTATTGTACTCGCCATAAGTCCTAAGACGCTTCTGCGTGGAATCCCACACAGTATAGCGGTCCCCGATCTTCCGACCAATAAAGTTGGGAGAAGAAGGATCCAAAGTGCACTTGTCAAATCGTTCTAGAACCTGTACTGCGTTATCTGTGTCGTGTAGAGCACGAACAAGAACAGTGAAGGTACCGTAGCCCGTTAGGGAATTGGTGGACTGCCTAACCTGTTCGATTGAAATCTTGGCGTTCTTTTGTAGCCACTCTCCTTGGCCGCGGCCAACGAAGCGGAAAAGCTTTTGCATGTTCTGCGGGTAATAGTTTGAGTAAACCCCTGTATCCTGAGAGATAATCCATCCAGAGTTGGCCTCCACAGAAGCTTGTGACTTCATGTTCTGAGGGCCGCGGGTGAGGGTACCGCTGAGGGCGACAGGCCACACCCAAGCTACAGTGTTAACGGTGCTGCCAATAAGCCCTTCGTCTCGTAGTTGCTGCTCGTAGCTCTCGCCTAACCAGTAATCTTTTTTTACTCCCTCTGGATAGAAGGTTCCTGAGCTGATTAGCTGCGGGTTAGTGTTGATCTTTCTGCGAATAAAGTGTTCTGAGGAATCATCGAAGTTAAACTTAACAGTGTCATCATTGGTTTGGGTTGCAATTCGAAGCGTATACGTTCCGCCACTTCCCTTATTAATAAGTGCTCCGATACTGGCGGTGGTCAAAGTGGAATCGTCGACATTGACGATACCAGACGTACGCTTGGCGCCACCAAAAATGCTTCCGGAAAGAAGCGGAGCACCAGATTCTGTGTAAATGACTGCCGCAAGACTTGCGGTAAGATCAGTTGGGTTGGTATGGGAGGGTGTGCCGGCCACACTGCTGGACTTGGCTACCCAAATGCCCCAGGCGCCACCAGTTTTGGAGGCATTTCCAGTCGTGCCGGGTGATGCATCTGGACCGATCCCAGCATTAAGCTCGGTCTTCCAACCTGCGCCGGCGGCACCGCCAATGGCTGCCCCAGCGGTGGTGTTTTGGCCCAGAAGGCGCACGAAAGTGAGAGGACCCACGTTTGCTCTCAAGAAGGCCCGGGCCGCATATAGGCCATACATGGGCGACTTGAGGTTTCCGTCGCGATATACGTCGCTGCCGGCTCCTCCCGGTACCGTTTCGCCAAACATTTCCACAAATTGAGAGTAAGACTCAACTTTGATGGGATGCATTGCAATCCCCTTGGTGGCGCGCCCAATAATAACAGGGCCGATATCCTCGGCTTTCTTGGGCATAAAGGAGTTATCAATTTCATTGATGAAAACTCCAGGAGATACAAACTTAAAATTCTTTACTGACATCTTCTAGGTCACTCCCTATCGTGGTAATTTAAATTGATGTACAATCATACGTAAATAGTATTCGGAAGCTCAAAAGTCTTGAAGAGAAACAAGAAATTGCATTTTAGGTCAGGAACTACTTCTCAAAAAAGCCTTTATTGCCAGGAACTGGGTCAAGCTCGCGCGGGAATGTGACCTCAACTGTGTTTTCGTCTACCCTCACAATGGGGCGATCATCGTTTTCTCCTTCGCCCATCAGATACCCCAATACTCGAATGGTAACCTCTGTGCTGAAGAGGCGCGTGTCTTCGTCCAAATTGTTTATATTGTTAGAATGATTGAAGTTTTGATCGATAAATGCCTCATAAAGGTGTCCGTTTCGCTTCATAACAAAAGAATCAATTTGCCCAGTACGTCCAATAAATGGCTGTACTAATTCGTTCATCTGCTGTTGATATTCAGTTTTAATAGTAATTTTGTAATCTACATTAATATAAATGGGGATTGGGACCGATAAGGACTGGATAACCACTTTCTTATTAACGCGAGGATAATGCTTCTGGTAGGTTCCCGCGGCCGGCTGCTGTCGCATCGACGCTGCAACCGCAAAATTGCGTGTTTTGTCTTGTACGATTCTTTTGGCAATTACGATACGGCCGGTGCGGCCGTTCTTGGCACTCGAATAAAGATGTGCCTGAAACCCTCCCTTCCGGGTGGGATCCTTTGTTATTCCGGTGCGCTCGATGCTCACTAGAGGAAGTTTAAGTGCCCCGCCGTCATCACGTAAGTCTTCCTTGTTCTTAATTTGGTAGGCGCGTTCAGGGACCTGCCACAACACGGGCACTTCGCGATACCCCTCGTTGGTAAGCGCACTTAACTCCACATCACTCTTAAGCCACGAAGTAATGGCATAATCAATTGTCTCAATGGTAGATGCCAACATCCCCAACGACTGGAGAGTGTGCTCTGAGCTACCCTCTGGGAGCAACGCAAAATCAAAATTATCAGGTAGCATCGAACAACCCCTTCCGTGCTCTTCTGCAGCGTGCAGAAATCTCAAAACTATAATCTACTTGGCCAAAGAGCTTTTTGGGCTCTGATAGTTTAACTATCTCGTAATAAAATTCTCCATATAAAACAAAGTCGCCTTCACGCACAAATAGGTCCTGATCTTCGGTGAGGCGACGGCGATGGAAATGAATATTGATTTCCCAAGTTTTGTCAATGCCCGCGCCTTCCATATAAGACGTCGAATATTCGGTAAATTCGACTAAGGCATAAACTCGGACGGGAGGCAGGTATGTTTTCTCGATGGCTTCTCCGTAGAGGCCATGAAAATCGGTTCGTTCGAGGTCAATAGGGTAATAGAGGACTTGCTGGCCAATGACGTTTTCAATTAATTCGTCATTTACCTGTTTAACCAGATCTCGCTCTTTTTCACCGAAAAACAGCGGAGGGGGTGGGTTCTTTGGTCTTTTCCATTCGTTACCCATCCTTTATCACCCTACAAATATCGGCAACGGTGAATTTTTAAAGGTCGTGGCTGCTGATTCCGCTTTTTCAGAGTCTTGTTTAACAAGCTGGAGATATTCCGTTTCTTTGAGAATTTCCACTAACTTGTCTTTAAGATTTTGTTGTTCTTCTTTGGCTTGCGATAATAATTCAGAATGGTTGAGAGTGACACTATCCCCGGGAATGGGGATTGTCTGGAACTTGCCTCGGATTTGGCCAAGCATCTCCTTGCAGAGAGCCAAGCAATATTTTCGAATCCACTGCTTTCCAATGGCGTTAATATTTTTATAGGGGATATTATCGTAGGGGAGCGTATTGAGGTTGTTTACGCCGGCTACCCCATCATCAACATTAGAATATTCCTCCCACGCTTCTGGTTTAATGTAGAATCTTATCCATATGCGCTGTTGTTCTTGAAAACCCCAATAATTCGGATTAGGGTATAATCGCAACAGGTTGTTTATCAACTCATACGAATAATTGGAGGTTCGAGTCATAATTGAGTCTTCATACATGATTGCCTGCATTTTATTCTGCCAAGTCGGGATAATCTCAAAAGTAGAATCATCCGCAAACTGGCCGTATGTGCTATAGTTGCCTACAACGTTAATTCCTCCATAATATCCGTAAAATCGCCATGTAGCCCGGGCAGACTTAAAAAACACCTTGGTTACATAAATGCGCTTGTTGCCTACTTTGCCCGAATAGGGGACAGCGGTGCCGGCGTCATCAACTCCCGAATCCGAGGCACTAGAGATAATAGTCTGAACGTCATAATCCTGTTTATTCTTGACAGGCTTGAAAGACGCCGAATATTGAGGAACTGTGCCTCCAAACCCGGCCACAGATGAGAGGCCTTCGCCGACGCGCTTCGCATATGCCATCTGAAAGCGTTGAAACTTCAAATTGCTGCCTGACGGCCCTGTTTTGATGTCGCCCTTGTGATCAAAGGTGCCAGTGGTGTTTCCGAGAGCATCGGAAAGCATGTTTTTGCCCTGATGCACGTTTATAATATAGGAGTACTCTAGAACTGCCTCTTCGTAAGCCGAATACACGTTTTGGGCCGTTAACTCGATGTCAACGACATCTCCACCCAGCTTCTTATATACGTAAGCTACCTGCATACTGGCGCCGCTTATAAAATCGGCGGATCCGGTGTATATTCCAAAAGGAACTGCACCCGTTACAGCGGAGGTGCTCCCTGTTTTGGGGAGAATGATGGCACTGGCTTGAGACTTGGGGCTTAAATTGGTTGGCATGTTAAAATATTCCTTCGCAGACTTTACAACCTAAATAGTTTTCCATATTACAAAAAAGGAAAATCTCAAAAATTGTGGGCAAAAAAAATTTGGCAGATCGACGTTTTTGGGTTTTGATCTCCAAAAGAAAAACCCCCTCCGAAGAGGGGGAGAAATATAAAGATATATTTTAAACAATCAACTTATGAGCTGGCGTCCATGGTGAATCTAGTGATACCATTTACATACCAATTAGTTCCGTCACAGTGAATTTCAATCCTATCGTTGATTCCACCACTGTTCAACGTAAGTGTCGACACTTCGTCGTGGTGATCAATGGTTGCACTAGCGCCATCGGCTCCGAACCAGCCGGCGTAATAAATTTTGCTAGCACCTCCAGTAATAACGTGCTCCGAGGTGTCGCCCACAATAATCGTGTAGCTTAAGCCCGCCGTCAAAGACGGTAACGTAGCTGTAACAGCGCTGCCACCCTTAAGAACGTGAACTTCACCACTCATAGCTGCCGTGAGTGAATAATCTGATGTCTTACTGACAACCTTTTTGCTAATTCCGCTAAGTGCGGTATTGCCCATGGCCAGATCTCTTTTTAAATTCTGAATTAGTGCTTGGGTTCTCGCCAAGCCTACTCTTTTTGTTCCCATAATTTAAAACCCTCCATTTATGTGTTTATAATTTAGGTGAGACAAAAGATATACTCCTGCCTCACATATAAATAGTCTTATACACAAAGAAGACCCCCACCTCTTTCGAGGCGAGGGCTTTCTGTGTCGCGTTTAGCCGTGCTTTTTACCTAATATATATCAAATGTTTATATATTAAGATGTAGCGCCAGCTTCACCAAGTAGGCCGCGCACGATAACTAGACCATACATATCAGGTCGAACCATCTTCTTCGCATAACGCGTCATGACTCCCTTACGGGGCACGAAATCTTCCGGTCCGAAGATTGTGGGTGTAGTTTGTAGCGGCACATAAGGTGCATACACGTATCCGCTTTCAAGGAAAGAAGAGCCGCGGCGGCCAACAAGGACCACGTTGCGTAGGAAGTACGGGTCGACAATGACGTCGAACTTCTTGCTCAATGAACCAACCTTAACGGCGCCTACTGAACCCTTATCGTCATCCGCCGTAACGGAAGCGCGGAACCCAGCGGTAAACTCAAGGATGTTGGCAACTTCAGGTCCGCAGACGATGAAGTTAGCACCACCTCGTAGAGTCTTACGATGGATTTGTGCAGATACGTCGTTAATGGTCTCGATAAGAGTCTCATACCATTCGCTGACAGTACCGGTGAAGTCGGGAGCAGCAGAGCTAGCCCCAATTTCAGCACCAGTATCGCGACGAACGAAGAGACCCGGAGCACGGGCCCAGTAGTACGTACTGGCGGTAGCACCATTGATAAGGTCCGCAAGAATCTCACGATCAATCTCAAGAGCAATCTGCTCAGAGAGAATGGAAGTAAGCTCCACCTCAGCATCAAGGTTATGGTAGGCGTTGAGGTCTTGACCCAACTCCGGTGTCCACTTAGCCTTGAGCTTCTTGGTTTGCGCGGTAACAGCCACGGAATCGACTTTGATATCGATCTCTGGGATGTTATCATTACCTTCAAGTCCCCACTCAGTCTGGCCCTTAATAGAACCTAGACCCGTACCAGACGCGAAGTCATCAACAATCGGTACCTGAGTAACGAGGTCACCGCCAACTGTCATCGTACTTGTGGAAGAAGTAGTAGTAATAACAAAACGGATTGAAGAGGCCGAAACAGCAGAATCGTCTGGGCCGCCCGTAGTGCCAGAACCACTCGACAATGTAGTCAAACGACGAACAAGGTTATAAGCAGTGTTACTGTCGCCTGTCCCGGCGATAGCCGTGTTAAGGGCTGTTCCGCCAATCTGAAAAGCACCCAGGTTATCAAGATCAGCCTGAGCACCTGCGCTGGGATTGTTGAGATTACCAAATTGACTACGAAGCGCATCGATTACAAGAACCCTATATTGTGCCGTACCTGTGCTAGAGGACAGCGAAAGAACGTCGGGGTCATAAACAATAAGCTTCTTATTAGCATTGCTAACATTCCCGTCCACATCAAATTGAGCCTTAATGTTCCATTGCTCACCAGTACATGTTGCTGAACCCGTCGGAGACGAGTAGGAATAACCACGCGGCGATGCAGTACGCGGACCTGAAAGATCCTGTGCTTCATTACCGTATAGCCCCACACCACCAGTTATCTGTGAACCGACTCGGTTCGTACCGTAAATGGACTGATTGACAAGGTTACCAAAGCGATCTGTTTGGCTGTTGCTGTCTCCAAGATTCGGCGAGAAGACGAAATCCATGAAGAAGATGAGACCTGAAGGTAGGCTCATCGGCTGTACGCTAACAAGATCGTTAGCAATCAACCCCGCAAAAACGCGACGAACGATGGGGAATGCGACGGCCGCAAAGCCTTCAACATCACCAGCACCCATGCTGCTGCTCTCACGGAGGAGTTCTTTAGCTTGGTTCTCAAGGAGTCGCGCCATACTTTGACGATGGCGATCCTCTCCAAGACCCTCTAAAAGTCCGGTTTTTTCCCACTTAGATAGTAGGGCGTGACCTTCGGCACGCATATCTCGATTGACCACACCTTCGGTCAATCTTTCTACAATGCTAGACATTTTAATATTACCTCCTTAAATGTATATGTGTTTTATTTTATTCCAGCTAATTTCTTCATACGATCCGCATAGGGATCCTGTGAAGACGACTCTTGACGAGTCGCGCGAATAACAGAAGATCTGCGATTAATGGCTTCGCTCAGTGATTGTGGACGTCTCTTGGGAGCGGCCTCCACTGTGCTTTGAAGCGTTTCGAAAATCGTTTTTGCTTCTGTGACTGAACCAGCGATAGAAATAGCTTCGACAATTTTTGTTTTTTGTCGCTCATTCAAGGAGGCATTTCTTAATACCCGGTTCGTATAGAGCAAGCGAGCATTAGAAAGATTTACATCTTGTAAATTTTCCCTCAACTCTTCAAATGCTTGCTTATATTGAATATTTTGCTCACCGAGTTGGTTATTTTCGAAAACCAACTCCTCATGAGCTTTCTTCAAAACTTTTAAATCTTCTTCGACGTCGGTGCTGCGTCGGTGTGCGAGAGCCTTTTGGAGGGCCCACTTCATATCTTCGGAAGAGCGGCCGGCCCAACCTGATAAGTCTGCACCCATATCGACTGTAAGCTTCTCCATAATGGAGTCCACTATTTCATCGAGGGGATCGCTTTCGTCGTCATCCTTGTCCTCGTCGCTTACTTCGGGTACAGGCGTCCTCTTGTGCGGACTACGGCGTGATGGACCGGATGTACTCACCCCTGCTACTTCTTCTATATCGGCCGAGGCCTCTTCTAATCCCGCGCGGGTTTCGGCCTGTGAATCTGCCTCTTCCTCTTCAGCCGAGGGATCTTCTTTCCCTCCAGGCTGTACTTGCCAGGTCTGAGAAGGATCGCTTCCTTCTTGTGCTAAAAGGGATTCGAGATCTTCTTCGTTAAGTTCGATCTCGGCGTTTTTATCCATGTTTTCAATAGCTTCCTGTAGCGCACCCAAATCAATGGATAATTCAACCTCTTGGCCGGGAGCGACGAAACCCTTCAGGTTCTTGCCGTCTAAATTCGCGAAGCCGTCGGTCGCTGCTAGTGGGATATCGCCTTCTTCGTCAATGTCCTCGACTTCTTCTCCCGTCGCATCTGCCATAGGATCAGCCATTGGATCGGCAATCCCTTGGTCTAGGCCGCCTTCGGGGGCGCCGGCTGCGTCTGCACCCATCTCACCTCCCATGTCGAGACTCAGTTCATCTTGTTCTAACATTTGATCGAGAGTTTGCCTCACCTCATCCGAATATTTCTCTATAATTGCGCTTTCGGCGTTCTTTAATGCGGCCTCTCGCAACATCTGCGCATCTACGATAGCTTCTCTCAGCAAATCAGACATAAATTAACTCCTAAAATGACACTAATTCAAAAATAAATAGTATGATTTTGATCTAAAGCACCTTATTAAG
>Ga0080013_1001307_pt1 | contig 33539 bp, 38 predicted proteins | sample ETNvirenome_6_85_FD_69236 | JGI IMG/M metagenome (GOLD analysis project Ga0080013, IMG submission 69236) | Marine viral communities from the Pacific Ocean - ETNP_6_85 (SPADES assembly) (version 2) | ecosystem: Environmental > Aquatic > Marine > Oceanic | place: Pacific Ocean | collected 2013-06-19
TCTACGAACTATTCTGGGAGGAATAACAGATGAGAGACAACAACGAAATAAAAGTGGGAGACTTGGTAAAGATGAGGGCAATAACCCCCGAGCCCGGGACCCCGGATATGCTGACTTTTCTGGTGAAAGGCTACTTGGCGGAAGACGACGAACTGGTTGATGCTTGGATGATGACGGCTTTATCAACAGGCGACACCTTCCGTGTCTTCCGTATGTTTTTACCTGACGATGGAAACCATTATCGCTTGTCGCCTACTTGGGGCGACAGAGGATACAACGAGGGCTACGACGATGCTTGGGTGAGGGTGGAACTATGAGAGACAACAACGAAATGAAAACTTTTTCTTCGCCTCGCATATCAGCGGCGAGAGACAACAACGAAATAAAAGTGGGAGACTTGGTAAAGATGAGACAAGAATACAGACACCCCCCCGAGCCCGGCACCCCGAAGTCGCTGACTTTTCTGGTGACGAGGCACGAGCCTGAAAGCAGCGGAAGCATACAAGTTTGGGAGATGACGGCTTTATCAACAGATGAAACCTTCCGTGTTATTCGTTTGATGGTGCCTGACGATGGAAACCATTATCGCTTCTTAGGCTACGACGACTGCTGGATGGAGGTGGAACTATGAGAAACGACAACGAAACGAAAACGGGAAAGTTGCTGAGGATACAGCGAGATGCAGCATTTTCATCAAGCCCGAACCTTCACGATGAAAACGGGTGGGAGCAAAAACTATTCTTGGTGTGTGATGAGCCCGCCAACCGAACCTACTACGAAGGGCATACTTCTGGCTGGTGGAACCTGATGGAGGTGGCGACTGGGATAAAGGTGGAAGGCTGCGGGTTGGCTGATGGATGGTGGTTGTTGAGAGAAGAAGACGACGAGGAAAACAACTTTTGGATGGAGGTGGAACTATGAGAAACGACTACGAGTTTTACAACAGCATTAGCAGCGAGAGCGAGGAGCCGATGAAACCCGGCGACTTGATAAAGTTGGAGGCATATGCCCGTGTGCCTTCTGGATGGTATGAGCCCGTTGAGGAACTGAAAAAAACCTCGTTGGCTGGCTACACGGATGATGGGAAGCAGGGGGTTATGGAACTGAAAACGAAGATAGTTTTACTGGTGAAGAAATACCAACCCGACAACAGGAGATGGGAGCGAACCTACTGGGCTGAGGATATTGCGACGGGAGAAGAATGGATGTTGCAGCCGAAGGAAAGTCAAGCATTTTCATACACGGGAAATAAAACTACGGAAGAGGGAAGCATCAAAACTGAATGGAACCCCGCTGACTATTGGATGAGGGTGAGGCTATGATGTGGGAAGCCAAAATAAATGAGGATGAAGTTATGCGAGGCGAAGTAAAAGCGGGCGACTTGATGAAAGTGAAAAAGTTTATTTTACAGGATAGTGAATGTGGGGCACCACCAACCAAGTTATTCTTGGTGATGAAAGTGTCGCATTATTCTGCCGACGACTATGAGTGGATGGGCTTACGACTACGAGAAGTGAAGAGCGGAAAAGAATATCGTGGCTCTTTGAGCCCGTCATTTCATAAAAAGGAAGGAGAGATGGTTGATGAACGACTGGCAATAAAGAACCCCCCTCACCCTACAATTCCCGCCATCAAGGTGATGAGGAATGATGAATACCCTTATGATGAAACCATCTGGAAGAGGGTGAAGTTATGATGCTGAAAGTTTTACAGAGGAGAGAAGATGCTGAGGTTGAGAAGGTTGATGCCTCTTGGGAAAAGATAAATAAAAATAAATGTTCTTTTGATGTCGCGACGAACTACTTACTAGTAGAGAAGAGAGAAAACAAATGCCTATTATTCGCGGGCGGTGCGGATGAAACAAACAACAAACAGGCGGAAGCCGAAGAGAGAAAATAAACTATGGAAACTACAACTTGGAAAATAATTATGAGGGAAGATGGAAGAGAGAAGGAGGTGTTGGTGGAAGTGCACGACTGGGTGGATGATGCTGATGTCATCTTGGAAACACTTACGGAACACCTGAAAGAGGAACACGGCTTTGACTACCTCCGTGAATATAATGCGGCGGTGAAAGCGGGTGGTGCCTACCCCTACACTTTTGAGAGCGAGTGGGAAACTGACTACTTTGAGGATGGAACTATTCTTATTGATAATAAACCTGTCGTCTTTGATAGTGTGCCGACTGGAATGTTTAGGGTGGTGGCTCATACCTATTACAAAAATGAGATGCCTTACTGCTTTATTGATGAAGTTTATGAGAGCGAGGAGGAGGCAAACCTACGGAAGGCGAGTGTTGAGAAGCAGCGGTTCGTGCCCTCTTACTTTGGCGAGGCTGACTTGGGTGGAACGATAGGAGAGAATGGCTGTGTTGAGGTTGCCGTTGTTCCCCTCTATTCGCAACGAAGACGAAGGGCTTGGAGGCAGGAAGAGATAAACCACGAGAAACTGATGAAAGAGTTATGCGGATAGGGTGAGATGATAGGAAAGCGGGGATGCCTGAAAGAACCCGCCCTTTTTCCCTACTGCCTGATGGGATAGAGACAGGCATAAACAACAAACAAAAAATAATAGGAGGGCAAGACTATGCCTAATTGGTGTGAAAATAATATGACGATAGAGGGAAGTGAGGAAGCGATAGATGGGATAATGAAACTTATTCTTGATGCGAACCCTGACTGCTATATCAACGAAGAGACAGGATACTTGATGATGAAATGGGAATGCAGAGGTGAGTGGAGAGATGAGGTGGCATCGCCACCTGATAAATTCTTTGAGGCTCTTTACCCTGAACCTGATGGCTATGAAAGTAAAAATGGCTGGGCGAGAGACAAGTGGGGAACCAAGTGGGATGTGGGTGATGGAACTTATATCCAACGGGTTGATGGTGGCATCTATGCTTGCTTCCAAACTGCTTGGAGCCCGCCCGATGGTGTTTATCAACACCTGATAGAGAACCACGAGGTGTTTATTTCCGCTCAATATGAAGAGCCCGGCATGCAATTCTGCGGGGAATGGAGAGGCGAACACGACGAGGAGGGAGGCTGCTGTGGGGGCTATGATGAATATGACTGGAACCTGACGAGCCGAACTGAACTACGAGGTGAGATGCCTGACGACTACCATTACTTGGGGGATGAAGTGGCGGGCAACCTATTCTACTTTGTCAATCCGCACGGCGAGACAACCTTTACAAAAGTGTTGGGCTTACAGATGGGGAAAGGAATAATAAATTGTTTTGGCGACTTGTTTGACGACTGCTGTGACGGCTCCAACCCTGTGGAATTCCACGATGGAGGTTTCTATATCAACGACTACTACTTGGATGAAGTGATGTGTTGGATGGAAGAAAATAAAGAAAGCTGCACCGAATGGGTGAGCGAGGAGGATAAATAATGGATGAAGCCAGATTGAACTGGCTTTTGGTGGATGATGGTGGGGTTGCTGGGTTTTACCTAGCCTCCCTCAACCATCGTCATCCTAACAAGGCGAAGTGGATGAGAGAAATGCTGAACCGCTTTGAGCCTACTGCCCCTTTGATACGACAAGAGCAACAAATGAGTACGGATTTTTATTTATCTAAACACCTCGTCTTGGAAGCCTTTGAGGGAGAGCACGATGACTTTGCCCGATGGGCTTACAAGTGTTTTGAGAATTGGTGGCATAACAAGAGGAGGAATAACCAAAAGCATTATGAACGAGCCGTCTTCGTGGCGACGACTTGGGAAGACAACCCTGCTACGAAAAAAGCAATAACAATAACAGAAGAGGAAGACACCATTATGAATATTATGGAACTGAAAAAAGTGTGGAGGCTATTGCCTATGCTGAATGAGCGAGAGCAAGTTTTGTTTGAGGTGATGCTTGGCTTGGTGGAACTGGAATGGGATGAGAACGGCGACTGCCTGAACTACCCCCCTGCTTACATCGCAAGTCACGGGAGGTGGATGACTGGAAAGAAAGACACCATCCGCAAACACAAGAGAAAACTAAGAGAAAAAATAAAAAACTTTTTGGAGAACTACGATGATGAACTGGAAGAAGCCATCTTGGAAGAACTGCGAATAGAAAGAAACAGACAACAACTAATAGGAGAAGAAAAGGATGGATAGACAAAAGATAATTGAGAAGAGCCTTCGTTATGCCGAAGTGACTGAGCCATTCGTGGCGAGGATGCTGAGAGAATATGAAGGGGTAAAGGCAGAGGCACCTATGATAATGCCTGACTTTACAGCACCAAGAGGAACACCTGCGAGACACCCCGCAGATATTGTTTTTACCGAATGCCCCTACTACTATGGGTGGGAGGTGAAACACGATGGAACGAGCAACAGAACAGGCAACATCTTTGTTGAGAGGAATGCTTTGGTGGAGGTGAAAGCATTTTGCGATGCTGTTATTTACTTTTCTTACCGCGACAAAAAGCCCCTCATACACCACTACAAGATAGAGAAACTATTGGAGGTGGCAAAAGAGCAAGGGCATTTCGTTGCTGATGCTGGCGACACGGCGAAGGGGATGAGAGGCAACCCCACACCCGGCTGGATACTACCATGCACAACTGCTGAGAAGCACGGGAAGAGGATGGTGAGTTGGGAAGGGGAATGGGAGTTGGAGATGATGCGACACGAAGACATCGTCTTCGCTCAACCACCTGAACCTACACAGGAAGAAATGCGAAAACTACTAAGAGAAAAATACACACAATTCAAAAGGGAAAATAAATAATGACTAAGAAAATAGAGACAGAAGTTTGCGGGAGCATATGCTACAACGATAGGAGAGTGGGCGATAGACTTGACTACTTCACCAATATCTTTGAGGCTGCCCTTGTTGAGGGCTGGGATGCTAAACTGGAAGCAGTTGGAAGAGAGCAGTTCATCAACGACAAGGCGGCTTTGGAATGGCTTGATAAGATGCTTGCGAAAGCGAGAGCGACAGAAGAATAGGGTGCCCTACCACCCTTGCCTCATCCCTTCACGGGGGTGGGGCTTTTTTTTTATTTATTTATCGTCGCGGTATGCCATCCCAATGTGTTATTATTAGTAAGATGGGATGACTTGTTTGTTCTATTTTCCCGTACAGCCAGCGGCTGCACTGAGATAGAAGGGCGGGATGACTGGGGATAAATAAAAATAATTAATTAAATAATAAAAAGTTGATGACTTTGGTTTGTTGGGGGCATCAACAAAAAGAACCCTCTTGGTTGCGGAGCAGCCAAGGGGGTTTCTTAATTGAGACTGATGAGAATTAGATTGCTTTTCTTTGGTTGTCTTCTATTCTTCGTAAGTCGCTCTTAATTATTTCTATGTTTAGGGAGCACCCATCCATCTTATTGTAAATAGTAGTTAGTGTCTGATGATATAACTTTCTATCTTCTTCGTGTTGCTCTAAGGTTCTATTGAATGCATCCTTTTGATTATCAACATAAACCTTGATGACTGGAACAAAATGCTTTATCAATAAATAAATAACTATCAATAAGATTAAGACTGATGAGGCTGGTCCGCTCAGATATGGTAAGATTTCAATAAAAGTTTCCATTAGTTAGTTTCCTTATGGTCTGATATCATAATAAGTTTTTCTTCTATTCATTCTCTCAACCTCTTCTATGGTTGGCTCTTGAATAGGTGTGGTTATTCCCAGTGACTGAGCCCAGCTTGGGTCATACTTCATCTCAACCACATCACCTTCTGCTCGTCTCTCTTCAACTTCGCCAATTACCTTAGAGCCAATAGGCAGCCATTCTCTCAGCCCTCTCTCTTGCCCTGTCATCATCATTGAGAACTTCCACCTGTTCCATCTCTTTCTCGCAGCCTCATCATTCTTATCAATAGCCCATTGTCTTCCTTGGAAGGTTGAGCCACCGGGATATTCTTTATTTTTTGGTACTGCCTTGACATTGAATTCATTCTTGAACCATTCCCAAGTTTCAGGTTGTTGTTGTAATCTAAAAAGTAACCAGCCATCAACGAGATTTGTTACTTGCCTATCTGGTCCTCTTCTGATATCTATGCCGAATGCTTGGGAAGCAGCGAGGTTTATCCAAGGATTTACATTCTCTCCTGCTGCTCTTACATAAGCTTTCATCAATTGATTGGTGGGGTCTGTAACAGGAATGTCGCCTGATGAGATAAGAATACTTTCTCCGTGTGCCTGCAAGATGTTTGCGAAATCTTGTGCTGCCTCCATCTGAGGAATAGGTGGGCTGTAATAACCTACCCTTTGATTAGTCTCCTTGTCTTGCTTGCTGTTAAAATACATTCTTGTCGCAGCCCATTCAGTCGGTGCTATGTGGGCTCTCCACTTACCTTGGATGTCATCTTCGGGTATGCCTCGTGTAGTAAGCATAATGTTTTTTAATCGGTTCGGGTTAGTCACAGCATTCTTAGCGAATGTCTTCCAGTTATTTTGACGGAAGGTGAGGAACCAAACCCAACGATGAAGCCCCTTGATAGACTTGGAATAATCAAACAAACTTTCTCTTGATAGCTTGATGGCTTGTTCCAAAGGTAAGCCATTTTCTATTCCAGCAATCAAGACACCGCTTCGGAAAGCATTATCAGTCTCATTAGCAAACTTACCCCAAATATTTGTTCCTTTCCAAGCGGTAATATTTCTCTGCATCCAAGCCCGGGCTGCTCTATGTTCGCTCTCTGGTAAAGTCTTTAAAAACCTTTGGAAGTCAATGTCTGTCTCTCTCATAAAGTCTTTGGCTACATTAGATGTAAGTTCGGCTGATGCCTGTGAGCGAGACAAACCATTCGTTCTCATAATCTCTGCTAACATTTCAGTTGTGTAAGCTTTACCCGATGGTGCGACTGCTAGGATTTCTGTGGCTGATGCCTTGCCTGTGCCAACATAAATAGGATTGCTGAAAGCAACGACACGAGCACCTCTTGTTAAGTTTCCTGCTCCCTCTAAGCCCATCGAGCCGATAGTAGAATACATTATTGATGGAGCAGTTGAGAAGTTATTCATCATGTATCTAACAGCAGGAAGGGTGGTGCCGGCTAGCATGCCAGACTTCATAACATTATTTGTATAGCCAGCCCCAGTCCAAAATGAATTGAATAGCTGTTGCCCTAAATTTTGGTCGTAACCGCTGTAATAAAGTTTGGGTGTGCCTCGCTGCTCGCTAAACCATTCAAGCATTCGCAAGGCAGCATTTGTTTCCTCTGGTGTGAGAGGATTGATGTCATTCATTTGACGACTTTCTTTAAGTCTTATTCGTGTTAGGGTTTCATCAACACCTTGAATTCCTGTTCTCTCAGTCATTCTTCTTATTTGTGAGGTGATAGCAGCATCGATGCTTATTGCTTCTGCTATTTGCTGTGCCGCTCCCATTCCCGGCTTCGGCTGTGCTATGGCTGCTCGCAGTAATGCTTCTATTCTATTTGTCTGAGCCTTAGTAATTATTGTTGGGTTTAGACTTTCAGCATAAGCTCTACCCGGTCGCCAAGCAGGTTTAAGCGAGCCGGTTTCACCAAGCATCCACTTTAAAACTGCCTTCGAATGTGTAGGGTTAGCTTGAAGTTGTCTTACTATTTCTTGCGGAGACAATGAGCCACCCTCTATTGGAACATCAGACAGCTTGGCTATTTGTGCTTCATCCAAAGAAAGTAATTTTTTAACTGAGCTATTCATCATTCTATCAAAAGCTTTTACTTCTCCTACCCCTTTCATATTCATCATATTATCGACAGCATCATCAACCCATAGCTTGTGTCGTAGTCTTCTTGTAAGCTCTAACAGGGCTTCTTCTATTGGCTCTCCACTTACCTTCTCAAACGGCATCCCGCCTCCGCCTTCACCACCGACATATCTTTTGCCGGGTGGGGGTAAGAGACTTGGGTCTCTTGGTGGCAGTGGTTCTGTTGCTCGCGGAGTAAAAGGAAGCGGTTTGGGAGCCGCAGCAGTGTGCGCTGCCTTTCCGATGTTGTAATTTTTATTAACAATAAGACCTGAGAAAGTGAACATGTCTTCATCAACAGCTTTGCTATTTAAGAAGCGATTAAGTTCATCTCGAAGTTGACCCTCAGCCATCTTCTTCGCACGCGAACGGGCGGCAATTGCTTTCATCATCTCTTCACCGCGCTCTGTCGTTAGCTCACTAATCTTTGCTTCCGCGGTTGAGATGGGACCTTCTTGAATGTTAGTGACACCTTGTTCATAGGGGTCTTTTGGAAACTTCTTATCTAAAAATTGTTTAACGACATCATCTTTATGTCTAAGGATTAAGTCGGGCTCAATAGTTATTCCCTCTGAATAAGCTTTATCTAGTCTAGCTTCTAATGCTGTTACGATTTCTTGGACCTCGCGCTCAGTTAGCCCAACATCTGCATACTTCTGCCATAAGTCGTATTCGCGGAGCTTCTTAGCAGTTGCATAAACACTGGTACCGACAGGCTCAGTCCATTCTGGCTCCATCTTCGTCCAGCTTTCGCTTGGTTTTTGTCCTTTAAACCCCTCAACCGGCGCGCTGCTCGGTGGGATGTCATCTGGATATAGAGGAACAACTTCTCCACCTTCCAGCGGGCGAGAGCCGCCTCCCCTAGGTGGCGGAGAACCTCCCATCCACTTCTGTACCTTATTTCTTAATAAGACATTCTCAAACCAAATAGTAGATTGGTCATCAATAACTTTTCTATTTGGGAAGATTTGTGGATACTTTTTAGCAGCATTAGACATAACATCATTAATGATATTGGCTTTCTGTTGCTGTAAAGTTACGATGTGAACCAGTTCAGTAGCATCTTTTTGACGATAGATGGGAGACATTGTATCAGCAGCTTCTATCAGTCGTTTAGTTACTGGGGAAACAGTTAGTGGGTCAATAGCCTGCTCTACCTTTGCTGCTTGTTGTAGTGTTTCAAAGATGTTATTTAGTTCTGCTTTCACACCAAAGACTTTCTCGACGCTCTGACCTTCCATCATACGATGCCAGTCATCTAAAAGAATTAGGGCGCCAATATCATCACCATGAGAAATAGCCATTTTAATCTTTTCTAAGTGTGCTTTTCCTTTCTCCGATGAAAGGATAACAGAAGTAAGCTGGTCAATATCTTCTGGGCTAATGTCTACTTTTGCCTTGCCTTTGGTGAGAGGCTTTCTTATTATTCTTTCGTGCCCTCCCAAGATAAGGTTAGTGTATTCTCTTAGTAAAAGTTCAGGGTTAGAAGAGAAGGCATCCTGAACAATAAGTTTTGCTCCTGCTTGGGTAGGTGTTAAGCCCTCGGCACGATATCTAGTTAGTGTAGAAGCATTATTCTCGGATAAAGCACCAAGTCTTGATGCAATATTCTCAACCACTTCTCCTGCTATTGGGTCTCCTGAAAGTTTAGAAGCAACACTATCATTAAATTTAGCCACAACTTGCTCTACCTTTTCTCCTATTAGATTATTTCTAATTGCTTTCGGAGCTAAGACACGGTTAGCATACTGTGCTCTTTGTTTTGGGCTTGCTTTTCTAATGTCTGCTGCGACATCTTCAACAGTTCTAGAACCAAACTTTGCTGCCGCCAAGCTTTCTACTTTTGATGACGCCATCTGGTTCCATTCAGCCAAGCCCAAGGCGAATTCATCAATGCCCTCATCGACACCTTTTTGAATATCACGCATCACCCTATTAAAATCTTTGCTACCAGAAACAAAGAGGTCTAATGTCTCATCTCCTGTTGGGGTTAAGCCACTAGTTCTGGGCTCCAAGTCATTAAGAATGCGAACCATCTGTTCCCGTGTTAAAACTATCATCAGCTGACCGTCTGGTCCGACTATGGTTCTCTCAGGATTAGCAGCTATTTCTTGCATAACCTTATGCATTTCGCTCTTATTAACGAGAGCAATTATTTCTCTCTGTTGAGCCTCATCAAGGAACCTACCTCCTATCTTTACCTGTTCCTGAATGCCTAGCCTACCTGTGGCTTGAAGCTCATTAACAAGGTCGCTAACGCCTTTACCAGCATAAGCTGATGCTATCTTCTCAGCGGCTAATGTGTCGTCAAGTTTCGGAATAATCGGTTTAGCATATGTTCCTGACAGGCTGGGCTGTACAGCGTTTCTTATTTGAACCGTCCAGTGATTAGATAAGCCATTTTCCAAGGCTTCGTCAGCCATTCTATTTAAGACATGCAGAAAAGAGGCTTCATTCTCTCCAAGAGCATCCCAGTTCTTTATGATATCATTTACTAAATCATCTGTGCCAGCCATCCCTCTTGCTAGGATGTCCGATTTTGTTTCAAGGGATAAAACATCATCCAATGAAGCAATCCACATAGCTTCCATTGCTTGTTTATTAAAAGTAGCATAGTCTATTGGGCTTTGTACTTTAAAGCCTCCTTGTTCAGCAACCTTTACAAAATCTTCCCAACTAACACCTTCCTGTGTCCGCGCAAAGAACTGCTCTGGTGTTTCTGTAACCCCTTCAACTATCTTTCTATTTTGGAGATAGTCTGTTTTAAAGTTGTAAACCTTTTTGGCGTTTTGAATATTGGTGGGTTGAGCAGCAAACTTCTGTGCTACCCTAGTAACTATGCTTATTTCCCCCTGCCCCTTAATCATCTTTTGAATTTTTGTGTCTTTTAAAATGTTTGTTACTAGTCGAGGCGGCATTAATAGGTCTCCCCACTCACCTTTCCACATGGCATCCACTTGCGCGCCTGCCGCTTCTTCTGCTCTCGCCGCGGCAGCCGCTTCATCTGATGTTAGCTTTTTACCTAATTTCTTTTTAGCCCATCTCTTGGCTGTTTGCGCTGTTGCCTTAGTTGACTTAGTTCCCTCAATAACTACCCTACCGGGCAAGGTAGCGCCACCAACAACACGAGATGCTCCGCTTCTTGCTGCTGTTCCAATCGCCCGTGCACCCTCTGAGACAGCCGCTCTTGCCGCAACTTGTGTTGTGCCACCCAACGCGCTGGATACTTTAAAAGCAGTCGTTCCTTTTCTCGCCACGGACCCTATGGTTCCAAGAGCCCCCAAGTCAAGAGGAATGTAAAGGTCAATTGCTAAACCAATGGTGCCACCGACATATCCGCCGGCGGTTTGAAATGTTCCGGGAATGCCCTTCTTCTCATCAGCGCCTGTGTCTATTCCAAGCCATTCAGCCGCGCCATCTAGTTCAGCGCCAAATGCCGCTCCTGCATCATGACCTCCACCCATCACACCCAAGCCACCTTCAATGCGTTCAGAGACAGCATCAGCCAAGTCTTTATCTGTAAACGCAGCTTCAACACCACCGACAACAGCACTAATAGGCGCCTGAGCCAATCTGGCGGCGTACATCAAACCGCTTTCTGTAACACCTTGACCGGGTCGTCGTGTCTGTGTGCCCCATTCCAAGCTATCCATGAAAGCAGTTGTGAAAGTGTTTGGAGCATCTTCAAACATTTCTTTTATTTCATCTTCTGACATTTGCCCATTGACAGCATCTTTGGCATTGCGCACGGGAGGAATTTTACTGCCCATAATAAGTTTCATTCTATGTTCAGTTCTTTCTGGTGTCCAGTCTTCCGGGTCGACGCCTTCATATTCAAACTGTTCGTAAGCTATTTTTAATGCTTCTCTTTTAAAATCATTTTGAGCAAGATAATCTTCCTCAGTTAAAATCCTTCTAGGTTTTAGTGACTTCCAGATTTTACCCCAATCAGTAGTAGGAATGCTATCTAAGTCAACGGCATTGTATATCATTTCAATAATGCCGGGAAGAACCCAAGGCATGCCTCCGGGCAATTGCATCATTGTGAAAGTATCACCCTCTTCCTCTTCTTGCTCTAATGCTTCTTCTGCTTTCTTCCAAGCATGGCTAGCCAAAGGGATATCACCGTGGACTGTGCGAGGTGTATCAGCAAACTGTCTTAGCTCATCTCTTCTTCTTCTAGCCTCGTTAATAAGTTCTTGTTTAATACCTAAGTCTAGACTGATGTCGTCATCTTCCCATTCAGCATCAAGCCTAGCATCAATAGCTTGTTGCATCTCTGCGTTAAAAACCGGTGCCTTACGACTTTCCCAATTCTCAGCCCTTGCTTCTTGTACTTCTGCTTCTTCATCAATTTTAACCATAACCGGTTCAACGATGGCTGCCTGTTGCATCCTAGTTTCTGCTGGTGGATACATGTAGTTCCACTGCCCATCTGTCCAAACTTGAAGCTCGGCTGGTGTAAAACCAGCTGCGATAGCTTTATCCCATTGTGCTTGTGTAGCCATTAGTTAACATACCTTCCTAGCTCGAAAAGTTGCCAAGCTAGTGCCGTTGCTTCATCTTGTTTATTTGGAAACATTTTCTTCATTAATTCTATGGAAGTCGCGACATCCCCACCAGAAGCCTTTGCTTTCTCATATGCTGTAAAAACTTTATGTTCGAACCCTTCTGGGTCTGAACCTTCTATTGACTTATACCATTTCCTTATGCTATCAATCTTCGAAGCTCGCGATGATTGGCTATCAGCTTGTGTCGGCATCATAAGTCTAAATTGAGCTTGGCTTTTCTGGATGACTTGACTAATTTTTTGTGCATTCACTAGTGCTGGTGTCGCGGTAACATCCTCTGGCTTTTCTGCTGCTATCTTAGCATCGGTTTGTCCCACCGCGCCCTGCGCAACGACATCTAAATCGGCTAGCCCGGGGTCTTCTGGCGCATAAGGAGCGCTATCCCCAGAGCCGCTATATGCCTCTATGGCTTTATCCCTAATTTGTTCTTGTGTTCTCCAATCTAGTTTGCTCATTGCCGACTGCATTGCTTCCTGTCCGTAAAGTTCTCCAACTTCTAGAAGTTTTCTAATATCTGTTTTGGCTTGTTCCTTTGAGCCTCTACCAAACTTATCACCATAAATTTGTCTAGTGTCTCCAATAAGGTCAAAGCCACTAGTTAAACCGGGCGCTTGTAGAGCTTCTCGTTCCGTTATGGTATCCGCAATAGCCTTATCGATGTTCTCGTAATCGGTATCAATTACTGTCTGTTTGTCTAGGCTTACTTGCTGTGGTGTGGGGGCTTTAAACCTTCCGGCTCTCCTGCCCGTGACACCGCCGGTTCCAGCAGTTGTAGTCGTTGTTGATTGCAGAGCCTCCCAGCTATTTTTCATTCTATTTAAAACCTCAGTCTTACCTTGGTTTTCATAAATAGCTGCAAGTTTTGCTTCTGCCATGGCAGGGGTTATCGCATTTCCTTGGTCCGAGGCGTCAGTAATAATTTTACTTTTCTGTTGGAGATAAACATTTGCCTCGCCTGCCTGCTTCACTATTGGAGCAGTGTTAGCTACATATTCGGCGCCGTGGACTGCGGTTCTTCCGACATTAACAAATTGCTCATCTGTCACTGCGTTCCGGACACTATCACCTTGTTCTAGTAGAATATCTGCGTTACCGAATTTACTGATAAGGTCTACTACATCGGTGGTTTTTGTTGTGGCGCCGCTTCCGCGTGATGTACCTGCGCTACCCGGTGTCGCTGTTCCTCTGGCAGTCGCCAATTCAACAGTTGCTACCTGACCTTTATTCCATGTCTGTTGTTGATTGCCGATGGTAACATTGGCATTTGAAACTTTCTGCTGATTAGATAATTCACTAGCTTCCATTCCCCTTCTTTCTTTTTTGAGGCTATCAAGTTTACCGTCTAGATATTCTAATCTCTCACGATAAAGCTTCATTCGAACTTCTTGGTTCTTCATATCAAGTTGGAAATTCATTGATGCTTGCTGTTTAGCAAGCTCCCATCTCTCCATTATCCCATCCATAAAGATAAAAGAATACTTCCCACTTCTGGATAGTCTTACTGGTTTGATTATACTTTTCTTTGGTGCCATTAGTATTCGTCCCCTGTGTACGGTATCGCCAGCGGCATGCCATCAGTCGGCGCACGCCGATAAGTTTCTATCGGCGGACGCGATGTTGAGCCTTGTCCTGCTATTAAATTAATGTATGCCGCGGCTACATCTGGGTCGCTTTGCATAGTTTTGTAAAGCATCTTTGCTTCATCGTCTTTAAGCCCAGTCATCTTCGCAAAAGAAGCCATCTCTTCTCCCGATAGTTCTGCTCCTTCTAGAAGCATTTTAGCATCAACATATTCTGTACCGGCAGCTAGACCGGTTACCACCCCAGTCATTACACCTTCAAATCTATCCTGTTGGCTCTGAGCAACACCGGCTTCCAAAGCATACAAACGCTGTTCTTGTGCTTGTGCCTTTTTAAAACTTCTTCCAGCGGCGCTAGCGGCTGCTTCTCTTTTAAGCTGTGCTCCGGCTTCATCCATTATTGTTGCTTCTTTCAGCGCTGCGCCTGAGCCAGCCATCAAAGCAGTTCCTCTCATTGCTGCTGCTTTGTCTGCTTGTTGTTCTCGAAGCGCTCTGGTTGGGGCAATCTGTGCTTCAATGTCTCTTGTGTAATCAGCAGAAGTATAACCTAGGGTTCCCATTTCTAGCCTTCTTCTTAGGTCTTCTGCTTCATCTTCGTCTGCTCTTTCTTGCGGACCTTTGTAAAGCGCAGCACCCCCTTGTACTGCGGCGGTACCTAAACCATACAGTAGCATCATTGTTAATGGGTCCATCGTTGTTTCTCCTTAATTATTAGTGTCTGTGTAAAAGACTTCAATCGTCATTTGTCTTGCTCTAACGGCACTTTTAGCATTTCTTGAATTGTAAACTAGTCTTATGTCGTGCCATCCCTTTGAGAGACCTATCTCTAAAAATGAACAAAAGAATGGTCGCTGTAAGCTTCTTCCAAATTGATACCACGCGTGGTCATCATAAGCACTTCTCGCAATACTAACCCCGCCGGCTGTCGGAAGGTCTTCGAACAATTCTTCAAATGTGTAGCTTTTTGTATAGTCTTCAACTACACCATCTATCTCTAACCAAATATTATCGTCTACATGCTTCTGTGTGTCGCCGGCAATCCAAGTTTCATCAACACCAGCCTTGTAATCGTGCTGTGCCAAAGGACAACACATCGCTTCAATAATAAGATTAGCAGTATTTTCTAGATAAATTCTTTTACCACATTCTGGAATAGGTTGGTGAAGTTCCCACCCATAAGGCTCCGAACCTTTGGCTGTTGCTGAATAAAAAGACCTTTCGTTAAAAGAAACATTAACATCGCGAGCAGTGTACATATCACCGCTAGTGAATAAGTAATCTTCTGTTACACCAAGAGGCTCACCAGATAAAAAGTCTTCTGATGTTAAGGTAGTGCTATCAAAATCTCCAATAGCAACACCAGCATTTAGATAATCTCGTGCCTCTTGAAAGTTTTCGTTTATCTTATCAATGTCGACAGTAGCTCCATCTGAGAATGTATTGGTTGGTGAATAAGCCATAGTTGTCTCCTAGTTCCTTTGAACCATTCCATAAACTTTGGTGCTAGCCAAGTAAACAGTATTTGATGTATTTTCTACATGACATTTTAAAACTATCTTTTCAATTGTAGCATCCTGTGCCGCTGGAAAGATAAAAGCACCTGAAATAGTTTGTCTTAAATAAAGATTTGTCAAGCCCGGTGTACCATGTGTCCAATCAATCGATGTGTAATCACCCGCGGAAGTATAAGAATAAGGACCATTAGTTATTGACCAGCCAAAGTTTTTTGTTGAAAGCCAATAATCAGGGTCGCCATTAGTAGGTGAAAATTTAAACCAAACAGAAAGATAAGCTTGCTGCTCAACACGAGCCGTAGCGTTCGCAAAGCTAACAGACGCCGCTTGTGGTCCGCCTCTTACCATAGCATCTCCACAATAACGAATAACTTCTCCTTGGCTAATGGTTGTTCCTGATAACCCTGTTACTTCTCTTACTGTGGTAGCAACAATGGGCGCGCCGGTGTCAGTGCTACTGGTTGAGAAAAAATCTCCTGTGGTAGTATTAGCAGCGTTTGTGGCACCTCCTATGAATATATTATCAGATAGATGTTCTCTATCGATAGCGCCAGTACGAAGGTTTGTAGTGTCTATTTTACTAGTAGTTCCGTCTGTGTTATCTTCTAAATCTGTAAAGATGGTGTTAACATCGCTGTGTGTTATTATTGCTTGGTCAAGCATGTGTTTTGGTGTGAGAACATTAGCCATTATCTGAATTGGTTCCTTACTGAAAGTTGTGATGAGAAGACATAAAACAAAATAGTGCTACGAGCCGCGGCATTGCCGGTCCACAACACGGGGGTAGTATCGTCGCCTTGATGTTCTTTGACATTTACTTTAAAACGAATGTCTATCTCAACCGGTTGAGAGCCAATAGGAACAGCGAAAGGAAGCATAGTTGTCCATCTTCCGCTGCATGTGTTAAAGTCTGTGTCAGCCACAAGAACATCATTTACAAAAATACCTAGGCGCCTAGCCCAATCATCTCCATCTGCCCATGGCACCGGAGGCGCATAATCTGGACTAACAAATTGTAATGGAAGGTCAGTGTCAATCACAGCTGTTCCTTTAAGCATCCCTTCTTTTGCATCAAAGGAGAGATAAGCACCGGCATCGATGTTAGCACCAATGCTAGTCCAGCCTGCTCCCCAACCAGAAGTTAAAGAGAAAACCTTAGCTGCTGCTGGGACAGAACCGGCGCCAGTCGTGTAAGGCGCTTGTGTTTGGTCTGGGTCATAAGTTCCAGAACCAGTCTTTTCTGTGAAGTAATAATTTTGTGTAGCCATTTCTGTTTTGATGCCGTTAGTAGAGCCATCGCTGGAAGAAATAACACCAGTCCCATAGACGGGAGCTTCTATTTTAGCATTAGTAATTGAATTTATTGGAAACTGATGACCGCTTAGGGCACCGTTAAAAGCACCAAAAACACCATTTGTTTCTTTGTTAACACCTTCTGCCTTTGAAATGTCAACTGCTTTTGGTTTTGATTGTGTGTAAATTCTAGCCATTCAAAGTTGCTCCTGCGCCAGAAGCAATTGTGTTTCTGGTTCCTGCTGTGATATTTGTTTTGTAAGTTGAGACGAAGAAATAGTTTCCAGACTTTATTCGCCATTTAAAATTAGTGATAAGACCAGTTGAGACATCCCATCTAATATTACTAAGTCTATCGTTTTCCCATTTGCCGGCTCCAAATAAAGCTTCTGGTATCTGTACCGCGGCATTGGTTACTGGTCCGAAAATGTAATCAGCACTAGTAGTGCTTTCTGTTTCTGGTTCTACGGGATAAATAGCTGAACCAGCGGTGTAGGAATTCTTCCAATTTGTAGCATATTCCAAAGTTAATGGGTTGTATCCAGTAGAAATAGTCGACAATTCAACAGAAAGTACCCTTTTTTTCAAGTTGGGATTACCATAGTCATCCCACTTACTAGCATAGACACTATCACTTTTTTCAGTATCAACCTTGCTAGCCCAAGTGTATTCGCCAGCTTGATTAACTACGGCTGTTACTTTATTACCAGCCTTATCGGCAGCGCTCCAAACTTGGATGCCTATATTTCCTCTAACTGCATTAGCACCATTGAAAGCCCCTATTACATATCGCTTCCAATTTGGACCAAGAAGTATCCATCCATCTGGATGTGTCCCTAACCAATTGAATTCAAAGCCACCATCATCGGCATCGCCGTCTTCTATTTTGCTATCATTATTACGAAGGCTCCATTGCTTCGAAGGCATGTGAAGAACGGCGCCACGGCTAGGTCTAGGCTTCCCATCGGCTGCGTAATGAACCCAGTATTCTCCTTCTTTTGGTGAATAAACACCTGTCGCTCTTGCTAATGCTTGCACATTAATCCTCTTCATCTCTTCATCGATAGGGTTGGAAATCTTATCTACAACAATTGTGGCGCCGCCAGCAGTGCCTCCGTGAATAGAATAAATACCATCCTTAGCTAAGAAACACAAACCAACTTTCGGAACAATAGCGGCGCTATTAACAGCAACCGTGCCTATGTTGCTAGAAATAGTTGTAATAGAATATTTACCCTCGCCAGCAGCGGTGTATTGTATCATGTCAATTGCTTTTTCACGGAAAACAATAAGGTTATTGTAGAAAGGAACTAGCCCTGTGACTGCTCCTCCGTCTCTAACACCTACATCAAAATAATCAAACATAGCAAACTGTTCAGGTAAGCCTTGCGCTGAATAAATAATCTTATTAGGGTTAGCTTCGCCTCCACCTAGCCACATACTTCCATTCCAAGCAGTGCCGAACTTGTAGTTGTTTTCAATAAGAACACTATCTGTAATAGAAACTTCATCACCTAAATGACCATCGGTAGCTACATCAACATATTCATCAGTTGTGTTATCATTTAACTGTGTAAGATAATACAAAGTGCTACCATTACCATCGGTACCGCCTCTCTGGTTTTTTGTTCTGTAAATTCTTCGCGCTAATGTGCCTTCTGGTCCTTTGGGAATGTTAGATATCAGAACACCATAGCGCCCTAATGTTGTGTGTGCTGGGCTCGTCTCCGGTGTATCAATCCAGCTAACAGTAATAGGAGCAGACATCGGACTAGCAGAGCCAGTATCAGTAATAAAAGACACACGATAAGTGTAGCTATTATTTATGTCATCGCCGACATCACCCAAGCCTAATGGTTCTTTATTATCTCCCCTCCAATGTAAAGAAATGCTATCTGTTGTTGGTCTTGGTCTTTTCCAATTAGTAGTATTACCTTCTTGATATTTAACATCAACATTAGAGAGATTTGGAGAAGGTGTTGGTAAAGTAAAACCAAACCTATTAAATCTTCCTCTTCCCCAAAACTTGTACATAGGGTCAACACCATTCATTATTAATAGCATCCTGCCAAAAGGAACATATTGTGTACCGGGGTCATCTGCTTTCGGTAGCCTCCTATCAGAATTCCCAATAGTGACTTTCAGGTGTTTACTATTGGTGCCTCTATTACCATAGAGATAAAACAGTTCGGCTTTATCGGTACCATAACCATTCTCTTGAAGGAAATAAACCTCAGCACCATTACTTCTTTCCCAAACAAAACCTCCCATTACGCTATTCATTTCGACTGGATGGTAAGTTCTTCCAGTCAAATCAGGGATAAGAGGTTCCCATCCTCTATCATTTATCCATCCTATTCCATTATCGGCAACACGCATATTACGAATAAGAGAGGCGTTGCTTTGTGGAACAACTAACCTCTCATCCATTCCCAACGCAGGCTGTGCTTTTGTTTGTGTTGTTTTCATTTATTACCCTGCCGTAGAAAGGGTATCTGGGTTATACCAAGCCGAGACTTGACCTCCTGAGAATTGCCCTCTACGATAATTAACATCTGTGTGTTGAATGTATCTCTTCTCTGCTTTTTTTATTTCTATCGCAGTACGCTTTGCGTAATGATTAGCCAAAGCTGTGTTCCCACTTTTAACAAAGATATCTTCAAGCGCTTTAAAAACAATAAGCGGATGAAATTCAAAAGGCATCTGTGGGGTATCTGTTTTATTAGTTAGTTTTGCTGGTTTAAAGAAGTAACGACATTCCATCTGTCTGAACTTATCTTGAACGCGCAAAACTGTTGTACCCGGAAAGGTATCATAAACATTTGGATAAGAGAAGTCTTGGCTATCAATTCTAGGATAAGGTCTTATCCTTTCATAAATGCCATCATTCTCAATGTAACGGTCAGAGCCGGGTTGTAAGCATTGCGGATGTCTAACATTTCCGGTTGCATCAGTATCAGCAAACAATAAAGGACTATCTTCCTTATTCTTTATTCCAGACCTATCAAAGTCAGTTACAGTTCTCCAACTGGGCAAACCTCGTCTTGCTCCTGTAACAGTATCAAAGTTTGCATTGTAATAAAGAACTTTTTGTAAGCCCTCAAATGGTCTTGGGTCCCCGATAACACTAGTGTTTGCTGCGCGAGCCGCATAAACAGCATCATCCCATGTAAAAAAGCTAGCAGTAAGATAATAATAGTTCGAACCATCTGGTGTTGTAACAGTAGTTGGTTCACTTAAAGGACCCATTCTTCCACCAGACACATTTGCCCAACAAAATTCATAAGTCCTTGCGCTGGGAAAGCTTCCAGTATCTAATGCCGAAGCTCCAACAGAAGTTGTTGCTATTGTTAGTTTCTCTCCGCTGGGAATAACAATAGGCGGAACAGTAACATAAGCTTCGGCATAGGTAGAAGTCTTATCCTCTCTAAGATTAAAGTCTTCTTCTCTTCGTCTTGCTAAACCAATAGCTTTGCCTTGGTTCGGTCCTGTGCTTCCGGGTACTGGCGCATCTCTATGCGCTAAATTAAATATCTCTATCATGTCATGAGGCATATGATAGAAGCGCGCCTTTATCTTCCAGTCAGTTTGACCAGCAATAGTAGCGGCAGTAGTAGTGTGCCTAATAGGCTCTGTAAGAATAATCTGTGTAAGAGAAACTATTTTAAGAATAGTATATTCTCTACCAGCTATTTCAAAAATGTTTCCAACCCAAATGTGTGCATGGGTTTCGTGTAAAGCATCTACATTTCCTGAGAAGGTAACTATGCGTTGCCCGTCGTTTGTAGATGCCGTAACACCAGTAACTGTTGATGCATCAACATCTGGATAAACATTCATAAAAGCTAGTTTCTGTGCGAATTCCCATCGTCTTTCTGTCCAAATGGAATAGTAAGCATCGTTAATAATACTATCCATTTGATTATCGTAAGCTAGAACTTCTGGTGAATAGTCAGAGACATTCTTAATCTTTTCTCTGATAGTTTTTAAATTCATTTATTGTCCTCAATAATAAAAAAAACCCTCCTCCCATTAGGAAGGAGGGCTGACTTTTATGTCTTTTTGTTTAGTTGTTTTAGAACGCTTGTTTGAGCATGAAGACAGTACCGAGACCGGTAGTGCCATCAACTGAGAAAGCAACGACGGGAGCCGCTGCGGCGCTTGTGTCCGCACTTCCGGCAGTAGCAGAAATAGCGAGCGGGTCATCAGCAGCGTGTCCCAGACAAATACCCTCGACAGGTCCAGAGACAACCACCCGAACAGTTTTACCAGCAGCAGCTTCGGCTAGCGTTACAGCATCCAAAGTTACGCCGACACAACATTTACGGTTAGCACCGGTTGAAGCCTTCAAAACATACAGTGGAATGTTGTCAACAACAGCTTTACTGAAATCCACAGAAACAAAGTTCCCAACGGACAACGCCTCAGAAGCCTTAAAGGTTTCAATTTGGCGACGGTTCGAACATCCAAGTCCAGAGCCTCCTTCCAAATAGTTTACAATTGTAGATGTAGCCATTACCAAGCCTCCCCGTTATCTAGTGTACCCTGTGAACCGAGATGGTCAGCAATAAGCTGTCCCTTCCAGTACAACTGAGCCGCACGAGCCGTGGTTCCCACAATGCTCTCGAATGGAGAAACTGCGAAGTCCGCGTCTTTATGCGTGATTAGTTTAATTCCGTCAAAGTTCAGGAAGTACATTGAATGGTCCGAGGTGGGCATCTCAACATCCTGCTCAACAGCAGCGCCAGCAAAAGCCAGAGCCATTCGTCCACCATCCAGAATTTTCTGGTCGATGTAACGCTCATTGGCTTGGAGAGCACGCTTGTAGAAGCCAAAAGCATTCTCAGAAGCGATAACCAAGTCAATAGCGCCCGTAGGAGCACGACTATTACACTTTGTGTAAATGTCCCACATGCCGTTCAAGCCAGCAGTGCTAAACGCGCCACCAGCAGTAGCATATTGGTTCTGCCAACCGGGTGTGGTAGCATAAGTAGTTTTACTTATCTGACCAACCGTATTGGTTTGTGAACCAGCAGCAGCGCCTTCAATGAAACCATTGGAGGTTACACCACTATCACCATTCAAGGTGTTCATCCCTGTAAGGACGGTAGATGAACCAGCAAGAATTTGCTTGTTCAGTTCGCGACGCAACATTCCCATAACGGAACGCATACGCGCTTCAACAATCTTGACGATTGCCTTTTCAGATTGATTTTCCAGTTCTTCTTTCTTAGAAATAACAATTGGAGCAACGAAATCCTCCCAAGCATATTCTGCTGGGCGAAGGACATCGGAGACTGCGAGAGACACGCTTTCGTATCCAGTTGGAAGTTCGGTAATTGAAGAATGCTCAACGAGCGAAAGAGGACGAACTAGCATAGTGCCACCGTCTTCCTTCTCAATACCGCCTGCCTTAGCAGCGTTATCTAGGAACGCCACCTTCTGGAAAAGCTCATCAACCTCGCCATCACGAATGCTATACAATGTAGAGCTAAGAAGGTCATTACTGATACTTGTTGATAAAGTAGCCATTAATTTTCTCCTTTTGAGATTTGTTTATGGCAAACAGAATGCTTACCATAAGGCTGATTAAATTTATTTATTCACATAAAAGTTAAACAAAGTGTTCCTTGCGGAAGTTTATTTACCAGTTTGATTGTTTAAACCATTATGGTTGTCTCTCGCCAGAGGTCCGTAATAAGTTAAGGAATATCATTCCCCTCACTAATAGTAGAAATCGTCAACCCCCCTATCTTCCTTGGTTTTTATGCCATTGAAAAGCATCCCAAGCATTTCTGAATTGGGGGATACCCTGTGCGTTAACATTCTTCCCGGTTGAGGTAGAATTTAAAGTATCTCTTGCTGTCGCTTTCTTCTCTCTTTGGTCTCTCTTCAATTGAAGAATTTCTGCTTGGCTTAACTTTGCTTTCACAATGTAATAAGCATCTTCCAAAGAAAGTTCTTTTCTATCCATAAGCATTTTAGCAACACTATCCTTTATCGATGGCTCCATCAAATCCGGATGGTCAGACTTAAAAGCATCTAACTGTTGCTTGCGCTGGTTAAGAGCCATCTCCTGTTGTAGCGGCTTCATCATTTCAGCCATCATTCTGCTGGCTTCCTGTTTAATTTTAGCAGCCATTCCTTCATCTGACCATGGGTCAACATCAACATCAGGCTGACCAGCCTGTTCTTTAATGTCTTGCGCAAATTTGCTATTCGTGAATGTTTCATTCTGGGCTAGTAGCTTTGCTTTTTCTGCATTAAGAGACTTTCTTAATTCAGCCATCTCTTGTGTCTTTTGCGTGTAAGACGCTCTGAGATTAGCAATAAGCTTCCTACCATTCTCAGGCAGGTGTTTAAGAACTTCATTGTAATGTGGCAAACCCTTATGTGTTTGTCCCATTATCTCATCATCGCCGAAGTCCGCTCCTAGAAGTTCTTCTAGTGAGAGCGTAAGTTCCTGTTCCGGCGCTTCTGTTGGTGTTTCTGTGGTCCCTGCCTCTTGGGTAGGGGTAGCACTAGTCTCAACTGTTTCTGTCGCCTCTGAGGGCGTTTCTGTGGCTTCTGAGGTAGCGCCTTCTGTGGCGGTCTCAATCATTGTCATTATCCTTTTGGGTTTTAGTTTTATCTTTCCATAAGGTTCTGCCGTTTCTATTCCCTTTCTTCCATTGATAGGGAATGCGTCCATCATATTCCACCCCACAAGCTTCTGCTACAATCATCCTTTGTTTATTGGCGCATTGGACGCATAACTTGTTGTGTTTCTTTGCTGGAAAGTATTTCCAGCTAGTGTAGTGTAATAACTTCTTGCATAACGGACAGTTCCTGTACTTATCATAGACCCTCTTCCTGTATTTCCCTTTTGGGGGAGGTAGAGGGAGCGCATCGCAGATTTCCTTAGCTGTCTTCTTCGACATCTTTAAGTTTTTCCACGATTTCTACTGGTGATGTCTCTATGGACACATCGCCAGTTGTGTAATCTACTGCACATTCTCCAAACAAAGTTGAAATAACGACAGCAGTTCCCACAATAGTAATGCTGATGTTATATTTATCAGCAAAGTCTTTTATTTTCGTAAACATTTAGTCTCCTTTTTTAAATTCGTGCGGCGAATAGGTCATCAGTTTCCTCAACGGGAACCCCGACATCTTCTACCACAACATCTTCCTCAATAACTTGCTCATCTTCGGGCGCTGGCTCTTGAAGAAACTTTTTAAAGTCCTTGTTACGAGACAGAGCATCTATCTTACTAGCAACAGTAGTAAGCGAAGCATCGTCAGTAATTTCGTCTAATGAAATAGTTAGTTCAGGTTCGACAACCCCAGCAGTAATGGCATCACCGGCTGCTTGCCCAATCATTCCTAAAACACGAACAAATTCTTGTGGAAGAACTTGAACATCTTCTGAAAACTTTGGATAAGGTTCTTGTCCAAACAGAGGCAAAGCCCTGTTAACTGAACCAACAAGAGCATTTAGACTTTTCTGATGGAAGTCGCCTCGTGGTGCGGCATCAGCAAACATTGCGTCTTCCTCACCTTGAACTTCTCCCATAGCGCTATTTAGTTCTTCTTCTAGAACTACTTCTTCATCAAATGGTGTTGGCATTTTTCTTTCTCCTAATAATCGTGGGGGAACCATGAAGGCGACCCACCTGTATCTGCGTTAAACGCGGTTTGATTTGCATGGACGCTGTAACATTCTGGGTCAAAGCCCATTGCGATACAGTCGCCCAAACTGTAAAATAGTGAGGAGAACATGTCGCCAAAGTAATAAGTACAAACTGCAATAGCGGCGCCAAGTGTCGCTGTTATTACACCATATTCCATAGCGGTTGCTCCCTCTTCATCTTTAATAAAATTCATTTTTTAATATCCTGTTGTTGTTGTATCGTTAAGACAAGCTTTCGCATCAAAGGTTTCAGTAACAGCCTTTATTTTATCTCCACCAAACTTCTTGATGTTATCTTGGTAAGTCTCGTTGACCTTATCCTGTGCTACTACCTTTTCTCTTCTATCATCTGTAAAATCTTTAATAAAGTGAGGCGCGAAGTCGCTTTCCCTCACTAGACCTCTGCTCTCGGCAATCTTATCAGCTTCCCAAGAACTATGCACACGGCATCCAAGCCCTCTATCAAAGTATCCATTAACACCCCCACCTGTTCCTGCTTGCCCAGCCCACATCCGGTTCATGTCGGCATGAATAGCTATTTGTTTATTTGAAATGTCTCCACAAAATTCACATTCAATATTCTGTGGAATTTCAAAGTTAACTTTAAAAAGTTCTTCTGTAACTTTTTGACATGAGACACATTTAAAATCAAATAAAGGCATTATTTTCTCTGGTACCCATCTTTCTCCCAGCCTCCTCCACGGAGCCCGAAGTCAGTTCCAAACATTTTTAAAGCAGATGCTTTACAATGTGGACATTCTATTTCTCTGGGGATATCCCCCATGATATCATAAAAACCTTGTGTTCTTTTCTCGCATTTTATGCATTTGAATGTGTGTAAAACTTTTCCCATTATGCTATTCCCCCTCTTCCTTGGACTGGTAAATCAATAGTTCTTTGCTTTCCCAACATCTCCCGTGCTAGCGCGTCTGGTCCTGTCGCTTCTCGTTCAACGATATCTTCTGGTCCGGGTGGTTTACCTAAACCGGGCTGTTCTGGTGCTGCTGGTGGTGGTGGTGGCTCTTCAAGGAAAGCAACAGGTAAGTCAAACATTCTTACTAGCTCTTCTTTCATCTGTGAATTCGGCACACCTAACTGTTGTAGAATAGGCAATAGCTGAACTAGGTTCTGTCTCTGTAATGTTTCTGAGAGCGGTGTAGCTGCTTGGTCTAATGCCGCTAAACGATACTTTGCTGTAATAGCTTCCGGTGTAATTACAACTGGCTTACCATTCAATGTAATCATCTGTCGTTCATTATCATCCAGAAGAACAGCTAGCATTCTTAAATAAACTAGCGCAAGGTCGCAAATAGCTTCGTCTCTTTCGATAGCCATTCTGCCAACTTCACTAGCCGAATATTGAGCCAGAGCAGTAATTTCAGTCGCGGTTGCTCTTGTGGCGATACCCTTAGCAAAGGGAGCCATAATAGAGCCACGCTGGATGTCTTGGTCAATAGCATTTGAATATCTATCAAAGTTAGAAGAAATGGGAGGTACTGTTATTGGCTGGATTAGCCCCTCTAATGTCTCGCTATCAACACCAATCATCGCACCATCGACACCGGCTGTGACCTTAGCGAGAGCTTCTTCATCTAGATGCTCTGACTTAAACAAATACTGGCGACTATCCCTGCGAACACTGTTAGCCCAGAAAGTTCTCATAATGTTTTTCTCGTAAAGCTGGTCATAGATACGACCCATGGCAGCCATTCCATCCAAAGGTTTGTCTGGAACGCGAGAATAATAAAGTGGAACTATGCAGGATAAAGGCTCATCATCATAAGAGCGAACAGGAATATCTTCATTTACTAGAAGCTTATTTCCCTGAGCATAGTTGGGAGACCAGATGTAAAGTCTATCAAACAAGAAGTCATAGAATTCTACAACCTCAATGTACATGTATTCATCTGAAAGTTCTTCCCGTGAGCTAAGACGGTTATTCTCATCAAAATAACCTACGCGTGGAACTGCGCTATATTGTTTGGCGCCATAAAGTTTCTTCGCTTCTTGAATAGGAAGATAGTAATGGTGTCCACAGAACCGCTGGTCATCCCATCCTCCTGCGTCCCTATCAACAATAACGCTCCATGGTTCAAGTGCCCTTGTCGTGCAGCGAGACAGCACATCTGTGCTTTCTCTTGGTGCTAGTTTTAAAAAGGCATTAGGATAAATAAGAGCCATTCTGGAAGCGCTTTCAACAGACTTACGCTGGTCATAAAGAAAGCGGTTAGCTAATATCTCAGCTATTTCTGCTTCTTCTGTCTTAACTTCATCCTTACCAATCTCAACAGCAGGCGCCTTACTAAACAAAGAAGAGATGTAACTTTCAATGTAGGCATAGCCTTCTGAAACTTCAACCCTAACCATCTCATCAGAATATCTTTCATTCTTCCAAAATTCAGTAAGGTAAGCATTACGATATCGTTGCATCTCTGGGCGCTTATCATCCCAATGTTTTTTATGATAAGATAAAGCTTCTTGGATAAGTTTAACGATATCTGAAATTGTTCTGCTCATTTGTTTATTCCTCTAATAGCGGCGATGGGACTTCCCTGCGCCTCTTTCTGTTATTTTGTTCCTCTTCTGCTTTTTTATCCAAGCGGGCAAGAATTCTCTTGCTGGAAGAGGAACTGATTTTAAGCATTGTAATCCGAGCGCCATGGCAATGACACCATCACCGTGAGAAGGCAAGCCTTTTGGAAAATCAATGTTGCCTTTTTCATTAACAAAATAAGCTCTAATCTCTGCTAATGTAACTTTATCACAAAGGCGAATGACACCTTGTCTGAATGCTTGTCTAAGTTCTTCAAACATTAATGGTTTGTTTTGCTGGTTTGTAACCCAGTCTTTTTGCTTGGCGCTTTTCCAGCAGTTCCTGTAACCAATGTGTCTAAGCTCGTTTATCACTACGCCACCAAAACCATTGCTCTCTACTAAGACTTTTGCTTTATTGTATGTAGTAGCGATAGTTGCCAGTTCCTCTGCTAATGCTGCTGGGCTCACTTGGTTAGTCCGAAAAACTGCCACAGGTTGATAGGTGACTTTGTCCATAACAACAATAACACTATCATCTGCTCCAACACCAGAAGCAACATCCACACCAATAGCATATGGGCGTCCCTCAACTGGGGGCTGCAACATTGTGAAAGTTTCGTTCGGCACGAGGACATCTTTGACATGATGTAAGTCGTGAGCGGTGAAATAAACATTTTCGCCTTGTGTGTAAGCCTCATCAATAGTAGCAGGATATTCTCTCTTGAACTGGATGTAGCCAAACTTCTCAATTTGTTTTCTACGCCAGTACATTTGTTCATTGGTTAATCTGTGTTGTAATTTGTAAGTTTGCTCGTCTTCATCCCAGAAGTCATCATGCTGAAAGTCTAAGCTTTTCTTATATTCTTCTTCGTCTTCGCCATTCCAAATAGCGGTGCGATAATCATAACGAGCATTTGTTTCATTTGTTTCTCTTGGGAATTCCATTTTGTATTCTTTATGTTGGTACCAAGGGAAGAAAAGAAAATCCCAGCTTCCTTCCCCTCTTTCATCTTTTAGAATTTCTTGATGCAAGGCATCGTTGTAAAAATTAGCAGTGCTTTCGATAATAAGTTTATTTCCGTTCAGCGCAGCCAGCGCTGTTGCTTTTAGTTCTTCTGGGTTAGGCGCAAAGGCATATTCAGAAATGTGTAGATAGTTTGCCGAGAATGAACGCAAGCCCCCTTCTCCGCCAGCAGACATAGCCATAACAGAAGCTCCGGTGTCTTCTAGCTTCATTTCATAAGCGGTGTTTATTTCAAATGGTCTTTGTAATTGTTTAGGTAAGCATCGATAGAAACTACGATACATGTTGTAAATGTGTTTAGAAGAAGAAAGCTTATGTGAAAGAACAACGATAGTAATGGGAGCTTTGCTAGTGTACCATTTCCAGAATAGCCACGCGGCGGTGATAGTTGTTGAGCCTATCTGTCTGGGTTTAAGAATAATGGTGTCTTTATCGCTATTCTGAAAACTTTCTAGAATAGCCATTTGTTCTTCATTAGGTTTTAGATGAACAACTTTACCTTGTTTATTCTTTATTTTTAAAAGAGGAATAAACTTGTAAGGGTCAGAAAAAATAGCAGCAAGAGAATTAGAAACACCCTTGTTGCGGCGCATTTTTAAATCTTCATTAGCTTTTAAAAGTTTATCCTTATCTTCTTCTTGTAAAACTTTTTCATACTTCACCCTATTTTTGGTGCCTTTCTTCCTTCCTCCGTATTTAGTTCTTTTGTTCGACACTACTTTCTTGTATCCAATCAGAAATAAATTCTAGGTTTTCTAGTTCTTCTAGTGTGCTTATCCCATTATCTTGCATAGTTTGAAGAACGGGTGCTCGTTTAAGAAGTTCTGAAACAGCGCCCTTAATGAAGGTGTCTCCCAGAGAAGGCTTCTCCCCTTGGCTCCATTCCCAGATGCTTATCTGTAATAGCTGCCATAAAACCTCTTCTGCATTTCTATCGTCTATTTTCCCCATAAGGTGGTTACGACCTTGCTTGGTCATGTAAGCGTGGTTGGGAGAATGTCTATTTCTATCACCAGCGGTTCTAGGTATTTTCTTCTTCGCCATCTAATGCCCTCCTTATTTTTTTACAAGCTCTCTTGTAAATAAAGTGTGCCCTTTGTTTTGACACACCATAATCATTACCAATTTCAGTAAAGGATAGTCCATCACCTAAATGCATGTCAACTATCCTAGCTTCTTTTTTATCCAACATCTCATCAATGAAATCGTGATATGTCCATTCGGGTTCAGGTTCCTCTTCAAAGTCTCCATCAATCCTAGCTATCCATTCATCTTCTGGGTTGTAAGATAGATGTTTATCCAGAACGAAGTCTGGAACCAACTTGTAGCGCCAGTTATCTTTCATTTGAAACAGTTCTCCCTACTAATAATAGAAATCGTCAACCCCCCTTGCTAGCCTCCTTAACGAAGTCAAAGACATCTAATCCATCAAGTTCATTGCCTGTACAAGTCCAACCCAACCGGTTCCGGCGAGCGAATAGTTCAAGCTTGTTCTGTGTTGGAAACATTTCTTCAATGTTCTTCTGGATGCCCTCTGGCTTCTGAGAATGAACCGTGCTTCTCTTTTCACTGAAAAGCTGCCGTGTGTTTCTGCTACCACGAGGCTGTGGTATCTTTCCTCTCTTTCCGAGGATAACAAATTCACAACCAGTCACAGTGTAGCTACCCGGTACAACCCTTTGCTTATCCCAGACAAAGGCTATCTGTTTGTAAGTCCATCCCCAAGCTTCCATTAGTTCGATAGCTTGTTTTAAAACAGGACCAGAGCACCACATAAATAGTATACTATCATCTTTCGCAATGTCTGTCAAGTTTAATTTATGAAAATCTTTGCTATGTGTTACATCATAATGGTCATCACTAGTTGTAGCGACACAAGTTTTTCCATCATAGCTCCAAGGTGGGTCAGCAATAATGATATCATACTTCATTTTCTTTCTCCTCTTTCCAAGCTTCAATGCGAGCGCAAGCTATTTTAAAATATCTTTCATCCATTTCAATTCCATAGAAGTCTCTCCCTTCTAAGACACAGGCACCCCCCGTTGAACCTGCGCCCATAAAGGGGTCAAGGACAGTCTCCTTGGGTGGCGTAATGAGCTTCACAAGCCATCGCATAAGAGCAACCGGCTTCAAGGTTGGGTGGTCATTCTCTATCCCATTGTTTCTTTCTTTCCTTGAAACCTTCGCACAATAAAAGAAACGAGAGGCTCCCCCAAGCCCATCATAAAGTCCATTGTCTTCTCCCTTCTTATTTCCACCATTGGTCCAACTATCACCTGAACCACCAGAGGTATCTTTCTTTCTTTTTGCTTTGTACAGGGAGCCAGTCTTTGGTGCTTGCTCGTCTAACAACCTAACAGGGCAGTCATCAACACAATCATAAACATCTCTAATAATAGTTGCTTCCTTATGTTTGAAGTTCTTATTCATAAACAGCATCGATGAGGGTGTTTCGAAAGAGCCTTTATCTTTATCATTGACAGCAAAACTATCATCTGCTTCGCCAACTTTTACGCAGCCGTCGCTATGGGATAAGACAAGGTTTGCTGGGAACCTACCCTTTGTCTCATCCCAAGCGCCACCGCCCATCCCCTTACCCCAAACTTTATTTTTGTTGTTAGGGACATAAATGGGTTGATTGTCTCCAACCTTTACACATCCTTCGCTATGCGACAGAACAAGGTTCGCTGGGAACCTTCCCTCAGTGTTAGGCTCTATTGCATCACCCATTGCTTTATATCCATAGCCATCACCTCTTCCGTGTTTTGCTCTTCCCCCTACATTAGGAACTTCACCATTGTATCCAATTCGACAATCATTAATGTTTAAGCCTCCAACCCCATGCTTCATACAGTTGTTAGCATAAGTCCCTTCTCTTGGTTTCTGTGCGAGAACAATGAATTCAACAGCAGGTTTTAGTGCTGTTCCATAACCTTCCCACTTCTCTGCTTCATCAGAACCAGCGGTTGTAATGTCTGGTTTGGTATCAGTCCCTGAATAAGTGTGAGGCTTTCCAAAGGAATGAATGTTGGTGTGCTTTCCCTTTCCAATAACCTTTCTATCAGCCCCCAACTTCTTATCAATAGCCTTACTAATATTATGGCTCTTAGGAAATCCTTGCCCGTAAAGCCAAGTCAATGTATCTTTCAGTTCAAACCCTGCTCCTTCAAGTGCATTCATTATGTGGTGGTGTGTTCTGGAATGACCAAACACAGCAGCATAACCACCCGGCTTCAAAGCTTTGAAACATTTTTTCCAAAAGTCAGGGGAGCCGGCAATGTTATCCGCCGTATCCCAAGACTTATTCATAAAGTCTATTAGGTAGGGTGGGTCAGTAACAATGCTTCCAATGCTATTCTCCTCCATTCTATCTAGCTCTATCATACTATCGCCGTTTATTAAAATCCCACTATTCATTAGCTATTCTCCTCATTCTAATTGTTGTTCGGGGGTTGCTCTTGTCTCTTGCTTTATTAACCAAGAGAACCAAGACGCGTCTATCGTTTTCAAAGATGATGCCTTCTAATGCATCAAGAACTGGCTTTATTGAACCATCAACATCATTGCGAGACGAAGGATAATAAAAAGTTATCTCAACAGCCCATTTAGATAGTTTATCAATAGGACGGTCTCTCCACATCTTCCTAGCTTCTTCTCTAATGGCTCTCTGAAATTCCTTTAAAGCCTTAGTCTTGTAAAGCCCTTTACCTTTACCTCTCTTGTAACCATTGTTAGTAGAGACTTGTTTATGGTGAGCAGTAAATTCATAGATGGTTGGTTCAGTCATCTGTATCAACCTCTTCTAGTTGTTCCATCAAGTCATCAACCATCTCTCTAAGTTCACCTGTCTTTCTCTGTAAGGTGTCAATTCTTATTTCAATAGGGCGCATCTCATCTGGAATAAGCCCAACCAGAGGTTCCACCTCATCGTAGAAGGCACAGTAGTAATATCCACTATCCTCCTCCAAACCAGCATAACATGTTTCACAGTCGGGCAATGCTGTTGCTATGTCTTCCTGATAGTTCTCACCACAGGTAGCTACCACAGCTGCTGTGCTTAACTGTCTGACATGGTTGTAGTGGCTCATCTCAATGAAGAAAACTACTATCACCATAACTATGGGTAGTAAGAGAGAGAATTCAACAGTGTAAGAACCTTGTTCATTTTTAGTAATCATCATTTATTTTCCTTTATTCAAAAACTGTATCAAAGTAGCCCATTACTTTTTCTTCCAAGAAGATTAGAAGCCTGACTATTTCATCAGCTTCTTCTGCTGTACATTCAGGTGAATTTATTAAGTAGTTGTAAGATAGGGTGTAAGCTCCCTGAGCTTTTAAAACTTCTTCTTTATCACTAGTGTAGATTAAGACCTTATCAGTCATTTCCTTTTTCTCCTTGGCTGTATGGTTAATAACACATTAGCAAGACAAAACGGGATGCTATTTCTCAAAAAAAAATAAATAGATGCGTGAGGAGGGGCTTTATTGTATACAGTGGTATTCACTATCTGGGGGGGTCATGTCTCCTCATCGCTCGCTCGTCCCTCGCTCGCCTGCCTGCTTGCTACCCCCACCTCCCATCCATTATTATCCTCAGCCACCCCCCCACCACCATTCACCACCACCACCCACCCCCGTAGGGGGAAGAGGTGTAGTGTAGTGTAGCCTGTGTGTGGTAGGTGCTGGCTCGGGCGGAGCCCTCGCTCGCTTGTGTGTGGTAGTGTGTGTAGTGTGTAGTGTAGTAGTGTGTAGTGTGTGGTAGTGTGGCTTGGGTAATGGCTCGCCCAAAGGGCTCGCCTCTTGGCTCGGGCATAGCCCTCGCTCCTGCCTCGCCCAAAGGGCTCGGTTATGTTTATTACTTGTGTAGCCTCGTGTAGCAAAGTGTAGTAGCGGCATAGCGACACCTGCCTACCTTCTCCGTAAAGCCCTGTGAGCGGCTCGTGAAAGCCCGCAAAGGGGAAAGGAGGGGTAAGGCAAGGGGAAGCCTCGCAAAGCCTCGTAAGGGGGCAAAGAATGGAAGGGTTGTCGCGGGGCTGTTTTACAGGGCATTCGCCCCCGTGCTGGAAACCCTCCCATCGGCAAGTCGTTGGCTCCCCCGTCAAACGGAAAAGACAAACTTTTACACCCTGAGATAATATGAGACACCAAGAGACATCCTATGACGAGACAAGCCGCTCTTCCCGTGTTATATTATAAGTAAGAAAGGGAGAGAAGATGAACTTTTTAGCGACACCACCGAGCCGGGACCCGGACCGGGACCCCGGAAAGCGAGCCGAAAAAACTTTGCTTTGGGGGAAAATAAAATGGCTTTTGGGTTTGCTCGTGACTATTTACTTTACAACAGACAGAAAACAACACCTGTTTTCTACGAACTATTCTGGGAGGAATAACAGATGAGAGACAACAACGAAATATTAGTGGGAGACTTGGTAAAGATGAGGGCAATAACCCCCGAGCCCGGGACCCCGGAAATGCTGACTTTTCTGGTGAAAGGCTACTTGGCGGAAGACGACGAACTGGTTGATGCTTGGATGATGACGGCTTTATCAACAGGCGACACCTTCCGTGTCTTCCGTCAGTTTTTACCTGACGATGGAAACCATTATCGCTTGTCGCCTACTTGGGGCGACAGAGGATACAACGAGGGCTACGACGAT
>Ga0080013_1001308_pt1 | contig 33538 bp, 30 predicted proteins | sample ETNvirenome_6_85_FD_69236 | JGI IMG/M metagenome (GOLD analysis project Ga0080013, IMG submission 69236) | Marine viral communities from the Pacific Ocean - ETNP_6_85 (SPADES assembly) (version 2) | ecosystem: Environmental > Aquatic > Marine > Oceanic | place: Pacific Ocean | collected 2013-06-19
TAGTCCATTCATCTAATATGTCATTGTTGTCAAAGCCAATCTGAGTAATTGTTACTTTGCCAAGGGCGGCTACGGCGCCGGCTTTAGTGATAGTCTGGGATCCCTCATGAAGAGTTGTTGGGAAGTTGTAGCCTGCGGCACGGAGGGCGCCTAAAAGATTAGCACTAGCGTCTTGCGGCTGGGCCACGTCGACAAGGGTAGCCTCAATAGGCTGCCACTCTACTCTACCTGGGTAATGGAAAGTGTGGTTGATGAATTTGTGAGGATGCTCACTTACATTCCACGAAGGCTTCTTAACACTCTTGGCGACCCACTCGGCGTCGCTGCCCAAACCCTCTGCTCTAAAGAGCCATCTAAACTTCCTTTTAGGCTCTACTAAAATATCATTCCAAAAACTTCCCATTTTATAGGTCTCCCATAGTGTTAATAACTAGTGTTATATTTTTTTTAATCATCAAAAGAAGCACCGCTTCTCATAATTGTAAAGTCAAGCGCAATGAACTCGATAGCCTTAGCTGGCTTGAGCATAATTTTTGCGTACATTATGTTTCTGTCTCGCAGATCCGGCGTTGTTGTGGTCTCGTCGAGTATCACTTTGTAATCCTCTAATCCGAATCTAGATTTTACGCTAGCAAGAAGTGGCTCCACTCTCCCCAGGAATCTATTCCAAGTTGCTGGAACGTTCTGGTCGAACAAGATTCTATTGGAAATTCTGGAGATCTCTTTCTTGAGGTGAATTAACAGTCTTCTCACATTAATTCTATCCAGGGCTGAAGCTTGGATTTGAGCAGTCTTCTGGCCGAAGATTACAATTCCTTCTGACGGGAATGATGCAATCGGGTTAACTCTGTTCTCGTAGAGGTCATCACGATCGTCAGCCGAAAGCTTCTCTCGTGCCGAGATAACGTTGATACCAGCCGAGCCCTCTGAGAGCCCTCCGCGGTTAAAGCCTGCCGGAGCAAACCAAACTTCCGAGCGGGATTCGCTGGAGCCCATAGTTCCAAGAGCAACTACAGATGGCGGTACCCAAATTAGCTGGCCGGTCGCGGCCTTAACTTGTACCCATGGATAGTACAGGCATGCATAGCTTGAATTCAAGTCGCGTGCCTTCATGTTAGAAACGGTGTCGCTAACAGAACCAATCTTGGGATATGTTCCAGGCGCCCCCTCGTGGATCGGCTCATAGCCTCCCTTCGGGTCGATGATAGCAAGTGCGTCTCCGCGGTCCTCACAAAGATCAGCCAACTCTTGAGTTAAGCTTTCGTTTGTAATGCCAGGCATTGTAGCCAAGTTGAACTCTAGCTCATCAGGCTCCGAAATAACATCTAGGGCGCGCATAACAGATGCGTATGCATAGTTGTTAAGCTTTGTCTTACCCTGTAGAAGTGTGTTTCTGAACGGGTCGGCTTCTGTAACATCGAGGCCATCATGTCCGCCGTGTAGCACAGTTGTGAACTTGGTGAACCCTCCGTCTAGTACAGCTTGGTACCCGCCACTGATAGCAGTGATGGACTCGGAGTTTGAACACGAACCAGAGACATATTCGGCATGCTTGTCGTTGTTATCCTGCTGTAGGATAAGGTCGTCAAGAGTGAATGCCCACATGTGCTCAGTGGTAGTGCTAGCATCGAAGCTGCTGATTGCGCCCGGCTTTGCGCGGAGCAAATCAACATTACTCTTATCGAATCGAGTCGAGCTTCCGCTCTGCCTCAACTCTACACCGAAGTAAGCTTTCTTGTGATCAGCGTAAGCTTCTGGTACATCGCTCTTTGTTCTCAGAGCAACTCCCGGGAACTGGAACTTGATATCGGTATGCTCTGCGCCAATATGTATGGTGCTGATGCTTGTACCGTCGTGCAAGTTGCAGATTCCGTCTGCAGAAACGAAACTGCTGGTTGCGTTAAGGTTGTCCGCGTTTGTAGAACCCGACACTGTGAAGGACTTAAACCTAAGTGGGCCCTTTACTCCAAACGGTAGAGACTCTTTGTCTACCAAACTATTCTTAACGTTCTCCGACATTTCAACGCGGATATACTGAGAGTTGTTCGGGTAATCGTTATACTCTTTGTATCTACGCTCTGTAGAATTCCAACTAATGTAGCGATCTCCGATTACTTTTGCAACGTAGTTTGGAGAATTAGGATTCAAGTCTAGAGGACCGTAAGTCTCTAGCACTTGCCTCTTGGAATCTGTATCGTTGATCTTTCTTACCTCAAGGGTGAACGTGCCATACGGGCTAACGTCCTTGTCTTTCGGAGCCTTAAGATCTCTAATTGAAATCTTGATATTTCTTTGATTCCAGTCGCCGTTGGTATCCAAGGAAACAACCTTGAAAAGCTCGGGCTGTGAATCGGCTTCGAATCCGGAGCCGCTGGCATGTACCAAGTTTTGAGCGATGAAGTAGCCCGACTCTGAAGGTCTTGCGTCAATTCCTACGAAATCGCCACCCTGGTTGGTGCCATTTTTAAGACCTAGTATCAAGCCGTGCTGCAAAGAGCCCGTGCATGTATCGTTTACTGCGTACTCAAAAGTCTCACCTAACCAGTAGCTTTCCTGCTTGGCAGTGTTTGTAGTAGTCGTGTTTGTCGCGACCGGATTAGTGTTGAACACTCGTCGAATATACTTATCTGAATTGGGATCGAAATTGAATGCGTATGTTTTGGCATTGGAGTCGCCGGAGTCAGCGATGGCGACCTTGAATTCATGTTTAGCTGTGGATTCAAGAAGCGAAGCATTAGAAGCGGTTGCTGTAGTGGCGTCGCCCCTGGTGTTGCCAGATAGAGCGATAGTGCCATTCTGTAAGTACCAAATTGCGGCGAGCGTTCCCGTGACTCCGATCGGTGTATCATCGTTATCTCCGAGAGAAGACGAGTTAACCATGAAGAGTCCGTAAGCACCGCCATCGGAGGGTCCGTCACCCAAAGAAGGAACCGTCCAACCAGCGCCTCCGAGTGCTGCGGTTGTACCGTCAGCATCACTGTCGGCAACGCCGAGGAGTCTGACGACCGTAACTGGCCCATTGTTTCTTAAGTAAGCTTTAGCTGCGAATGGTGCGTATGTGGGAGAGCTATAATTTCCCTCTCTCCAGGCATCACTGCTGCCGCCGCCGGCGATTGGCTCACCGAAGACCTTGACGAATTCGTCATATGACGAAACCATAGTTGGTCTAAATGCTGGTCCCTTCTCGGTTCTACCGATGATTACGGGTCCTGTCTGCTGGGCTATAGCGGGGAGTTGTGACTTATCAACTTCTTTGATAAAAACTCCAGGCGATACGAACTTGTACTTATCTACTGACATTATTTGTTGCTCCTTCCAATTTCGAAAGTTAATGTATAAAACATACTCACCTTATAAATAGTAATTGCTCTCGCGAAAATCCTATTTATCCTTTATAAAAGCCGTCTTTGCCAATATGTTCTGGCTTCTCGTCCAATAAAACTCTCTCGCGAGATATTTTAAACTCAACGGCGTTTTCTCTGGTAGTGATTCTTGGCCGGTTGCCATTTTCATCTGGTGAGAATATATATCCTATCACTCTTATGTTAATTTTTGTTTGATATCTTCTTTCTTCTTCTTCTAAATTAGAAATATTATTGTTCATCTCGTATGAAGTGTCCATGAACGCCTCATACTTGTATCCATCGTGTTGAACCATAAAATAGTTATCTGGGCCTGGTCGTTCGTGAGCCATGAAAGAAGATAGTGCTTCATTCATTTGTTGTTGGTACTCTGTTTGTACGGTGATACTATAATTGATCTCTAAATATGTTGGTATCGGAATTGATTTAGTTTGATACACAACTTTTTTATTATTACGAGGTCTATTCCTGTCCGGGTCACCGTCCGCTCTTTTTGTTTTGTAAGCGTCGGCTGTTGCGAAATTAGATGTTTTTTCCTGATTGATCACTCTGGATATAACCAATTGTCCGCCCTGTATATCTTTCATTCTCTGAATTGGGGCGTATACTTTAGTTCTCTTTGAAAGCTCTTTCGATATTGCTCCCCTCTCGACTGACACTACAGGAAAAATAAGTGCTCCCGTAGAATCTCTAACCTCTTTGTCGTCGCGAAACTTTGCTCTCTCCGGAGAAGCCCAAACAATTGGAATTTTTTTCCATCCTTTGTTCGTAGTCGCAAATATATTCAGGTCATCGTTTAGCCAGTTGTACACAGCATAATCAATTGTTTCTAACGTAGACGGCATAAAAATCTCTTCATTGATTATCGAAGGATCATCCACATCTGTGTAAGAATAGTCTCTATCGTTACGAGGCATCGAATAAACCCTCTCTTGACCTTATTCCTTTCGCTGAAATTTCAAACTTGTGATCGATTTGTCCAAACAGTTGTTTCGTTTCATTGAGAGAAACAATTTCATAATAAAACTTTCCATACATTATAAAATCTCCTTCGCGGACAAAAAGATCTTGATCTTCTGTTAGCCTGCGACGATGGAAGTGAATATTAATTTCGTTTACTTTATCAATTCCGTAATGATCCGTTGATGTCTTTAATCCATCCCACTCAATTAAAGCGTATACTCTTACAGGTGGGAGAAAGTTTTTATTAATTGCCTCGCCGTATAGATCGTGGAAATCTGTTGTTTTAGTATCTATGGGATAATAAACAACTTGTTGGCCTATAACTCTTTCTATAAGCTCATCGTTAACTTGCTTAACAAGATCTCTTTCTTTCTCTCCTAAAAATAAAGGAGGCGGAGGGGAGCTTGGTTTGGACCATTTATCTTTCTCTGACATCTATAGCCCCCTACCCGACATATACGCCATGGGGTATACTTGTAAGAGTCTTTTTGGAAGCTTCGACCATCTCTGATTCTGTTTGAGCTAGCTTATTATATGTTAACTCGTCCAGCACAGTCTTCAGTTCCTCTCTTAACTTCTCTTGCTCCTCCTTAGCTTGACTAAGCAAATCTGAAGCATTTAATGTAACTGAATCCCCGGGGATCGGTATGGTAGCAAATTTTCCTCTAATTTGTCCTAGCATCTCTTTTGCTACTGCCAAAGAGAATCTTCGGATCCACTGCTTTCCTATACTATTAATATTCTCGAATGGAATATTAGCAAACGGTGCAGTGTTTAGGTTGTTAATTCCCTTAGTTCTTGAACTTCTATCATCGTCACTCTCATCCCAAGGTTCTTCTGGAATAGTGAACTTGACCCAAATTTGATCTGGAGAGCCGGAGTTAGGTTCGGGAAAAATTCTTAACTTATTGTTTCTTAGCTCAAAAGAATAGTGTGAGTTTCTAGTATAAATTGCGTCTTCATATGCCATGGCCTGAGCTTTGTTTTGCCATGGGGGAATCACCTCAAACGTTGAATCGTCTGCGTACATTCCATAGGTCGACATGTTGCCGACAGTATTTAATCCACCATAATATCCATAGAATCTCCACATGGCATGAGGTGTCTTATAATAAACTTTCTTAATTACAATTCGCTTGTTATTTATTAGGCCAGTATAGTTGGAGCTACTAGCAATCAACTGCTGGAGATCATAATCTTGCTGTTGCTCTACTGTGTTTATAGAAGCAGAGTATTCTGGTTCTAAACCATTTAAACCTGCTTCGTGGGAGGAACGGAAGGACACTCTTCTTGCATTAGAGTAATCAAATTTAGGATATTTTAATCCCACATGCTTACCATCTAAGCTAGATGATAAGTCACCGGTCTTTAAAGAGCCGTCGTGATCGAATGTTCCTGTTGTGTGCCCAAGTATACTTGGCAGAGAATTCTTTCCCTGATGTATGTTTACTAAGTAGGAATATTCTAATACAGCGGATTCGTAAGCCGTGAATATATTACCTTCTGTTAGCTCAACATCTAAAACATCACCACCCAGCATTTTATAAGTAAAAGATACTTGGTCTAGGGCGCCGGACACAAAGTTTTCATCATAGAAATCGCTTGAATCGTCAGCGTATAGGCCGAGAGGATAATTTGTTGAGTCTTGAGCTTCCGTAAGAGTCCCGGTTATAGGCAATCTTATGCTGCTGACTTCGCTTGATGGTGTTAAAGTGGGTGATGCCATTCACAATATCCTCCTAAATCGTAATTAGTTTCAAATAATAGAAAACCCCACTCTATTTCTAGAGCGGGGCTTCTAATTGATTATGGTTAATCAGATATTATCCAAGAAGATCTTGTACAATAACTAAGCCATACATATCAGGTCGAACCATCTTCTTCGCATAGCGCGTCATGACGCCCTTACGTGGTACGAAGTCTTCCGTACCAAAGATGGTGGGTGTGACCTGTAGCGGGACATAAGGAGCGTATACGTAGCCACTTTCGAGGAAGCTACCACCCTTACGGCCTACTAATACCACGTTGCGCGGGAAGTAGGGGTCAACATAGACATCCCACTTCTTGCTAAGGCTACCAACCTTAACAGCACCTACGGTGCCGCTGTCCTGGTCAGCAGTAACGCTTGCGCGGAATCCAGCAGTGAACTCAAGAATGTTCGCGACCTCCGGGGAAACTACTACGAAGTTAGCTCCGCCACGAAGAGTCTTTCTGTGGATATTCGCTGACACGTCGTTGATGGTCTCTGCAAGAGTCTCGTACCACTCGGATACGTTACCCGTGAAGTCTGGACCAGCAATTGCTGCACCTACAGTTAGCGCATCACCAGTGTCACGATTCAAGAATCGGCCCGGGCGGCGTGACCAGTGATAGGTCTCACCAGCGGCTCCACGAACTAGGTCATTAAGGATCTCGCGATCAATCTCTAGAGCAATTTGCTCCGAAAGAATGCTCGTTAGCTCAACCTCGGCGTCGAGGTTGTGATAAGCATTGAGGTCCTGACCAAGCTCTGGCGTCCACTTAGCCTTGAGCTTCTTAGTGATCGCTGTGACGGCGATACTGTCAACCTTGATGTCGATCTCGGGAATGCTCTCTTCACCCTCAAGTCCCCACGGTGTAGCACCGATTACGGAACCTAGAGCGTTCGAGGCATCGAAGTTATCTTCCAGAGGGAAGCTAACGGTGAGACGCTTGGACGTTAGGTGAGTCTTAAGATCCTCGACATCCTCTGCGGTACCGGATGAACCTGTACACTCGAAGACGAGAACATAAGAAGTGCTAGCAGCAGTTGTAGTCAAAGCGTTGACTGCAGCGTCTGAGTTGCCCTCCTCACCACCAACCATAGCGGTTAGACGGCGAACCATACGACCCTTGTCGGTATCAAGAGAAACCGAGCTAGCTCCATCAGCGGCGCCGGCAGAAGTCGACGGGCTTAGGGCAATTAGGTTGTTGCGGTTAAGCAAGTCTACACGACCAGTACCATCGTCAAGGTTATTTGCACCGGTTACAGCGCAAACGACAACACCAGAGCCTGAGACGTCAGCATCAAAGCGGACAAGCTTGCTCAAGCTTGTTGCCACGGTGCTATTACCAATGGTTGCGGCTGTAACAGAAGCTGCTACGTCGTCATTCTCGCCATTACCAACAACGCCAGAAGCGATTATAGTAAGTGCGAAAGTGGCCGAGCCTGTTGGTGAAGAGTGACCGTTGTTAAGAGCGTAGAAGCTCTTCTCGGCATTATCACCAGTGAGGCTAACACCACCGGTTAGCGCCGAACCAACAACTCCACCACCATACAGTGAATCGTTAGCAGCGTCGCCTAGGCGGGCTCCATTGAACTGGAAGTCCATGAAGAAGATGAGACCAGACGGTAAGCTCATTGGCTGAACCGACACAAGGTCATTCGCGATAAGGCCACCGAATACACGACGGACAATCGGGAAAGCTACAGAAGCGAAGCCCTCGACGTCGCCAGCAGCCATAGATGAAGCTTCCTTAAGAAGCTGCGCGGCCTGATTCTCTAAAAGGCGGGCCATGCCATTTTTCTTGTTATCGTTATCTAAACCCTCAAGAAGTCCAGTTCTCTCCCACTTATCAAGTAGAGCAGCGCCTTCCTTCTGAACGTCACGATGAACGATACCTTCAGTAAGTTTGTCTAATACAGACATTTTAAAAATCCTCCATAATAAATTTTTTTCAACTTTGTTTTATTCGCAGTTTATTTAATTCCTGCTAAAATTTTCCACCGATCAGGTTTCTGACCAGCTTTATCCTCTCCAGTTTTATTTCTGGAAAGTAACAACGTTGAAGAAGTCTTATTTACAGCTTCACTCAGTGATTCTGTTGGCTGCTTTTTAGAAGGGCTGCCCACTGCGCCTTGAAGTGCTTCGTACATTACTTTTGCCTCTTCAACAGTTTCAGCTTTTGACAGTGCTTCGGCAATTTTATTTTTTTGCCGCTCATTCAAGGAGTCGCTAGTCAAAGCCTTGTTTGTGTATAGTAATTTTGCGTTCGATATATTTGTTTCGTTTAAAGTAGTAACAAGCTTGTCTACAGTTTCTTCTAGTTTTTCAACTTTCTTGTTTTGAACATGTAGCTTCTTCTTTAGCTTCTTGTTACCTTCTTCTAGTTTAGAGGCTGCTTGCCTTAGAGCTTCCTGCTCTTCCTTTACCGAGTCGTCTTCGGCCATGGCCAAAGCTTGCTCTTCCTGCTCCGCTACAGCAGAAGCTGGAGTGCCGGCCCAGCCACTCTTAGTAGGCTGCGTCTCCACGGTTAGGTCTTCCAAGAGGCCTTCGAGGTCTAGATCTTCTAGATTTAGTTCGATATTATCCTGGCCCTCTTCTAAGCCCATAGGGATATCTTCTTCTTCCCCTGGCTCGCCAACAACATCGAGTGCGGCATCTTCGTGAGATTCTTCGGCGCCTGCTTCGACCTCGGCCTGTTTGGCTAGCTCAGGAAAATCAATTCTATAAACAGTATCTTCATCCGGGCAAGGGCATGCCGGTTCGCCTTCTGTAGCGGCGAGCGGCATGTCGTCTATAATAGGATCTATCATTTCGTCTTGCTCTAGGAGCTGTTCAATCGCGCCTTTAATCTCTTGTGAATATTTTTCAATCACTGCGGCTTCCGCATTTTTAATAGCTACTTCACGCAATGCTTCGGCGTCAATAACAGCTTGTTCTAACATAGAAGACATAGATCTCCTCCTCGGTAAATTCTATATATCATAAATAAGTAGTTATATTATTTAGTAAATTCCTTTTTTACACCCACTAATCCGTTAATCCGGAACCAGTGAGGTTATACATCATGTCAGTATTAATCCCCGTCAACTCTGCATAAACTTCATAAGAAGTGTTGCCTTGGGGGGTTACATATATCTCTGTACACTTTACATTAAACGTCATTCGGCTCAAATCTCTGCCAGCAGCAAGGGCCGGCAAAGTAATATAGTGGATTCCGTTCATGGTCTCACCTTCGTTACCATCCGTAAAATGAACTAACATATCGTTGCCGCCTGTATTTTGTACTGTTACGGACTTTGCAACCTTGGGAAACACTACCTTTTCCTGAATTCCCGTTAAAGCTGTTGCCGAACCGGTTAGATACGGGTGACCACTAACTTGGTATGAAGGGGCATGCCCAATTCCTACTTCATATTTGTAATATTCTGCCATTATTTATCTCCTAGTACTTGATGTCCAATCTTTTTTGGCGGTCTCGTTCAAATTTCTGTGCGTTTCTGCGTTTGTTCATGCGATCCCTGCGGCGCTTTGCGGAAGGTTTTTCGTAGTATCTTTTTTCTCTAACAATATCTAGTATCTTAGATTTTTTAACTTTTTTAATAAATTTCTTAATTAGTCTGCTTGGATTCCCACCGACTTCATCTAAAGAAACTTCAACATGTACTGGTCTTCCCATTATAGTGCCTTTATATTAGTTGTTTCCACTTGCCATTAGCAATATTTAGAATACCACTAATATCTACACCGGAATCTCCGGATCTAACACCAGTGAGCGGGCCCTGAGTGCTGCTTTCTGGAATTACAGCATCTTTTTTAATGCCCTCGAAAACATTAACTCCGCCTACTTTAGCAGATTCGTTTAATCTCTTGATTCTTTCTTGTCTCTGCTTCTCGTACTCTTGTTCCGCTTGGCGCTGCTTTTCTTTAGCTTCGCGGTCATCTGTCTTTGCTTGAATTGTTACACCTTCCGTTACAACTCTTCTAGTCTCTAGACCAGATACAACTTCTGTGATAATTCCAGATAATACGCCATCTTCAAAAATGCATTCTTTGATGCATTCTTTGATTAGCGGCTTAAGTACTTTTTTTAGTTCACTTTTCTTCATTTAATTTAACTATTTCTTCTTGTACGATTTGCTGTAGATCGGTTAGGGTGAGCTTGTTGTTTTCGCTGTAGCGCTTTTTCTGGATTGCACCCTTAACCAGTGTTGCAACATCTGCAAGCTTCTGCCGCTCCTCGTTAATAATTTGTGCTAACTGCTGTCTTGTAATTTTCATTGTAAAGTTCCTCTCGCTATTATCTAGCTAAATATTTTATGGCCTCTGCATGTTCCAGCCACCGGCTACTACTCTCTCAAGGGCTGCGGCCATTCTCTTTTCAATGTGCTCGACTGGAAGGCCGGCTTCAAGCGCGATTGCTACTGCATCTTTTAGTTTCTCATCTAGATCGTCGCTTCGATTATACATATCATCACTCATGTTCTCTGACATCTTCTGCAATTCTTCTTTAATAATTTTCTGCAAATGTGATTTATTTAATTTCATTTTAATCTCCGAGAATGTCATCTAGTATATTATTGACTTTTTGTGATTTTGTTGTAGCTTGCTGGTTCTCTGCAAGACCAACTGTAACTCTGCTTCGGCTAGAGCCTTCCGGATCCAAGTAGGCTCCCGGGGTCGACGGCTCTGAAACAATATCGAAACAAATGAGTTGGAAATCGTCTTCTACCATTGTTATGCCGTTTGACTCTTTTACTGATCCCATTCCTCTGGACGAGATTCCTAGTTTAACACCAGACTTCAGCAATGCTTTTAATACTTTACCAGAAGGAGTATCTAAAACTTCAATCTTTCCCATAACATTATCGCCGTCCCACCACATTCTATCCACTAAGTGTGAAGCGTTCTTTAAGTTGATGACAGAATCGTCAGGATGATCTAATTCTCCTAGTGATCGTCTTTCTTTTACGGCTTTTTGATAAGTCTCGATTTCTCTTTGCAAAGTTTCTTTACGATAGATTCTTCCATTACCATTTTTGGTGCCGGCCTTCTGGCATACGCCTACAAGATAAACAGAACCATCGTCAACTCTCTTCTTCTCATCCTCTGTCAGTACAGTTAAATCACAAATACCGTCAGGACATAATTGAAAATATTCTTGTAAAAGTTTTTTTGACATAATAATAAAAGCAGGCATTACCTGCGCGAGCTAGCTACCCTTGCAACAGCGTCGGACTTCCGGAAGGTTTCGCTTTCTCATTTTGTATCCTCTCTATTTTTATTCCACAATCTCCGAAAATCATATTCATAATGTAAGATGTTCCGGAGCTTAGACATCCCAAAAGGAATGAATTTATTAAATTATATTCAAAACTAAATAGTTCAGTTAAACCATTAATTCCAAAAAGAAAAACACCAACCCAAAAGCCAGTACACATAGGACAGGATAAAAGCTCTCCTAAATTGCCTTTCGTTGGGCGAATTTTATTAAATATTTTTCCGTAAACTAATATCTGTGTGAGACCATATGCACACAAAATAAAATATAGTAGTTCCACTTTAGCCTTCTAAATTCTATAAATATTCGCGATGCCGTAAGGCTTGTTGCCGGGTCGGATTGAGCCCTTCTGTGCTGCATGCCGCTCCGCATCAAATTCCGTAGAATCTTCTGGGCCGGGATCAGCCAATCTTTCTTCTTCGGCTTTCTCGAATGCTTTCTCGAATGCGATGTAAGGCTTCTCTGTTTCAATAAACTTGCCAATCGTAAATAAAGCAATTTGAGATTCATTGTAGTCTTTGCTCTCAGCAATCTTCGCTTCCATAGAAGAATAAACATTTCCGCCCTGGACTGAATCATATTCGATTACACCCTTTCTAAATAGGTATCTAAATAATCTATCTTGGGCCTCGTACACATGATCTCCTAAGATCTTTTTAGCAAAAGCCACCACTTTTCTTTTCTCTGGCATAAGAACAATATCAATATCGTTGTGATCAAAGATTAAAACATTACCGTCTAGAGTTCTGCGAGCCTTGAGGTCCAATGAAATTTTTGTTTCTAGTTTCTCTTCTTCTTGAACCGTAACTCTTATCTTTTCTTGTCCGGGCTCGGAAACAGTAATTTTAATTGCCATTGTTTGTTAACTCGCTAGCTAGGTTTTGAATTTTAAGTATTTTCTCGATCATATTTGAATCAATATCTTTTTCTCTAAAGCCGTCGATTGCTTTTAGCACTTTCGTTGTCTTTTCAAATACTGGTTCGCCTCTGTTCATGCCTTCGGATTTTAAAGAGCCTCCGATTACTTGCTTTAATCGGCCGATCTCCTCATTCAAAAATAGTTTAAGCTCAAGGCCGTTATCAACAAAAGAAGTAATGTACTTGTTTAATAGCTCTTGCTGTTCTTCGCAGAGAGTCTTGGAATAAACATCATTGAAGTTACCAATAAATGCTTTTAATACTAATTTGTCTGAAGGTATTTGCTTGGCGTTCTCTCGAAGAGGTTTTTGGGCTGACATATAGTTTATAATCTCGCCCTCAAGTAATACCTTCTTTTTAGGGCTCATTTCTGTGTTGAAAATCTGATACAGCGAGGCTAAGTTTTTATAATTTGGTACAAAGTTTGCGAATGTTTCTCCCGACAACTCTTTGTTTATTTTATTAATAAGATTGCTTTGTTCGCTAAATATTCTATTTTTGTCTAACTTGTCATATTGTTTCTTGGACTCAAAGATAATTTTCTCTGCAGAATAAGTGTCTAGATTTTTACTTTCAATTATACTTTTATATAATTCTAGCTCTTTAGCTATTTCTTTATCCTTGCCAAAATGTTCTTTAATAATTGCAAGAATTTTCTTTTTATTCTGAAGATCTCTATTCACAATCGCCTTCGTTAATTCGCGGCTAAGAGTTTCAAAAAGAAAAGCCGTGTTTCTCTTCTTATTATGCTTGAGCTTCATTATTCTTTGGACTCCATATCTTTAATTAGTTTTTTAACTTCAAAATTCAATCTCAAAACTTCTTGTTCCTCGTCATCTCTATAACTAGGTTCTAGATTCTCATAAATTCCCCGCGATAAACTTTTTAATCCTGGCGATTTCCATATATTTCTCTCGGAGGACGAAGCGCTCTCCTTAGACCAGTGGCTATTATAGCTCCTGCGCCGCGCGCCGTCTCTTCTTGAATCATTTGTCGTAGGCATGTACCACTTGCTAGGATCTTTGCCGCTATGAGACTTGCTAGTCGTAGTTGTACCTAACTTTTTGTCTACAGCTTTCATAGAGTCGTTGGAATCATCACGCTTTGCCGGAGATGCCAAAAGCATACTGTCGTCTCCTCCAGCTTCTTCCTCGCCTCCAAGCTCCTCGCCTCCAAGCTCCTCGCCTCCAAGCTCCTCGCCTCCAAGCTCTTCTTCGGGTCCGCCTAGGGCGCCCATTTCATCCATGCCCCCCATACCGCCGCCTCCGAGAGCGTCCTCGGCTCCCTCTTCGCCGGCTGCCGTAATCTCTTCAACTGCCTTCTCTAAGTTGGCCTCGAATTTACGATCGTAGAAGATTTCCCTCTGTGAACGTAAGAATTCTTCCTCGGTCAGGTTGAATAGGTGATCTGAAACCCATCTTTTGCTGAAATATCCTTCCGTTGCTGCAGAAGCAACATCGAACTTGGTGCGCCAGTGCTCTAACTCTTGCATTTCGGCTAGCTTCGACGGGTTGTTCAATGTTAGTTTGAATGATACGAGATCATTTCCCCTATATCCTAAAGTAAATAAGTGGATTACACCTATCTTCTCCAATTCTGCTACAACTGCTCTTTGCAATCTCTGAATTGTTCTTGCGAATCTGATATCTTTTTGAGCAAGTGTTGTTTTGTCTTCTTCCGAACCTTCTGCTCTGGACAAATATGATGCAGGGATCTTAAGAGCACTAAACAGCTTATCTCTAAGGTACTTTACATCATCAATGTCACCGGTGTACTGTCCTCCCGACAAAGTTTCCACTGTAGACTTGCTGTCACCTCTGACGGGAATATAATAATCCTCCTCAACACTCATAGGATTGTATCTTAAGTCCACGCGGCCGGTCTCTTCATTCACGATCTGATTGCGCTTCATCTGAGTCATGACTTTCTGCATGTATTGTTCAATATCTTGTGGGTTGATGTTACCAACGTCGATATAAAATACTCTTCTCTCCGGAGAACGTACAATTCTGTATGCCATGATCGCGTCTTCCATCAAAGTTAGCTGGCGCCAAATTCTTCTGGCGGGCTCTAGAATAGAAGTTCCATAGGGAGCATACTTATCTTGACCTAAAACACGAAAATGTGCGATCTGCCAATTCTCGAAGGTGATGCCGCCGGAGTTCCACTGGAACTGGACATAGTTGGGGTTAGTTTTATCTTCGCCCTCTAACCTTTCTACCTCATGCTGTGGTAAACCCATAGCATGTTTGATGCCCTGCTCGTCGTCGATGTCTAAATATAGGAAAAAGTCACCAAACTTACACATTGTGCGAGACCAACCAAAAAGATTAAACTCTACATTTAATATGTTGTGGTATAGCGTATCTAATACTGATTTGATTTCTTCGTTGGGGCACCTTATCTTCAAAAGAGGTTGCAAGTTGCTGGAAGTTGTCATCTCGTCTGCGTAAATATCCAAAGCAGAGGCGATCTCTGGAGTGTATTCCATCTGATCGAAGTCAACATAACGTTCAGCGCGATTCTGATTTGCCATATAATTGGCGTTCATAGAATCGTAGGGATTGTACTCTCCTCTCTTGAACGACTGCCCGCTAGCGGACTTAAATCGATATGCATCCAGTTGCCTTCTCTTGTTTTGGCGAGGGGCCTGCCTTCTATAGTTAACAATAGGGCCAGATAGCAGTCTTGTTAGCTTTCTGAATAATGTACTTTCTGGATTTCTGGGGTTTCTGTCTTTACTATCCGCCATTTTTTAACCTTTTAAGAGCCAAGCAAAATCTTGGTACTTTTCCATTTCTTCTTTTCTTTGTCTTTGTTTTGCATCGTAGCCAATTTGGCCAGGAATTTTTGTATTAATTGTTTTACTAGAATGTATCATAGAGTCTAAGAAAGCTTTTTTATAGTCCAATTCTCTTTGGTTTATCGTAAATGCTGTATCTTTGACCCAGCAACCAATTGCAAAAGATGTAATCAAGTCATCGTTGAAACTCTTCATCGCCTCGGGTCGCCCATTGTGCCAAACAAAAGTTTTCATTTCATTATATACTCTTCTTGAATATATTTTAACTAGTTTATTTCTAATGAATTCTTCCATTTTCGCAATAACCAGTGGTCTGGTTGTTCTGGACATTGTAAAGCCTGCAACTGTATTGCTTTTGTATTCTGCCGTTATTGGATCTACGTAATCATGTGAAGACTTATATGAATAGTATATATTTGGATATAATAATTCTTGTAATTTAGTCAAGACTGTCCAGCCAACTGAATTATTCTCGACTGCTAGCATGCAGTCACCATATTCTTTACCTGTTTCATTTAGTAAATTGGCAAATATATCTGGCGTGGGCTTACCCCTATATTCTCCGACGATCTCCATTGTTTCAATTTTATATATATGGAATGCAGAGTGATCCTTGCCATCTCCGCGCGCGACGTCTGCAGAAATAAGATATGTAAACTCTGGCTGGAATTCTTCCCAAATCCAAAAGTTTCTATCAAATCCTGTTTTGTACTTTGGCTCTTTTAAGTTCGCCTCAATAACTGCTAGATCATCAGGATGAAATACCGTTTCACCAGACATATTAAAGTTGCATTCAAGCTCTTGTGCGATCTCTCTTCTCGACATATTCTTGGTTTCTTCTTCGAACCAAGCTTGATCGCGATCCGGATGAGCGTCCCAAGGCAAGGTTGTCATAAAGAACTTGTTTAAGCCATCTTGAGCTTCTGCACATGTTTTATGGAACCAGTTGCCAACGCCATTTGGAGTTGACAGGGCAATGCACCGGCCACCTGTAGACAGCGTAGGATAAAGGCCGGCCCACAGTTCCTCTAGGTTCTCAACGTGCGCGGCCTCGTCGATAACCAACAGAGACAGGGCTTCTGAACGGCCTGCGTCACCACTAGTCGATGATGGTTGAATTTGTGAGCCATTCGCCAATTCGAACGATGTTCTGTTGTCTGTTGTAATAGCTGATATTCTCATCCAACCCGGCAAGTTTTTTATAATCGCCTTTACTTTCTTAACTAAGTTGCCTGCAGTCTTAAACTTTGTCGCGACGACAAGAACATTCTTGTTTTTATGAAAAAGCATTAACCAAGCGATATACGCCGCTGTTACGGTAGAGATACCAAGCTGTCGTGCCTTCAAGATAACGTTAAAACGATGATCATTAAAGTCATGGACCATGACCTGCTGGTAGTCATACATAGTAAAAGGGATCAGGCCCTTCAACGGGTGAGAAATCTTAGCGAAGTTGTTGATAAAATAAGCCGGGTCTTTTCCTGCTTTAAGTATCTCTTTTACTACTTCGTCTTTGGAAAGCTGGTAAGCCACTTATTTAACTCTTTGGGGCTTTCTGGTTTTTATTCTCCGGCTTGTTGCCCCAGCCTCCTGCATCGAGAAAGCTTTGAAATTTCGCATCGAGCCTTTCTTTATTAGGCTTCTCTTGATCAGTTAGTGTGTCTAGTCCGCCAATATTATACTTTTTATATGCGTTAACAAACACCCTAACTTTGGAAGTTTGCTGAACTCTTACTTCGGCATCACCATCGGGAGTCAGAGATACAGAATTTCCCGTAATCTTCTTGTATTGTTTTTTAAGGTGTTTAATAATAGTGGATAGCGTCGACTCAATCTCTTTTTCAAATTTGCCGCCGTGTACATCTTTTAATTTAATGTCACTTTGATAAGTTACACAAAGTTGGTTTCCCGCAAACTTTACTTTAAATCCATCCATTGTCCTAGAATCTAAGACTGGATGGCCTTCGTCTCTTTTAAGTCCTATATCTATACGCTCGCCGTTTTCATCTAGTGCGCCGTCAAAACTATCAGCTGCGGCCTGCGCTAGACCTCTAACTACTTCTAAAGTTGTTTGTGACATTTAATTATCTCCTATTTCGGGTCGCCAACCTTGTTCCCATCTTTCTTCTCGATCCTCGACATACTGTATATAACAATCAGTGCAACATTCATATTTAGCCATGTACATATCGTCCTCAATCTTGAAAGAATAAATTTTGCAAACTGGGCAAACTCTTTTTGTTTCTCTATTAATTAGTTTTTTAGGTACCAAAACACCATCGATTTCAACCTTTTCTGAATATGTTTCTTTTTTATCCAGGCTCTTTAGTTGTTCGATATAATGTTTTTCTTTATCCTCGGACCAATTTGTCATTGGGTTAAGAATTGCTTCTGGGCCATATTTTCTAGATATGGCCCTTTCCAGCCTCGCTATATAATCTAAGTCTTTTGGCACGAATAAACCTCTCTAAGTTTATAACATATATAGACTAATAGTTTAATAAAAAACTCTAAAAAGCGCTATGAGCAATTAGTTATTTTTTTGACAAAGCAGTCTGAAGGTCATCGCGCAGGATTTGGATCTGAGATTGCTGGTCTTTAATTGCTTCGACTAAGACAGAAGTTAATTTTGCATAGTCAATGCCCAAGTTTCCATTACCGGCACCATAAACAACTTCTGGAACTGACTTATTCATCTCTTGAGCCAGGAACCCGATTTCGCGTGAAGTTGCACCATCTTTATTGGTCTGATTTTTAAACTCATAGGATACGCCTCTCATTGACATAACTTTATCAAGCGCACTGTTGAGTGGCTTAACATCAGTCTTTAGTGTTGCATCCGAATAAGTAATGAAACTGCGCGCAGTGCAATCTCCGGTAGAGGCTAGAGTGACATGAGTGTCAAAACTAGCTGCTCCGACTACGGCAAGAGTTCCTTGAAGCTCTGTAGTGCTAGTTACATTGAGCGTACCAGTTAGAGCAGTATTAGATGAAATGGTTGCAGAAGTAGCCGTAAGATCAAAGCCGTCAGTATCATTGATCGTCATGACTGCCATGGCACCGTCAGTAACACTAATACCGTTAGAGGCAGATAGCTTTGCGGAGAAAGTATTATTTCCTGTAAAAGTATTATTGGCGCTAGTTGAGACAGCCCCAATATAGGTAGCTAAATTGCTTCCGTCAACATATTTGATAATGCCGCTATCCGTACATAAAAACTGATCAGTGTCAGAACCTACCTCTGAAATGTTAGGAAGGGCTAAGTTTCCTGTAACATTGAGTGAGCCGGAGATGCTAGTGTCTCCAGAAAGTTCAATTTCTTCCGACCCTCCGGTATCAGTACCTGTCGCTAGTACGCGAAGAGAGCCAGTAACGCAAAGACCTGACGAAGCTGTCAGAGCCGCGGTACCAGCTAGTGAAAAAGAAGTTGTCGAGAGTGTCGCAACTGTGGTTGAATCGGCTTGCAGCGTATCCCCCGTAATCTTAATAGCCATGTGTATTTTTCCCCCATGCTTAATAAATTTACAACGGGATATCCGTCATATACCTTATATAGTAAAGCGGATCCGTTTTGTACAAATTTTCTATTGGCAGAGCCCGCCCAGATCCGAAAACCTGGGCGGGCAGTGTCCGACTAACCGAAATTAACCGAAGCAGTAACCGAAGTTACTTATTTTTTGAGCAAAGCAGCACGAAGCTCTTCAATCTGGCCTTGCTGGGACTTTACAGCCTCAACTAGAACCGAAGTGAGTTTCGCGTAGTCAATACCGAGATTGCCATCGCCTGAGCCATAGACAACTTCTGGTACAGTTTGCTTCATTTCCTGAGCTAGGAATCCGACCTCGCGATGGGTTGCACCATCAGCGGTAGTTTGATTCTTAAACTCGTAAGAAACTCCTCTCATTGACATAACCTTGTCGAGCGCGCTATCAAGTGGTTTGATATCTTGCTTGAGGGTTGCATCCGAGTAGGTGATGAAGCTCAGAGCTTTTACATTAATGTCGTTAGCGAATGTAGCCGTATCAGTGTTGAAAGTGAGGTAGTCCGCGTCGGCGTCGACGACGAATACTCCACCACCGTTTGTGGTGTACGTTGGCGCGCTAACGCTTGTTGAGCCAGAAATAGTCGTACCGATTACAGCAGCGAAAGAGCCAGCAGCAACGCTTGCGGCGCCGATGATGGTTCCATCGATGTTACCACCGTTGATGTCAACAGTAGTTAGAGTCGAAGTACCGGTTGCAGTGATTGCATCAATGTAACCGTGGTCAATGTGAGCATCTGCCCACTGTAGTGCGCTTGTGCCTAAGTCACGAGCAGAGTCAGTTGACGGAACGAGATCCGAGTCAAAACGGCCAGTGGCTGTAATGGTGTCGGATGTTGCGTCACCAAGATCAACGTCTCCGGTGGCGGAGAGCGTTGTGACCGTTGCAGCAGCGGCGGAGTTAGCACCGAGAATACCATCAACGTTAACTGCTGTTACTGTGTCAATGTGACCAGTATCAATATGAGCTTCGGCCCACTGTAGTGAGCTTGAGCCTAAGTCGCCTGCGCCGTCTTCATCCGGAAGGATGTCCGAGTCACACACAAAGTTGCCGGTTACGTTTAGAGTACCAGTCACAGCCATATTAGATGAAATGGTTGCAGAAGTAACCGTAAGATCAAAACCGTCAGTATCATTGAGACTCATGACAGCCATGGCACCGTTGTCAGAAACTCTGAAGCCGTTGGAGCCCGAAAGCTTGCCAGATACAGTCAAGTCGGTAAATGTACCTGCTCGCGCTGCGTTCGCGCCGATGGTGGTACCGTCGATTGCGCCTGCGTCAATGTCGACTTCATCCAAGTAAGCTACACCATCAACGTAGAGATCTTTCCACTGGTTAGCACTGGAGCCCAAGTCTTTTGTAGCTACGCCATCGGCCATGCTGTCTGGGATTAGAGCGCCGTTCAGTGTGACATCTCCAGTTACGTTTAATGTACCAGTGACGGCGACATTGCTACTGAAAGTACCTGTTGTACCTACGAGAGCAGCGAAAGAGCCAGCAGCAACGCTTGCGGCGCCGATGATGGTTCCATCGATGTTACCACCGTTGATGTCAACAGTAGTTACAGTACCAAGGTTAGCACATGTGCCGCCTGCAGCGGTCCAATCGCTGGACGCGTCCCAAGTCATTACCTTGGAAGCAGCAGCAGTACCTAATGTTAGACCATCAAGATAGCCTAGCTCAGTATCTGTAAGAGTTATAGCATCAATTGTTAGACTAGTGTCGCCAGTAAGCGTACCAACAACGTTAAGTCCAGCAGATGTTACCAAGCAGACGTCAGTGCCACCGATGTTTAAGTTAACACCAGTGTCAGCTTGAGCGTTTAAGTAACCATCAGCATCAGAGCTAATGTGTACAGCAGAATCGCGGAACTGAAGCTGTGTAGCTGCTCCGTGACCAATGCGTACATTCCCACCGGCAATCTGGAGAACGTCGTCTCCATTTTCGTCATACTCAATTGTAACATCGCCGGCGGCACCGAAGCCGAGTTTAATGTCGTCACCAAAACGCATATCTGCGCCGTCGTAGAGAAGAACATCGTTTCCGTCCTCATCATACTCGAACGTAGCGTCGAGTCCTGTGCCAAAGCTAAGTTTTTGATCATCTAAGATCGTAATACCAATAGATGCCGTAACACCATTGGCAAAAGAAGCATCACCCGTAACAGTTAACGAGTCAGCTTCAGCGTCACCCAGAGCTTGGGTGCCGAGAACAGTAAGATTGCCACCTACGTGCAGGTTAGCAACCTCAAGTTGTGAGCCCGAAGCCATTGCAAATGCATCATTTGATAATGTTGCGATAGTACTTACATTGCCTCCGAGATCGTCATATTGGAGAGTATCTCCATTTAGTTTAATAGCCATATATAATTTCCCCCTATATATGTTTTATTGAATTTACGACGAGAATTCGTCGCATATCTTAACTAGTAAAATGGATCAGTTTTCTACCCAGGAATCTTTGATTAAAGAGTGTATTAGCTATAAACTACTGATATCATAAGGGATTAATCTATAATTTTTTTAAGCTTATTTTCTAGCTCTTCTATCTTCTTGTTTTGGGTCTCGATCATACTTTGTTGTGCTTTGACCGATGCCAAAAGTAGTGAAGTTAGCTTAGAATAATCTATGCCAAAGGCGTCTTTACCGTTAGGCTCGAAAGATACAATTTCAGGCATTACCTTGCTCACTTCTTCAGCAATTAGTCCAACATCAGACTTGCCTGAATCCTTCCAATTATAAGTTACGCCTCTTAGCTGTGCAATTTTGCCTAAAGGATCCTGAATTTCTTTAACATCCGACTTATATCTTATTGAAGAGTAGGTTATGAAGGCATTTGCTTTTGCTGAACCGTCAACTCCGCTGCTATTAGGCAAAGTGATTCCATGAGTAACTTCCTCTTCCGAGACTCCCACTCCTAGATATCCGCCAATCTCAACGCGATCGTTTACTTTAAAGCTGCCAGAAACAGATATTCCATTTGAAGAAGTAAGATTAGTTACTGATAAGGTATCTGTCGTTTTGTTATATGTTAGACCTGAATCTCCAGCGAACGAGCCACCATCATTAAACTGTATCTGTGTGTCAGAACCGCCCGGAGATGTAGAGCCTCCGCCTCCGCCTCCAGTACCAGAACCAATCTTTGTTGTTTCTCCCAGATCATTTATAATAAATAAAGATCCTGTTCTCGCAAATACTTTTATTTTATCTGCGTCCGGAGTATCTGGTTGATTGTCAAACTCACTAATATCTAAGGTGCCAGAAATAAACACGCTGTCTGCGAAGTTTGTGCTTCCTGAAACATCAATACCGTTTGTCCCACTAATAATAAGTTGTGTTTTATCGTCTTCGCAACCGATAGAGCCGCTTTGGTTCATACCGTTAATGCCGAAATATGCTTTAGTGGCAGCATAGAGATTTAATCCTCTTGCCCCGGGATTTGGCAGGGGGTTAACAGCCAAAACAGTTGTTCCGTCGCCATCTTTAAAGTAGGCTTGGGGATCCGTCATACTTCCATTGAGAGTTGTAGACCAAGAAGTTGTTGCAGTAACATTCCAGTTATCGACATCTGCGTCTAGGTCTCCATCAAAATCAAAGTTGCCGTCAACATCAAGCTGGCTTACATTTGTTACATTGTAGCCGTTGACATTAAGATCTTGTGCTAGCGAACTTATCTTTGCAGATGCATTAACTTGAAAATCTCCGTCAACAAGAAGGCTGCTAGCAGTTAACTGAGGAATGGCAGTGCTCGTTCCAAGATACACTCCATCTATATATCCTGAGTTTATATCGACGGGGCCTGCGAACTCTGCTTCGTCATTTACTCTGAGGCTTCCAGTGATTGCTATTCCGTTAGATGCAGTAAGCGTAGTTACATTTGTTACTCCTGCTGATAATGTTCCGGCTATCGTAGTATTTCCCGTGACATCTAGCGTATCCGCCATCTCTACTTCGCTTGCAAAGCGTGCGCTACCTGTAATTGTTGCACCGCTGGATGCAGTAAGTTGTCCTGAAATAGTGACAGTTCCGTTATCAGCTAACAAATGATTTGTTATCATCATGCCATTTGATGCGGTCAGCTTACTAGAGAATATATTGGTGCCTGTCCAAGTATTATCTCCACCTGTATTCACGCCAGCAGTTATTGCGTCGTCATTAAGATATATTGCAGTAGCTCTGATTATCGTGCCTGATAATTCACTAGCAAATTCTGCTTCATCTTTTACTCTCAAGCTTCCTGTTATAGTAGCACCGTTTGATGCGGTGATAGCCACTACAGTTGTTGTGCCGGCCACAGCAAGGTCGTTATCCATAGTAACATTGCCGTCAAAGTCAGCAGTCCCGCCGACCTGCAGTGTACTGGAGCCTGATATAGTTGTGGCTGTCAAAGCTTGCACTGCTGTTGTACCGGCAGAAACTGTTAGCCCGTCTGTAACAGTGGCCGCTGTGGTGACAATTCCATTAGAAGCGGTAAGTTGCCCAGTGACAGTTGTTACGTCAGTTACTGCATTCCCTAAAGTCACGTCGCCTGTAAATGACGCGTTGTCAAATCCTACATCTCCCGTTACTGAGAGTCCGTTGGAGGCTGTTAGTTTGCCTACAACAGTTGTAATGTCCGAGGCTGCATTTCCTAGGTTTACTGCTCCATTTAATGTCGTATCTCCGACAACTTCTAGTGTTCCCTGTAAAGAAGTATTGCCAGTCACATCAAGCGTACCAGATACTGCAGCGCTGGTTCCTACGATAGCAGTGAACGTGCCGGCAGCGGCGCTGTTGGCTCCGATGGCGGTACCGTCTATATTACCACCATCGATATCAACTGCATCTAAATGAGCCGTACCATCGATATATAAATCTTTCCACTGATTGGCACTGGAGCCCAAATCTTTTGTAGCTGCACCATTTTCCGTGCTGTCTGGGATTAGAGATCCATTAAACGTAGAATCCCCTGTTACGTTTAGAGTGCCGGTAACAGCAACATTACTACTGAAAGTGCCTGTTGTGCCTGCGATAGCCGCGAATGTGCCGGCAGCGGCACTGTTAGCACCGATGACGGTTCCGTCAATCGAGCCACCATCGATATCAGCAGTTGTTACCGTGCCAAGGTTGGCACAAGTTTTACTTGCGGCGGTCCAGTTACTTCCAAATACAATTCCATTGGTGTCATCACCTTTTATGAGGGATGAACCTCCGTCTTGCAAGTCGAAACCATTAGAGCCGGTGAACTTGCCATTTAATGTTGTTGCGCCGGCGACTATTAAAGTACTTGCCAGATCTGCTGCGCCTACGACTTCGACGGCGCCTTGTAAAGATGTCGCACCTGTTACGTCAAGCGTGCCAGAAACGGCTGCGCTTGTTCCTGCAATAGCAGTAAATGTGCCGGCTGCAGCGCTGTTTGCGCCGATGACGGCTCCATCGATGGCACCTGCGTCGATATCGACTTCATCCAGGTGAGCCGTACCATCGATGTAGAGATCTTTCCATTGGTTCGCACTAGATCCCAAGTCTTTTGTAGCTGCGCCATTGGACGTGCTATCTGGAATTAAGTCACCATTCAATGTGACATCTCCAGTTACGTTTAATGTACCAGTGACAGCAACATTACTACTGAAAGTGCCTGTTGTGCCTGCGATAGCCGCGAACGTGCCGGCTGCAGCGCTGTTTGCGCCGATGACGGTCCCGTCGATGTTACCACCGTTGATATCAACAGTAGTTAGAGTCGAAGTGCCAGTTGCAGTAATAGCGTCAATGTAGCCGTGGTCAATGTGTGCCTCTGCCCATTGCAAAGCAGACGTGCCTAAGTCCCGGGTGCTGTCGGAAGATGGAACGAGGTCCGAATCAAAACGGCCAGTGGCTGTAATAGTATCGCCTGTAGCGTTACCTAGGTTTATATCGCCATCTAGTGTAGTTTCGCCAATAACTTCTAGAGAGCCCTGTAAAGAAGACGCACCAGTTACGTCTAGCGTGCCGGTTATGGCTGTATCACCTCCGCCGCCTCCACCTGAAGAAGCGAAAGTAATCGAATCACCAGCCGCACTGGTGGTGATAGTCATATTGGATCCAGCTACTAGTGTTAAGGTGTCAGTAGCACCATCTGAAACTACATTAGATTGTCCCGATACTGCTATTGTTGTAAACGCGCTGCCCGCGGCAGAAGTGTCTACACGATCATCAATGATCTTCTCTAACTTACCTCTGCTATAGCTTCCAATAGATCCTTTAGTCGATTTTGCCACATTCTATACCCCCTTTATTTTGATGTTTCCACCGCAGCATAAAAAATAGCTATAGATGTGACAATACCAGCGACCACACCACCGGTGAACCACCAGTTGGCATTATCGTTAGGATTCTTTAGGGCTAATACTTGAAGCCTTCCTATTTCTGAATCTTTTATAGAAAGAATTGAACTATTCTGTTCCTTAAGTGAATCAAATGCGCTCTGAACATTTCCCATTTCCAGAGCATGCTGTGCCTTAATTTTCTGTATTTCATAATCAATTTTGAGACTGCATTCAATTTGTTTGTACTCCTCTTCAGCTAATAATCTAGCTGCTGAATTTGTGTCTAACAAGACTCCCTTATATGGTGCCTCGTCTCCCTGTTCCAAGTTAGTAATTCTGCCTTCCTCTTGAGCAAATGCCGCCGATGGCGCCATGGCCATTAGCGCGCTTAAAAATAAAGCTAGTAATTTAGTTTTCATCTTTTGGTACATAAGTCACTCCAAACTTTTTACTTAATTCTTTTGCTAAAGATTCTGTATCTCCATCAAATTTCTTAATAATATTATCCACTTCTTTCTTTTTGTTTTTGTCTAATTCGCTAAGTTTTAAATGATACTCTTGTTCTAAAATTTCAAGAGTCTCTGCGTGTTCTTTTATTAATTGATCTCTTTTTATAATTTCTTCTTCATGAAGGTTATTTATGATATCAATTTCTTTTTTGTGATTTTCGGCGGCTCTCTTTAATATGCCCAATAACTTCTCATTATTTGTTTTTGTAGTAAAAAAAGTAATAAGAATGGCAACTAAGATTACCGGTATATACCAGTAATTCTTAGTGAAAGACCATGCCTTCTTTAAGAAAATCTTAGTCGCCACCCAACTCATCCTCCGTGTCTCCACACAGAAGCAAAGTCCACCGCTGCTTCGGAACCAATATAGACCAAAGCTACAGCAACCCAGTCGGATGAGTCAAGAGCCCCAAACAATGCTAGACCAGTCGCGGTCATCCACACCATTAGTTTTCTACTAGTTAGCTTAGACAATAAATTATCTAAGACTGCCTTTGTTTTGTCGCTCATAAGATTTACCTCCTACTATAAGTAGATTTGAGGAGGAAGATCAGCTAATTTTTTCGGATGGAAGTCCGGGGCCAGAGGTTAACAATTTGAGATCCTTATCAAAAAGTCCCCAACAAATTGCTTCTTTTGCTGTTCGTCGGACCATTATATGTTCACAAGCCTCTAAAAGATTATTGTATGGCTGAGAAGTTTTCCAATTGCCTGTATGAAAAATTCTACCGTCCTTCTGCCTTAACAAACACATCGCATGACCGCGTAAATGACCGTCTTCGTCAATCCAAGAAAATGTAAAAATGCGAGGATAAAATGAAGATTTAATAGTATTGGCAGCCCAAATTGCAAAGTCATCACAATCCATCTGGGAGTGTGGCCATGGCTTCCCTGCTGACATTTCATCCAATTCGTGTTGGACTCTTTGGGGTGAGCCACAAGCGTCCCACAATTCTTTCCAAGTGTCAGGGGCCCATCGTAGTCTGCCTAAGCCATCCTCTACCTCGCCCAGAGACATGTTATTTTGTAGCTCGACTTTGCGATACTTGCTGTGATAGAGCAATCTGTAGACTTTACTCCAGTATGACCACCAGAGATAAGCAGCTTTATAAAACTTTTTAACAAACCATATTTTCATTTTATTTCCTCCTAGTATTTTACGCTAGCGTAGCCATAACTATCCTTGTCGATAATAATTTGCTGGTCCACACAATCTTTTAGCGAGTCTAAGTGAGAAATTAGTATAACAGTTTTAAACTGAGATTTGATCATATCTAAGATTCTTATGAACCCTTCCATATTTTCTTCGTCTAGTGCGGTTCCAGGCTCGTCTAATATAAATGTATCGCCCTTGGGAAGATTAGATACGTTTAACAGAGCCAAGCGAATGGCCATCGAAGCAATAGTCTTCTCCGCTCCGGAGCCTAGCTCAATTGGTCGAGCCTCGTGCCTGGGATGCTTAATCAGAATGTCTAGCTTTCTTCCATCGTCCTCAAAGAAGACTTCAAATTCAACAATATTAGCCAGAACTTTTGCTATTTCTTTATTAATCACAGGAAGCTTCTTCTTGATAATATCATAAGATATACCGTTGCTGTGCATACATTTGGTATATAAGTCTACTGAAGAGTATTCTTCTTGAAGAATAATGTATTCCTCTTCTGATTCCACTAAAGTGTTAATCTTCTCTTCCAAAGAACCGTGAGATTTATATAAATCCATCAATTCGTTCTGGCAGCTTTCATGTTTAGTTCTCAGTTCATCAAGAGAATTTTGCAGCTTACCTCTGTGGGTCAAAAGATTCTCTAAATTGTCAATAACATCTTTGTTTTGTTGATATTCTAGTTTTTTCTCTTTAACAGACGCAAGTTCTGTTTTTATTTTTACTAGCTTTGTCTTGTTCTTTTGTAGAGAAAGCTCCATACCAGATATACCCCGGTCGACTGTATTTTTTCTCTCTAGAACTTGTTCATATTTCTCCATATGCTCGACAAGCTTATTGGAATTTGTGTCAGATATTTTTTTTATCAGTCCACTTTTATTTATAGATAGATTATCTAGTGCTACCTGTGCTTCGGTGCTCTTATCTTTCGCTGAATACGCATCTTTGATAAATTTGCAGTGGGAGAACTCTGGGCCGCAGGGAACCTCTTCTAGAGAGGCAATCTTCTGGTTATAGTTCTTAAGTTGAATCTCTAGCTTTTCATACTCTTTCTCAAAATCTTCTAATTGTTTCTCATTTTCATAATTTGAGTCTATTTTGGACTGTAAATCTTCGAAATTAAATTGGTTTAGAAAATTATTGATTTTTTCTAGTAATTCTTTTTCCTCTCGGATATTTTTGACTAAATAATTATTATCGTCTTTAATTTTTGTGGACATTTCTTCAGTTTTTTGAATTTCTTCTAAAACCTGTTTAATATCAATAATTTCCGTAGGTATAGAATCGATAGCATTGATTAATTCGTTCAGAGATTCTGTCTTCGACTCTATTTCAGTCTGAAATTCTGCACATTGATTCTTCTTTCTATCAGAAAGAATTTCTTCGAGAGCTAACTCTTTTCTTGTTTCGGCAATTTCCTGTTTAAAATCAACATCTTGGAATCTTCTATTAGCTGCTCTAAGATCTGAGCCTTGCTCTTTTGCTAACTTGAACTTTCTCTCAAAGATCTCTAAATCAAGAAACTTAGCAAGTATCTCTTTCCTCTTTGTTGAACCTTCGCCTATAAAAGAAAGAGAGTTAAGTTGGCTAGCCATCGATGTCAACAAAAAGTCGTCAAGTGTTCCGAATATTTTACGAATATTCTTGTCGGTGTCTGCGCGACTTAAACCATTGAGAGATTTTTGTTCCCCTGTCAAAGTATCTATTTTCAGAAAATCTAAATCTGTCTTGGCTTCTAGCGTCACCTCACCCTTCAGCTTCTTAGTATACTTCTCTGAGTTCCTTCTCATAACATAAGTGTTGTGGCCAACTGAGATTTGTACTTCCCCTTCACAACTTTCCCTGTTCTGGTTAATTACATTAAGGTTCTTCCTGCTGTTTTTCGATGTTGAGTTATAAAGAGTGTACAGCAGGCTGTCAACAATACTGGATTTTCCTGAGTAATTCTTGCCTAGAATACCGATGATTCCATTTACATTCTCAAAATCAATCTCATTGTCCTCTCCGTAGTTGAATAAGTTAGACCACTTAAGTTTTTTCAAATTCCAGTTAATATTTCTAGACACCTCTTCTTCTTGCTCAACAATATTGTTATACTTCCTGTTCATCTTGTATATGAGATCTAGAGTTTCGTCTGCGACTTCGTGATCTTTGAGATATTCAGAAATTAACTCTTCCTGTACGTTTATGTCTCTCAAATCTCCTTCTTCCAGGGAACCTGCTATATCTTCTACAGAAGATCTGTCGTTTGCTTTGTTCAAGAAGGTAATGGACTCTGGTTTAAACCTCGTATTTGCCACCTCTATAGCCTTTCTAATGGCGTCTAGGGGCAAATTGGTATTGGTTATCAGCCTGACGCGTGCGCCTGCAGGAACGACTGTTTTCTTGGGCATACGGCCCTTTGGAGTTAGCTCAATAGTTATGAAAGGCGAAGGATTTGAAATTGAGATATGCTCACATTCATAATTATCCTTGTCTTCAATATCCCAGAGTAAGAAACCCTTATCGTTAGTCTCGCCATGGTTCTGCTGAACTGTCGAGCCTGGGTATCTTACCTTGCCATCGTGATCAAGCACCTGATTAGTCTTATGAATGTCTCCCAAGAAAGCATAATCAAAATCTTGGAAGATAGATAGTTCATCTTCTCCGTGTTCCATGATCCAACCTAGGTCAGTCTTGGAATTGGAGATTGCGCCATGATAAAGGGCGATATTCACGGAAGAATCGTCTGTAGGTTTAATCCAATTGTCGCGATCGAAGACCGATAGTACGTTCAATACAAAATTAGACTCCTCTATATCATTCCTCCCCATGCGCCCTAAACGCTCTTCTCCCGAGTTCTTAAGTAGATATAGGTGCTCGTGCTCCAAAGCCTCGACAATGGGCGTTAGAGCGTCCATACGGCTGCTGTTACGTAAATTACCGTCATGGTTACCCGGTATAATGTAAGTCGGAGCAATATCTGCTAGATTTTTGAAAAAATCAGAACACATTTTAACGAACTCAGGTGAGATCTGTGTCTTTGTGTGTGCGATATCTCCGCAATGTATAATATAATCGACCTTCTTCTCTCGAAGGAGGTCATAAAGCTGACTAAAAACTACCCGGTATTCTCTGTGATACTTGAGATTCCGGATATGAGTGTCAGCAAGGTGTGCAAAACGCATACTTGTCCCTGTACTCAATCCTAGATAACCAGTCTACCATAGCAATATGGCTATGTCAAGGAATAATTGTAGTTCCTGGGGCGGCTGGTTGTGGCGTTGGAACTTCTACTTCGTGGTCGCCTAAGTGATTCGGATTCTTAACTGATAGCTCGTCGAGAACTTCTCTGAGAGCTTGGGCCGCTTCGGCTAGTTTCTTAGTTACGCCAGCAAGTTCAGCTAATTCTCCGCCGACAAGATCCTCTAAGACCCGGGAAGCGATTTTAATATTGTTAGCTAGGGCATCGGGGTCGCTGGGCACCGGCTCTCTTAAGTTTGTAATATCTGAGGATTCGACACCCTCTTGATTAAGGAAAATATCTAATTCCTCTTTAATAATTTTATTAAGTCTTTTTCCTGTAATGTTCATAACGTGTTGCAGCTCCCGTTACAATGTTCGCATGCGCAGCAGCCACAGCAGCAGCAGCAATGCTTTAGATTAAATGCATTTATTAGTCTGTGTAATGTTAGTTTTAGTGTATTCATTTTGTTTTCCCCTGTTTTAAAAAACTCTCCTAAATAGAGTTAATCGCTCTAAGTAAATAGTTGTCTGTATTCATTAGTTCAGCTTCTTTTTTTCTTTCATTGAAAATTTCTTTTGTCATCTCCGCTACATCAGCATACGGAGAAATATTAATCTTGTGGACTTCTATACCATACTCTAGTAATCTATTGACCAGATACATTGATTTTTTTTCAGCGTCGGGGTCTAAAGCTATATAAACAGGAGTGTCATTTTTTACTATTTCCTGAAATAGTTCTGCGTTCTCTCTAATCGAAGAGCCCAAAAGGGGAACAGAATTAACTCCTGACACAATAGCATCGAAGGCACCTTCAACCAATATTAAATCACTATCCCAATCTACATAAAGATGGTTGAAAACTATATCTCTGCTTACTTGAGGATTCTTATACTTGGGCCACTCGCTAGAGTAGGTTCTTGACACAAAGTAATTACAGTATCCGGAGGTGCCGAATGACGGGATAACTATGCGGCCGGCATACTCGCCGGTAGGGCAATAGCCTATTTTCCATCTTGTAATATCTTTGTTTGTTACACCCCTGCTTCTGAGATATTTTATTGCAGGGCGCGCATGCACTGGTAGTGAGGCACTAGTTAAGGATATAAACGCCTCTGGTAATTTAATTTTCTGTTCTTCTCTTTCTGGTTCATCTTCAAAAAGGTCTTCTCCAAATAAATCTAGATCTACTCTGCCAGTGAGTTCATCCCACTCGCTTCTTTGGTTAAAGCTGCCGTACCTTCTGACTAAGCGGCGTATAGACCTACCGTGATAATCACAGATCCAACACTTAAAAGCGTCTTTATCGATATTAACAGATAGCTTTCGCTTGTGGTGGTCGCATTTTGGACAGAAGAATAAAAGCTCATTGCCAGACTTATAGTTATTGCCTAGAATGTCAACGAGTATGTTTAGCTTTTTTCTTTCTGACAACAAACTATAGAACCTGCCTTGGCCATCACCAAAGAATCTGCTCGGTCGTACTCGCCGGCTTTGGGATTTCCATGTCTTGTATAAAGAATATCAAATTCTTCTTCGTTTGTCAACAAATGTTCTAAAACTTTTTCTTTAGCTTTTGTGCCGCGAGGAACAGTTATGCCACAATGCTTGCGCGCTTGTCCTGCAGTTAAGTAACTTGGGACTATGCCATATATATCATAGCACATCCATGATACAACGCCATTAAACGATTGTAGCTTTGCCATGGTTTTAGCAGAAGAGCCACCTGATTTAAAGAACGTAAACGGCTCTTCTATAAAAATTTCTTCAACGCCAACGGGCAAAGCTTCTAATTTCTCTTTTATAAACTCTGCTTTCTCAAACATAGTTTTAAGTTTTCTAGTATCCCAGGCCTCACAAAGAACAATGTTGCCTTTGTCTAGAATAGTTGCCCCGGTTATGCTAGTACTAACATCTAATCCAAGTATCATTTAAAAATCCAGCTTCATCTTAAAAGTATACTCTCTTTTGTTAGTTTTTTTAAGAGGAGTTGCCAATTTTGTTACGGCAATAAGATTTTTATCCTCATCATAAATACCAATTTTAGAAATATACGTTTCTCTTTCAAAGCTTTCGTCATATCCTGTATATGAGCTGGATACAATATTCTTAATGGGAACCTGATCATTCTCTACATATGAGTTTAAAGAGCTAGTCGATGTTACATACGAACCCGACTGTACGAAGGTGGGATTACTAGAATTATTTAGCATTCCCTTTGGAGCATGGGCAAACATGGTGATTGTCGGCACATAATTTAATCCCTCGAAGGTTAAGTCATAGCTTGCAGAGGCGCGCGCAGCAGTGCCTGCAGGGACTGACTCTTCTTCTGGTATGCCATCGTTCGCGCCGACAGCGTACTGAAGCCATGAGGAGGCTACTGGAGAGCCATCGTTGTTGTAGTTAATAGTATGGGCACCATCTGTAAGATCCCAGCTACCAGTTAATATTATGAAGCCTTCGTTATATAGAACTACGCCGGCTACCGAACCCGACTCGACACTACCAGTAGGCCCAACTTGAACTAGCTCTCCGTTTTTATTCTTATCGTGAAGCTCTCCTATGAGAGTTCCGGTTACATAGAATTTTAAACTTGCAGAACCTTTTCTTATAGAGTTGCCATAGAATATAGAAGGTATGCTGATTAAATTTAAAGCTTGGTGAGCTTTATTCCCATAGTTACTCTCGTATCCATAGTGCTCACTGATGGGTTTGTAAAAATTTAACACATTCTGTAAAGCATCTATCTTGTTTCTTGTCGAACCTGTCGTGTGTACTTCTCTGGAGATGGAAGCTGTTAAAGGATAAGAGCCCTTTATGTCGTCTCCGTATGAGGAATTATAAAAGGAAGTAGCACCTGTTGTCTTGAAGGAAGACAAGTCTGAACCTTTCGGCAAGAAGGGGTAAACAAGATTTGACCCTCCTCTATTTACATTAATCTCGTGAAGATTGATATGGCCGGAAGGTGTATCGTTGTTGACTACAGATTGGTCTGCATTCTTATAGTATATCTTGCTGGCATATATCTTAAAGTCGACTTTCGGAGTCGTCTTTATTCTATTATAGATAATGTCGTTGGACTTAAACTTATATAAGGGCACAATAGTATCCTCTAACCCTTATAAAAACTAATAATCTAGCCGAACTCTAAGGGTTAACTCCGTTTCTGGTGTTTTCTTGAGAGGCTCTGACAACTTAGCGACTGCTAACAACTCATTGTCTGCCGAATATAAACCAACGCTGGTAATATAAGATACCGGATTGTCTAATGAGGTATTCTTAACCCTAAGTTTACTACTATCTAGGTAGGTTGGGTTGGAACTATAATTAAATTCATTGTGATTAGCTCTGCAGAAGTAAATTGTTGAGTTCAATTCTGTAGTATTATTGAACTGTATGTTCTTTAGCCTATTTCTAAAGCCCCCACAAGAGCCAGAGATAGAGCCTGAGAAGAATGAGTCTTGAACTGATGTGTATAGTCCGTCGTTATCATCGTCGTCGCCGGCTCCTAGGCCGAAATAGTTTGTAATGTTCTCGCCATCGGTGTCATCGTCCTCGTCTTCTGTTCTCCAGTCTCCGAAAGCAGAAGAGGTAATAACTGCAATGCCAGCTTGATAATAAATTAGGCCATAACCGGTATTCGCGGTTGGCGAACCCGTTGAGCCAGAATCTTTATATAGGATTCCGTATTCGCCTGCAGGAGAATTTACTCTATAATCATTTGCGGCGTTTGTATCATAAAGAATCATC
>Ga0080013_1001309_pt1 | contig 33510 bp, 44 predicted proteins | sample ETNvirenome_6_85_FD_69236 | JGI IMG/M metagenome (GOLD analysis project Ga0080013, IMG submission 69236) | Marine viral communities from the Pacific Ocean - ETNP_6_85 (SPADES assembly) (version 2) | ecosystem: Environmental > Aquatic > Marine > Oceanic | place: Pacific Ocean | collected 2013-06-19
GAATTGGTTGGATGAAGATATAGATGAACCATCCCAAGCAGATGTTGATGGCTGGCGTGATGATGCTATTGAGGCTTACAAGTGGGTTGATGTTAGAGCGCAACGTGACAAACTACTAGTAAGTTCTGATTATGTAATGATGGAAGATTTTCCAATGGAAGATAAATCAGATTGGGAAGTATACAGACAGGCACTCAGAGATATACCACAAGACTTCGATGACGCAGATGACGTAGTATACCCAGAGGAGCCAGCCTGATGAGAAGCTACAAGAAGAAAGGTAAGAAGAAAAAGAAATGAATAAGCCTGCTATAAGTATGCTGGACTACGGTTTAGTAGTCGCTATATTGGCTATGTTATTTTGGTGCTTCTATAGTGTTATACAAATACGTAGGCTCAGTTTAGTAACTGAATACAACGAACAGCACTTATGCTTCCTTACCGATGCTTTGTTTGGACCGGTTGAACAAGGTCGTCAGGGAGAATTGTGTGATATGTTACGTAAAGATATACATGAGACATGGCAGGATTGGCGCAAAGCGGACAACGAGTAAGAGAAGAATTATTGCTAACTATGTATAGAAGCGTCACACGAATGAACGAACATATACTAGTAGGTAGAATGGAAAGTGCTGGCGTTGAGATGCACTTGCAAATAAATTTACGTAGGAACTTTGAAGGCTTATATGAGCGAGAAACACGAGATAGTAGTGAGCTGTGATGTTTGTGGATTTACTATGAAAGCGAATATGTGTAGATTGAATTGCCCAAACTGCGGTTATCAGATGGACTGTTCTGATACCACAATACATTTCCCAGAAGCGAAGTTACAGGATACAATAGATAGTCATAACACTTCAGGAACCTAATAGGTTGTGACTAAACTAGAGATAACTAATGAGACGATTGACTTCATCAAAAGTTGGGAAGGATTCTCAGCTACCGCCTATTATGACGTATCACGTTGGTCAGTTGGATACGGAACAATCGGATACGAAGGAGAAGTTGTTACAGAGAAGGAGGCGTTTGAAAGATTACGCAACGAACTCGAAGGTTACTCAGTCGGACTCTTTGACCAGCTTGCATTTGAACCTAGTACTTCGCAAACGACTGCCCTTCTTTCTGCTGCGTATAACCTTGGGGTTAGAGGTATTAAAAAGGTTATACAAATTTGTAATTCAGGCGACTTCAAAGCTGCTGCTAAACATCTTAGAAAGTATGACCACGCTGGGGGAAACCGATTGCCAGCCCTTACCCGAAGAAGAGAGGCAGAGGCAAATCTTTTGGAGCAACATCATGAGGTTCATGCAATGAGAGGAGAGCCTCGAGTGCAGTTCTCACGTGTTTATCACTTGATGGACAAGAACTCTAGCGTAGATGATTTTGTATCCGTAGCACGTGAGGCTTATGAAGCTCGTTCAACTGTAGGCTTTTCATATGACGATGCCGGTATAGGTGATTTAGAACACCGCACAGTTGTCTTACATGGTCAACATACAGGCGCAGAGGAGTGGTTCGCAGAACACTATCCGGGCGCTAACGTGGAGCGAGAGTTGGTGCATGAGTATTTCAACCCAAAAAACCCTCCTGTTGCACCTGAGCCGTCTGTGAGCCAAACAAAGGCACTTGTGGGAATACACGGCAGTGCAGATGGGAGCTGGGGAAACCCAGTCCTACCCGAAACACAAGAGATAATAAAGACAGCAAAGATAGAAGCATACAAAGGATTGAGCAATGAAAGCCCTGCTACAATGGGTGTACTCAAAGACATCAATCCTGATATGTTCGTATTAATCAGGTTGTTTGCTAAGGTTAATGAAGAGTCACAGACTGCTGGCGAGTTTGTCAATAAGGTAGGGCAAGACGCACGAGCTTGGTATACTGCTGGGGTTCGACATTTCGAGGTTCATAACGAGCCTAACCTAACAGTCGAGGGCATGTTCGAAGCATGGGACAGTGGCGCTCAGTTTTCAACATGGTGGTGGAGTGTGGTACGCTCTCTACAGGAAGATATGCCTGACGCTAAGTGGGGCTATCCGGGATTATCGCCCGGCTTTACAATAGAAAGTATACGTTACGACCCCATTAGATTTTGGGATGAGAGTTGGCAGGCAGTAGACAAGTGTGACTTCATATGTGCACATTGTTATTGGCTAGACGAACCAATGATGTATGATAAGGATGGGGGAGAATGGTATCAAAGATATATAGAATACGGTAAACCAATCATGATTACGGAGTTTTCTAATCCGTCAGGCAGTGTAGGAAAGCAGGAGAAAGGAATGCAGTACGTCAAATATTACAAGGCACTAGAGGGAGTACATAGTGCGTATAGTTTCTTATCTACAGCAAGTAGTGGCTTCTCACACGAAACATGGCATGGTTCAAATATTGCAACTATAGTGGGACAGAGAGATGGAGCCACAGCTTGAGCAAGCATTAGAAAAGATAAGGACACACGTCAAAGTTCTTAACCACTCATCAGAACGCATGGCTAATGCGTTGGATGGTGTAGAGGATGATGTGGGTGAACTGACGGCAAGAGTAGCTGCTATTGAAGCCAATTTGGGCTGGCTTATGAAGCTCATTTGGATAATATTAGGAGGTATTATCATGATAGTATTTAGGATGTTCGCACCCCCGGTATAAATATAATGAAAAATTTATTACCTAAACTAGAGCCGGCGGTATCGCATGGCTGTTATTACACACGTCTAAACTACACTTCTAATTGGGAGCAATACTTTCTACTGATTAGTGACATACACTTTGATGCTAAAGGATGTAACAGAAAGTTAGTAGTAAAACATTTGGAACAAGCTAAGGTGCGTAACGCACCTGTTTTTATATTTGGAGACTTACTGGACTTGATGGGTGGTAAGTTTGATAAGCGTACTGCCAAGCATGAGCTACGTCCTGAGTATGCTGGTAGTGATGACTACCTCGGCAATGTATGCGAGGATGCAGCAGACTTCCTAGCACCTTATGTTGATAACATTGCCCTAATAGGAAATGGGAATCATGAAGCCAGCTACCAAAAATATCACGAAATATCTCCGCTCACAATAGTTGCTACCCATCTCAAAGCAAAGACAGGTACTTCACCAGTGGTAGCTCCCTATACAGGCTGGATACAATTCAAATTCAAGTACGCCAACGGTGGTAGGCGTAAAACAATCAATCTAAAATACCATCACGGTGTTGGAGGTAACTCTCCAGTAACCAAAGGTGCTATTCAAAGCAATCGTAGTGCAGTAATGTGGGCTAATGCAGATGTTATGGTGCGTGGTCATATACATAATCGTTTTAGTATGAGCCTACCTTGTGAACGGATAAGCGCACAAGGTAAGATTATCGAAGACCAAGAACGACTGTACCTACAAACAGGTTGTTATGTATCAGATGTACAGGATGGCAACAGTTGGTCTAGCACAAAAGGCTTTGGTGTACCTGCTATGGGTGGCTACTGGCTTAGAATGTATTGCGATACTCTCTATGATGACACACAGATGATTCACTACCAAGCAATTCCAACCGACTAACCACTTGACACAATGTGTTACATGTGATAACATTGTGTCATGTCAACTCAGAAAAGCAAAAACCTAAACATAAGACTTACACCTAACCTCTATTGGGCTTGTCGTTCACAAGCAAGTAAAGAGGATAGGTCTATGGGTGGCGTTGTAAGGTTAGCCTTGCAAAGCTATCTTGCTTCACAGATGGCAGAAGCACCGTTGGGAGGTATCCCTTCACATAGAACAGGAGGAGGTGGAGAGTGAAAAAATTCTTATTCGTTGTGACATTGCTAGTATCGTTTGCTTTGGTACATAGCTGGCTCAACGAAGATTATTACAACTAGTATATATAAAAGGAGCTAACATGACACACACAGAAGCACCAGCATCAGTTAATTTTCGAGCCTACACAAAAACAGGATGGCAATTACAAATAACTTTACGTGATGATAGCGAGTCTAATCTATTAGAACGCATGGGAAACACCATTGCTGCTATCACCGAAAGAGGTATGACACCCAATAGCAATAACGGCTCAAGCACAACAAGCGCCACACAACAACCAGCACAGTTACAGCCTGCTACCATTGCTCCTGTTCTCCACAATGGTTTCGCAGACTTTAGTTTTAATGCAGAGATACTGAGAGTGTCGGTTGATGGTGGCAAGAAAAGGTTCAAGGTACTTGGAGAACAGTTTAGCCAGTATGGAATTGTAATATACGATGAGATACTAAAGGCTGCAGGGTATGAGCCTGACAATTTAGAGCCTAAAGATTATGCGCTAGAGAACGTGATGGCGATTGTTACTCACGACAACAAGCAACGCAAGAAGGTTGCGGAGCTTCGTGCTAACGCACAATGAGAAGTATAGCAGTTATAAAGTCGGAGACTGACCTAGCTACCTTTATAGAGAAGGAGTTGGGTCAGCCACGCAAGTCGGGCAAGTGGAGTATATGGCAATGTCCTTTCCACGAGGACGATAAACCTTCGTTCGCTGTGGTAGAGGATTACTTCACTTGTTTTGCATGCGGTGTACACGGAGATATATTCGACTACTACAAGTTGCGTTATGGCTGGTCAATCAAAGAAGCCATAGAGCGTATGGGGCAAATAGATATACCGGTACGCCGTCACAAAAAACACACGCCACGTAACGAAGAGCGTGTTGCGAAACTAATAGAGGCACTCAACCTGAACAATCCCTCAACAAGTTACCACGAAAATATGCCTACTGAAAAGCGTGGGTACTGGTACTCTGAAGGGATTGACGATGACCTGATTGACCGCTACGAGTTAGGCTTTCTGTCTAACAAGTGGGTTGATGGTAGGTATATGGGGGCATTCACTATTCCTCTGCGTAAGATAGCGGATGGTAGGTTAGTTAATATACAGTTTAGATTAGAGGGTAGGGATAAAGATAAGTACAGACAGATGGCTGGACTACCGCAGGCACCGTTTGATACGGATGCAAGCTCACCACTACCCGAACAAGTTATCCTAGTGGAGGGAGCAAAGAAGGCAATCGTAGTGGGGGATAGAACAGGCGTGCGCACTTTAGGGGCACCGAACAAGGGAGCTTTCAGTCGGATGGCTGACACGCTCAAGGATGTAGGTCGAGTGTGGATTGTTCCTGACCCTGATGGTATGGAGCAAGCACGTAGTCTTGTAAAGAAGTTGCCAGACAGAGGAAAGATAGTTACATTACCAACCAAACCTGATGATTTTTTCGTGCGGTATGGTGGTTCTCTAGAACAGTTTAGGAGTGCGTTTAGATGGGCGGTAGGGTAAGGTTACGAGGATTTACGATTGTACCTGATGCTTTAGTAAAACAACACGGCTTACACTCAGCACTAGTGTTTGGATATGTATACAGGTGGGCTGACCACAAATGTAGTCACGCAATCTCAACGTACGCTAAAGCGTTAGGTATCTCTAGTGCTACAGTGTGGCGTTCTTTACAAAAGTTAGTAGAGGAAGGTTGGTTGGAGTACGCTGATAATGACAAGGGCGTAGAGAGTGGTCTGCCTCGTTGCTATAGGTGTACAGAAGCAGTTATGTTGGAGCTATCAATAAGTACTGCGGACAGTACAAAGAAGGAGGGGGTTAGTCAGAGTGATGAGGGGGGTACATCAGAGAGACAAGGGGGGTTAGTCACAGAGACTAACATTAATAGTATTAAAGAGTCTGTTAATAAAAAGAGAACAAGAGCTAAGACACCACGTGACTTGTTCTCCACTGCTATCATCGAATATTTTACTGAGATTACAGGCATTAAATCGCCAACAACTAAAGCGGAACTTAAGGTATGTTGGTGGGTGCCTGCTACTAACATGGGGAATGCAGTGGACTACGACATCAAGGAGGGAAAGCAGATGATGAGAGACACGCAGGCGTATATGAAGGAGAAGGGTTGGACTGTGCTCACCCTAAAGAGCATGAACAAAACCTTTTGTATGTTGGCTGCTAAGACCGATACGTCAGGAGTGTTAGACCTATCATGATAATATCACCTACAGAACTAGCGCAGAAAACACTTGTCTGGTCAGAGGAACGCAACAGCCTTAAGGATGTACTGAGGTTTGGGTGTTCGATTGACCGTCACATTCCACCCATTGGAGCAGGGGACTTAGTAGCTTTCGTGGGTAGACCGGGGCATGCGAAGACCAGCTTTATGTTAGCCTTAGCTTTGCAGAAGTGTCACGAACTCAAGAATGACCCTGACGGTGCAGTAGTGTATGTTACATGGGAGCAACAGGTGGAGTATCTGGGTGCTCAGCTAATGAGTAGAGGACTGACAGGGGCTACCGTTACTGATATTGTGTGGGGGCATGCCGACTTAGATGCTCTTAGGCGTGCGAGCGTAGCTTCAGTCACCTTGCCTGTTTGGATGATTGGTGATAGTCTAAGTGATAACTTTAACAGTAAGCCACCTACAATAGATAAAGTTTACGAGGAGATAGGCAAGGCTTACGATGAGTATGGAGTAAAACCAAAGTTGATTTGTCTAGACTACTTACAAATTGTTCCTGTGAAGGATGAGCGTGACCGTACACAACAGGTAGCTAAAGCAGCAGCTCTGGCTAAGCAGTTAGCAATCAGAGCAGAGTGTCCTGTAGTTACTGCAGTACAATCTAGTAGAGCACCTGAAGGTAGAGGTGACCCGATACCACGACTGTCTGACTGTCAGTGGTCTAGTGCGATTGAGCAGTGGGCTGATAGAGTGTTCTCGCTTTACATGCCTATCCGTGACTATCCTGTCAACCAACACCCACATGTAAGGCTGGGTGGTACAGAGTTTGTCAATCACGAGGAGCTACTCGTGGTCAAGCTGTTGAAACAACGGTTTGATAAAGGGTATGGTATTTGGGGAGTGAAACTAAATCCAGCAACACTGGAAATTACTAACTTAGAGGCTTAGCTAGTGGAGAAAATCGGAGATGACTGCAAGTGTCAGCAAAGAGGTGGTGTTTCCGATGAGTGTATTGAGGGTATACTAGGGGTAGACAACAAAGGGGTCATAGCTTACGGTAAGCTGCCTTGCTCGCTGGACGCAAGGAACTTCTTGATGCCTAAGAAAGGCAAGCGGTCTACCAAAGGGTTCAAGGTAAATGCGTGTGAGTGTGGGACAAATAAATTGGAGTGGTTGGAGTATTGCGTAGTATGTCTAAAAAAGAGAGCCAAGAACAGAAAGATGTTGAAGTAACATCCTTAGCTGTGTCTGATGGTCTTATGCCTACTGGCTGGATACCAGTAGATGACATGACCTTTGAGCAATGGAGCGAGATAGGGAAGTTCTTATTTGATTTAAGGGATGCCTCACAATGGGCGTTGGGGGACTGGCTTAACTTTGGTGAGGCTAAGTGGGGAGAGAAATACGTACAGGCACTCAACGAGAGGAGAGCGTCTTATCAAACTTTACGGAATGTATCTAGTGTGTGTAGGGCTTATGCGTTGCCTGAGAGGGTGGCAAGCGTGTCGTTCAGTCACCATGCTTTAGTAGCAGGCTGGGAGAGAGGGCGTAGAGCTGAGGCGTTGACGGTGTTTGACGAGCAGGATATGAACCGTGATGCTGCACGTGCGTGGAAAGAAACACAACAAGGGGATGAGCCACGTGTGTTAGCAGGAACAATCAAGCGAGCTATGAGAGCAGTGAGTAAATCTATAGAGTATTGTGTAGACCACAATAGCGTAAGAGACTTACTCTTTACTGCCTCGTCTTGTCTTGAAGATGCGTATGATGAACTTACCAATGACACTAGTCTCTGACCTTGAGGAGCTGTTACTCTTTCAGTGTAGGGCAGTTGATTTACCTGACCCTGAAAGAGAGTATCGCTTTGCTCCACCACGCATGTACCGTGCGGATTTTGCATGGCTAGAGAACGACCCCCCACTCTTAGTTGAAGTGGAGGGTGGTATTTGGATGCGAAAGGGAGGTCACAACACAGGGCGTGGCATCCTGCGAGATATAGAGAAGGGAAACTTAGCTGCGATGAACGGCTTTCTTTATCTGAGGTTTGCTGCTAAGCACATACATAGCGGTGAAGCTGTATGGCAGATAGAGAGCGTGCTCAAGCCTAGTCAAGAAGAGTAACTGTAACTACGTATGAGCCTGCTGGTGAGAACTTATCACGCACAACTTCTCCACCACGTACGTAAGGTTGTTCCTTAGTAAGCAGGTCTAAAAAGAATGTACCATCAGGTAGCATCTGAATAGCTCCACCTCTATCCACACAAGTCCACGTGCCAAAACCTTCGATACTAAAGCGAGTACCTAACTTGAACTCACGAGGACAAGCTGTACCCCAATCCTCATAGTAACTCCAGTGCTGCCAGTAACCAGCCTGACCGTTAGTAAGTAACGCAGTACACTCCGTACCGTTCCAGTTCGCAGGATGGCAATTAGCACCACCCCAAGCTGGGTAGTAATGAGATAGTCTTGCTCGTAGGTCTACAACCTCTGGCTCTGCAGTAGGTGTAGGTATAGGCAGGGGTGTGTTTATCTGAACATCAATGTAAGGGTTAGGTAGCGTAGGCTCTGCCACTGCCACCACTTCTGGTTTGTTTATAGCACCCCACAAGAATAGACCAGTGAGAAAACCGCCTAGCATTGATAGGGCTATCAGTACCACCAGTACTTCACGTCTGTTTCTAGTTGGCATCATTGCCTCCTTTGAGTGTGACGTAACCGTCACCACTCACGTTAGGTATGAGAACTAAAGCCATGTCTTTACAGTCCTCACACATTGCGTATTCGTCATCTGCTGGGTTGTACACTGGCGCACTACAACAATGGCTTATCTGTTCCTCGTCTTTGTTTTCAGGTAAGAACAACATACCATCAGCTTGCATTTTTTCCAACACCTCATCAGGTAACGAATGTATATGGTTACCTAGCTTCTGTATGTCTTTGACATCTTTGTCTGTGTCACTCATCCTGTCACCTCAGTCTCCTTTGTATGTTTCTGGGATAGGTTGTTCTATACTTAAGCTGTCGCTCGGATTGCTTAAACAACCTACCCCATTCACACGTAAACTCAATATGTCTGCTGACTTATGTCAACAGAGAAGTAGATACCCACTTCTCTGTGTAACCAAACCCGAAAGGAGACACAAACGAGCTTAGTTACACAGAGGAAAGGGTATCAGTAAGGCTGAAAGTCTAAGTAATCTGAAGGTGCGTTAGTAAAGTCTTGGTTGATACTAAGATAGCGTTCGGTTGTCTGGACACTAGCATGACCTAGACTGTACTGTATCTGCTCAATGGGTGCACCGTTTTGGAGAGCACGCCTAGCGAATGTTCTCCGTAAGTCGTGTGGTGTGGCAGAGATATTGATAACCTTTGCATAACGTACCACCACATCGTGTATAGTTTGAGGGTCTATAGAACCATTGAGTTTATTGTTAGGAGCAATAGACTTAAAGACATGCTCGGCATCGTCAGTTATTCCAGCACAGTAAAGCAACCAATCAAACACAGCTTCACGTACCCACGGAGCTACTGGTACAGTCCGCACACGATTGCCTTTGCCTTCGATATTGGCAATAACATACCTACCTTCAACTTCAGTGAACTGAGTTGGGCGTAGTGTAGTGACCTCTGACCTACGCAGTCCTGCACCTAACATTACAGCAAGGATTGCATGGTCACGTAGACCACGCACTGTGTTAGTGTCGGGAGCTAAGAGTAGTGCGGTAGCCTCCTCTCTAGTCAGCCACCTACCAACCCTCACACCTCGCATAGGCACACCTTTGACGGAGGTTATTTGCACAGCTAGTCTAGGGTCTATGTCATCAGTGTCATCGAGTAGGGTTACTAGCTTTCTGATAGCACTAAGACGTTGGTTCACATACGATGGGCTGTGTTTGTCTGCCATTTCTGCTCGCCACTCTTTGATAGTCTGGCGGTTGAAAGGTCTATCACCCATCCATGCAAGAAACTCTTCAAGCGATTTGACGTATGCACGCCTTGTGTTTGTGTTAGCTATACTGGTCTTTAGTAGCTCGACCAGTGCGTACGTGTGGCGGTTTGATAATACTAGTGGTTGTGTCTCCTGAAACATAGGTATTCTCCTTTTCTGTTATACTAGTTGAGTACCGTTTTACCTCCTTTTTACGGTGCTCGTACAGGGGGGTGCACTCCCCTGTACACCTCAATTCATTGATATAAAATTTATGTGTAGTTTTTCACACTTAGTTATATGCTCAATACCCTGAGCTAAAACATCTAGTGTTCCTCCGTGACATTCAAATGGAGGGTATCCGTTGTATACATAGCCATCGGGTGCATCAAACTGTTCACCCTCATCTAGGATAATAAAATCCTTGTGCTTACTGATGGCTATGTAATACAACACGACTATGGTTGTTTACTTGGCTTGAGGTAACAAAAACTCTTGTACTCCCACCGTAAATTTCTGCGAGCGTGACGGTAACCGTCCTGAACTGCTTCACGTTCAAGGACATTAGCAGGTGATAGCCAGTAACCACCACCATCCTGACGCTCACGAATAATTAGGTAAGCTCCTGTACCGTACTTCAAGAACACATCACCCACAGTTACGCCTCGTCTCAGTACCATAAAGTACATCTTACGTTTCTTTCTTGGCGATTGTGGCTTGTACTTATTGTTGGAGTGTACGTCTTTATGCTTTACCTTTTCGCTGTTGTCATTGAGCACAAGTGAGCCATCGTAATATTTATTCTGCACTCGCTTGAACACGTCATAGTAACGCAGGTTAGCACCTACACTAAATATAGTAGATGTATCACCACGTGCGTTACCTATGTACACCAGTCGGTCTTTAGCACTACCCGAATTTACCTTCTTGGGTATGCTTTTGGGGCTGTGACCTATAAGGTTCTTGCGTCTAGGCATAGCTTGCCTCCTTGTAGTGTGTGGGTTGAGCTACTGACAATTCTATTTATTTAATGTACGAGAAGAAATTGATAGATTGTTGGTATAGTCAGTATGTAAATGGTAGCCTTACCATTCTAGGTGGGACAACTCCCACATATTACTTATCCGTATAAGCTCAACCCATTACGGATGGTACTGTCGTACCTCTGCTGTATAGCAGAAAGAGAGATACATCTGTGACGTATGCTCTACAAGGTAACCGAGCGGACGGTTGAGGGAATAGTTAAACAAAAAAGTTGCGTTCTTTTTTTTCTGAGTGTTATGGGGATAACAACTCAGCTACTCGGTTACCTTGTACAACACACATCTAAAGTAATGGGGTTGAGCGTAATGTATTTACAGCTCTCAATTTCAAAACGCTTTTATCATCGGTTATTTGTATTGGTTAATTTTATTTACTCAGTCCGCTACACTCAACCCCTGCGGATGTGCTATAGGTCTATTATAAACCTATTTATTCATTATGGGAAGCGTTATGCAAGACCAATCCAGTGTCTACGGTCTAACACCTGTGGTCTAGCCATCCTGACAAGTGCATAAGCATCATCTATTGTCATGTTCTGTTTATACCTAGCCAGATACCACACTATAGACAAGGCACTACGCTCCATACCTGCATAGCAGTTGACTACCACACGATTGGGTAGTTCTTTATCTTTATGTATCTCATCGTGTATCAAGTCTGCTATTCTATCTGCCATATCCATTGCTCGTACTTCACCTGCTTCTGGAACAAGTGGCTCATGGTAGTGCTGTATACCTGTGAGTGATACCTCTGCTGCGGTATTGATAACCACGATGTCGCTCACATCCTTCTCTGTATCTCTTATGTGCTTATACACTCCCTCCTCTGATGTTATACCGACTGAGCCTGTTACCCAATCTAAGGCAGTCCATCGCTCCTCTGGTACTTGGTCAACAGGACTAAAAATGCTCGGTGTCTTTAGTTGTTCCGTTACTTTGTCTGCTAGTTCCAGTGCGTCCATGTGGTTCAGGTCATCTACTGTTAGCTTAGTCATTTTTTATTGTCTCCTCTGCTACTGATTGTAGTATGTCGTCTTGCTCTTTTGCTTTAGGTATTATCACCTCGTTCATGTAGTAGACGAACTCCCACATTGCAGGCAGTATGTGTCCTTTAGCATTAGCTATAGGCACAATCGCTACTACGATTTCGTCATCATTTTCTATCTCGTCTAAAGCACCTCGATAGTCATCGTGCTCTGCACGTTCACGTGAAGGATAGATAGTCTGAAGTTCTCCTCTTTCGTCCATTATGTTATAGGTTGTATACGCATCACGTCTTGACATTGTTATTCTCCTTTTGGTCTTACAGTTTTGGTTAGTAGTGTGTATAAGCCTAGAGCAAATTTAGAAGGTGAACCCCATATCTGGTCTTGCTTATACCATGTCATATAAAACAACTTGAGCTTCCTTAGAACGTATCTCCATATACGTTCAGATACAAACTCTACCCTCATAGAACCAACAAAGTTGCCATAGGTGTCAACCTCTCGCACAACCATGCTGTCTGTTCTACGTAGCTGCTTCAGTTTAACCCACTTGGTTTTATCTTTATTGTAATAGCGGTTGTTTTCCAGCTCGATGTAGTCTCCCGAAGCGTGAGTGTCACTACCCCACCACTTACTTAGGACAGGCTCTAGATATTTATATGCAACGTACTTACTACCTATACCTGTGTCGGGTACAGCTATTTTCATTCTAGGGTTGAGTGCATGGTCAGCTCCCATCTCTGTATAAACATCATCGTGGAACTCAAGCTCTATCTCATAAAGATAGAGCTTTGAGGTGTTGTCTTCTTTGATGTGAGAAAAGTGGGCATGCTCTATAGCACGAGGTGTGTCAGGTGTGTGTTCGTCCCACTCCTCATACGATTGCTGAGCGTGCTCTATTAGCTTACTATCAACTGAGTTTTGTCTATAAGTTTCAGGCATTCTAGATAGACGGTTCTTTATAAACCGAGCTACCCAGCTATCCTTGTTGCTCTGTGTGTTAGTCCTGCTCATTGCTCTCTCCTCCTATGTGTTTTTTGTTGTTCCGTTACCACCGTACTTGTTACCTTCACGCCAATCAAGTGTTGCCTTTTTCATGTTGTAAGTTGCTTCAGGCATGAGGATTTTCTGCACTCTAGCTCGTTCCTTCGGACTGTAGATGTTGCAGCTCACACCATCACTACACTTGATGGTCATCTCGTTGATAACAAGTTTACTTTTCGTAGTCCAGTTAGTTGCTGCAACTTTCCTACCATGACGTGGGTCGTGCATCAGCGTCACTACTTTTGGTAAGTGTACCTCTACTAGTGCTACTTGGTAGAGATTGATGAAGCCGTGAAAGGGTAGACCTACATGGTCTTCCCACATCTCACGTACTACTGGGTCGTCTATGTCACTCAACCAGTCGAATGTATCTTGTACTGCTATGAACTTACTCATCCTTTGCCTCCTTTAGGGCTTGGGTTTGTTCTTGGTCTAGTTCATACTGTAGTTCTCTAAGGTTTCTGTATCCCTCGCTTAGTTCATCGTTGATGTAGGATATGCGCTCGGATATTCGTTTGAGGTCAAAAGCAAGTCCTTGTTGTGCTCCAAGCAGGGCGTCTATATCAAGTCTTTGTTTACGGATATGTGTATCCAAAGTGTAAGAAATAGTTTTACTGTTTACAGGTGTAGCCATAATCTTTTATCTCCTTTAGTCTAATGTTATTGTTCCTTCTACAAAACAAGAAGGAACAATAACTTAGACTATGCTATTGGTTTATGGGACGTATGACCAGCTCAGTGCATGGCTTGGTTCTTGCATGTCACGGGTACACACAGAACAGTATAGCTCACTGTCTAGAGTTATCACATTATCCCCTATGTCAGCAGGTAGTTGCTCCCACTCTCCACATATATCACACTCAAACCAGTTGTCATCTACTGCATCGCTCCACTCGTCTATGTACTCGATATCTGGGTGTTCTAAGTAAGCTCCACCGTAGACTGTACTGTTAGTAAGTCGGAATGGTTGCAGTGGTTGTGTCCATTGCCACATGGTATTAGAGAACCAGACATCATCGACTTGTTCCCAATCACCGTACATACGCACACCTTTTGCATTCATCAAGGCAAACTTCTGCCCATCATTCTTAGCGTGTTTCTTTAGTGCCTTGTGACGCTTGTTACGTGGTATATGTGCAAGGTAGCGGTAGACAAATCGAGCTGTGTCTGACCACTTGTCTTTCTGGTCTGCCCATTTACGTATGATACCGTTGTGTGCTATCGCTGCTCTAACGGTTACGTCATCTGCACCTAGTATGCTTTCGTCATGTGTTACAGGGTAAGGGTGACAGTTAGCTTCGTCAACCTCACCATGTGTGGCTAACCGAAAGTGTATCACTGCTTCGCCATCTATTTCATCTAGCTCAGTAATCAAACTTTCGATGTCCATGCCCTTATGTATACGCACTCGTCTGTCTCCGTTCGGGTAGTGCATGTAGCCTATACCGTCAGGATTACTCAAGTAACAATCATGTAAAGTTTCACGGTCTATAGTTACGTCTTTAGGTTTGTAAACTATTACGCACATTATTGTATGCTCCTTTCGTTGATGTAGTGTGACAAGTATGGATAGTCATTTCGTGGGTCACTTGCAAAGTCCAAGAAATGTTTGTGAGTTCTCTCTATGTTACTTAGTCGAGCTGAACTATAGAACTTCGTGAACCGCACTATAGCGTCTATCATCTCAAGGGTAGCGTAGAGTGTGTCAGGTATGAGTGTGCCTTTAGGGAAGCGAAACTCTATCGTGTTCCTGTTAGCAAAACATACCGCATGTCTATCATAGTCACGGTAGTTGTAGGCACTACCACCTTTGTCTAGCTTCTTGAGTTTCTTATCTTTGTCGAACCTTCCGAAGCTACTATTGCGTCTACCTAACTGGGTCAACAGCTCCTCTTGTGAATGTGTGAAGAACATTATCTTAGCTTGATGCCCATCTGTGATGGTCATACCGCCCTCTGCAGGACTGTTCAACAGTGACCACTTAGGATGATGTTGCAAGTGAGAATTACGATTGACATGTACATGTAGTCCACAGGTACTGGTATCATGTGATGTCCAACCGTTATCCCTCAAGATGCCACACTCCTTTTTCCACATGTAGCTATTGACGTGGTAGTTCAAAGTTGCAGGTTGACTGACTAGCTCTAGCCCACAGTCTAGCGAGCCATCCTCCGTTGCCCACAGCACTGCTGAGTTTTCACCATAGTTCTCATCACCGTAGGTATCAATCAGACGCTGAGCATAATCCTCGACATCGTCTTTGTCTCTGGCTTCAACCTCAAGCTCCACACCCATGAATACTAGCTCTTTGTGATGCAGGTCTGTAGCATCAGCACGAGCATATACTGAGGGTTTGTAACTGTAGTCATGCACCGCAGTTTCAGACTGAGCACAATTATCACAACGGTCATAAGTGTCAAGGTCACCGTAGTAGGTGATAGCATCACAGCTTGCGCAGTAACCGAACTCGTTATCAAAGCAGGCATCACACACTTGCAGGTCATAACCTGATGGTGCACTACCGTGATGAGCATTGTCATTATGCACTGTGGAAGCGCACTCCATGCACTCTATGTACTGGTCACTGTGACAGTCGTGGCAGATGTCACCATCCTCACTTTCATACATGTCATCTGAGGCTCTGACTTCGCTACAGTTATTACACTCGAAGTAATGGCTATCGAAACAAGCCTGACAAACATGGCTGCTTATCACATCGATGTACACCATCAAGTCAGTGTATTCGTACAGGTCACACTCAGTGCACAGTGCTCCATGGTCTGTGTAACATTCGTCACACAGCTTGTCACCTGATGTTTCCATTATTTGCATACCCATACCGTCTACAGCAGTGTTTTCGCAACTATCACATTCTGCAACATAAACTTCGACACTACTATTTTCATCTAGCATTTTCGTCTCCTTTTTTTACTAGTAGTATTATTTTGTCCTTCAAAATACAAAGGACAAAATAATACTAATGTTTGATTGGGTCAACTAAACTTGAACGAAAGTCCATCCACTACAGACATCACATATCCAGTCGTCCATACACTTACCCAGATGCTCCCATCCGTTAGGTGGGTAACACTTGTCACTGCTCTCAGCCCAAAAGCTAAGCACTTCTTTAGCACATTGGGTACATGTGTATACCTGCCGTATCTTTTTCAGCTTACCTTTGCGACTAGCTTGCCCATAGATTATCTCTGGCATTGTTGTCTCCTTTTGGCTATATAGTAGTAGTTATGTTCTCCAACAGAGAACAGAACATAACTACTACTAATCGGTGGATTTATTTTTGAGTACTCATTACATGAGGATGTTGTAACAAATCCTTTTCATTGGCTGAAATTACAGAGCAGTCTGCCCCAACACGCTCATCTTTACCTCGAATAACACGCTCCAGTAGTGATATTTGTGGTATCAATGCGCCTTGCTCGTAGACATTCTCAACACAGGTCACAGCATCCTCCCACACTACATCTGTGATGACACTGTTGGGCTTCCGTTTACCTAATGCTATCTGCCAAAGGGTATCCCACCCCTTATGTGAACGTATGAAGTCGTACAACTTCTCCATTGCTGAGGTCTTTTGTGTGGCTTGCACCTTGATGAGGTACTGTCTAGTCTCAGTCACTACTACGCTGAACTCCTGCTTCTCATCTACGTATTCGTGTATACTCATAGTCATCTTACGCCCTCCTTAGTGAGTGATAGTTCCAGTAAAGCACAACCAGTACGAACGGTATGAACCATACTAGAAACACAGTGTTAGGTGACATACGTGTTCCGCAACCGCTAACCTCGTACAGTGTCTTGCCTAATTGATAAGGCATGTGAGTTAGCCAGTCGTTACAAAAACCGTCACCAGTAATACCCATATACAACCATTTCAAAAATGCCATGAAGTTGTCTCCTTTTTTTACTAGTAGTATTATTTTGTCCTTCAAAATACAAAGGACAAAATAATACTAATGTTTGATTTGTACTTCGGCAGTACAATTAGCTAAACGTTGTACCTAGTATGTGGTCAGTCGCCTTTTGTGCCTGCTGTGCTGCATACACGAACATCTTGTTATCCTTACTCAGAACTTCCCACCACCCATTGATGTAAGCTGCTGAGTTATCTAGCTCAGCCCCACCTAGTATGCCTGCGCTCTGTCCGAGCATGGCTGCACTAAGCTCAGCGACTAGCTCCTCCTGTGAGTATGAACCACTACCAAATATGTCTGGCTCAGCTAGACTGAACCTACCTAACCTGTCTGGGTGACCTGTGGAGTGTGCATACTCGTGGAACAGAACCATGTACTTGCTCTGCATACAGTCGAACGAGTTGTCAGTAGGCATTCCTATGTAGTCGTGCTTAGGTGAGTAGAACGGTCTTGCTTTAGCTTGTACAGGTGGTTTACCTGTGTAGCCGTCAACTATTTCCGTGCACGCCTCAAAGGGGTCAAATATTCCTACCTGCTCTGAGGGTAACTCAAGGCTAGTCTGTTCGGCAACGTTGAACACCGTGTAAACCGCCATGTACGGAAACGTCTTGGTGTTGTCAGGGTCATCCTTAGTAGGGTCAGGCTTAGTAATCTGTTTCCAGAACACTATACGTGTACCCTTTTCACCTTTCTCTACCTGCCCACCTGCTTGCTTGATTTGTTTATACGTGCCCCATGCCCCTGATGGGAAGTCCTCGAAGCTGAGTATCCAGTAATTCACCCCACGATAGGGCTTCTTACTCACGAAGTTGTACGGCACAATGCTTGCGAATGGCTTGCGCCAAGGCAACGTGCCCTCTTTGATTTTGGCAAGTAACTTTTCAGTTACTGCTGCGAACCTGTCGAATTTTTGCTTTGACATGATGTCTCCTTTTATGTGTACTGTCTATTATGTATAACACCGACATGTGCAAAGAGTTACGATTTTCTATTGGCATCACCTCCAGCTTTACGCTTGCCCACTATCTGTAAGATAGTGAACACGGATTTAGAGCCAACACGCATCCCTCTTTTCTTACGTCTTTTATCCTCACGTCTTTGAGACTTGAATTGGCTTCGACTTCTCATAAGATTTTCTCCTCTTGGTCTATGTCTTTATATACTTCTACTAAAACGAAGTATATAAAGACTAGACCAGACTGTTGGGTTGATTATCTCCACACTGTTTTTCTGGTGTGGTATACACCTGTGTATATTTCACCTTTCCTACTCACCATTAGGTCGCTTGACTGTAACCGCATCTCCCTAATTTCCTCTTGGCGCTTGTCTGCAAGCTCGGATTGTGTGTCTGTGTCTCCGTACCTATGTTCCTCAAGTTCTGCTTCTTGGTCAATCAGGTATTCATTAGGTTCGTAAAGCTCTGCAAGAGCTGCACGAGCCTGTCGCACCATCATCGGGTCAACACATTGGAGTATCGCACTTGTGTGAGGCTCATACACCAGTGATGTGAGTGAGGCGAGTATTGGGTTGAGCTTATCATTCATCCATTTTTTGTTCTCTTGCCACTGAGTAAAGCCACGCTTAGACACGTCATCCAACTCAGGCATGATACCATCCTGACTTGGGTAAAGCAGGTCACTAATCAAGTCTCGAGCCTGCTTTATGTGTTCTCGTGTGGGTTGTTTCTCTGGTCTAGGTTTAGGCAACTCAATGCCTAGCTCAGCATACTCGTCATGAATGCTATCGTATGTGAGAGGTTTACCTTCGTGGGTGAGGTCTGTAGGTAAATCTTGTTTGAGTGGCAGTATTTTATTCATAAGATTTTGTCTCCTTTACGGCTAACTATCGTTAGCCTAGCGAGCACAGTGCACACTAGGCTAACGTACTACATGTGTTTATTCTAGTTCTGCTTTTACCTGTGGATGCTCGAGTGCATCACGCACGGAGTAGTCACTGTTGAGTATGAGGTCAACAAGTTTACGCTCCGTAGTGTTACTCATACCGTTGGCATCCATTGCTCGTATGATGTGTACCAGTAATGTGCGAAGGTCTTTGCGATGCTGGATGTCTATCTGCGCTATTCTTGTAGCAAGGTCATAAATGTCATTCATGATAGCCTCCTTTTGGCTAAGGTCTAAGTCTTTATTACCTTCTAATAAAACGAAGGTAATAAAGACTAGACCAGACTGTGTTTATTCCTCGTGATTGTTGGCATCTAGTAGTGCATCTAATCCGCTAGGTGTAACGTCTACAGGCATGATGCCTATACTCGCAAGGTCTTGAATAGTGCGGTCAGTTATTGTTGTGCCACCGTTACCACACAAACTTGCCAGCATCTGAGCACGAGCACATATTGGATACCAGTGTGATTTGAATTTTGCCTCTCGTCTTTCGACTTCGTACGTGATAGTACCATTCATAAGATTTTGTCTCCTTTTTTACTAGTAGTATTATTATGTCCTCTATAAAACCAGAGGACATAATAATACTAAGGTGTAGTTATTATCTCTTGATGGAGTTCCACTTCGTGTACTCTTGAATTACATTCAATTTACATGGAGTGTGCCAAGTTCTTAGGAACTTTACGTAGTCCAAGAACTCTTGCAGGTCATCCATAGGCACATCTACACTTGCACCTTTCTGCACGAGGGTTACCTCTGGCTTACCTGAGCGATTTTCGTTAGGGGAGTAAATCACACATACATCACCTACATCTACCCACCGTGTGTCTACGCAGGTGGTGAACCCATGACGTTCACACTCTCCGCATTCACCATCTGCTAAATCCAACCCATGCAGGTCACACGTGCCCTCAGTTTGAACGACATTTCCCCATACTTGCAAACCATTTTCCAAAACTGCGTGTATTTCTTTAGAAATTTTTGACATGATAGTCTCCTTTTCGTATTTATAAATATGATGTTCTCTAACAGATAACTAGAACATCATATTTATATGTAGGGATTTGACATGATGAACTCAAGGTCATTCAAGTCTGGGCACATAGTTTGGTCTAAACCAAACTCACGTCTGTGGATGCTACGCTTCCACGCATCACCCTTACTTGAATTGGCACAGGTTTTGCTCACACCTATACATGCGCACCACTCGTTCACCTTGTTTGCCCATTTAGCAGATTGAACCTCAGCTTCTGAGTAACGATTAGCCATAAGATTTTGCTCCTCGTGCCTTAGCACTTACGCTCAGCCCCATATATGTGTGGACTAGCCAACTTACCACCTCCCAGTAAGTCAGGGTGTCCGTAGCCTTCGTGTATAACTCTGCAGAGTTATTGACACTACGCACTCCATTTCTGGAGATTGTTTACACTTCTCTACCTAGTAGAGAAGTGTAAACAAGCCACTTAGCTGCATTTTTTATCTGGAGACTAGCAGTTAGGACTGCTAGTCCACACATACATGAGGCTGAAAAGTTTATGTTCATCTAAGTATAAAACACTTAGATGGGGAAAAAGTTACTAAGTTTCCCAACACTGCCTACTAGCTTAGCAGCTAGTAGGCAGAAGCAGTAACTTAGCTTCGGAAGTTCTTAGCTCTGGATTTCATCCAGACACTACGTTCTGTGGCTGACAAGTCAGCCAAGAAACCAGCTTCGTGTTGAACTTGTTCAAGAGATTTGGAGACATTGTCTTTAGTTCTCTTAATCTCGCTTTCAGCGAGTTTAGAGAACTGAAAGAGCATTGTTTTGGTAGGAACTACCAAAGTCTCTTTAGCTTCACCTTTACCTGTGGTAAAGTGAAAGCCGTCCCATTTTACTGCAATCTTTACTGACACGTCTGCCTGCACCTTATCTGCACCTACACGGGTTGCTTTAATATTCATCTTGAAATCTCCTTTTTGACTACGTAGTAGTCAACTAGAATGGCTAAGCTGCCTCTAAGGACAGTCTAAATACTCAATTTATTGAGTACTTAGACAGTCACTAGAAGTAACTAATTTGTATATTACTTCGTAATATTCAAATAGTTAGTAAGCTCAATTCCTATGATTTCACTTTACCAGAGGTAAAAACACTCGGTGAGGGAAGCTTATCCTCTTTCTCAAGAGGATTGTCTTGGCTGAACTCCTTCAGCCACTGCTTCATCTGTGGAGGCTCGATTTTTCGGAGAAAAAACTCGCTCAATTATCCTTCGTTTTTCTCAGGAGAGTTGTTTACAACTCTCTACCATGATTTGCTTTGGTATCAACCACAGTTCTCGGAGAGAAAGCAACTATTCGATTGTCACAAAAAGTTTGGGGCAAATTCCCTATTTAGCTATTCTAGAAAATTTTTCCCTCTACAAAACAGAGGGGAAAAATTTTCGAATAGCTAATATCTCGACAGAGTTCCAGCCAATCAAATCAATCAAAGATTGATTACCTGCACATAGTTCTACTAAGTTCAGTAGAACTTCCTGCGTCATGTGTAGGCATATGTGAATTTATTACATAAATTTAGATAAGCACTTACTAGAGAAAGCTAAGCAAGCTACTTAGTATCTAACAGATACTTAGTAGCTAAGGGGAAAGAGAACCAATCGACTGGCTGTATCTGTTATCAAGTATCAAAGATACTAGATAACTGATACAGAAATGCTGAACCAGTCAGCGAGGCAAGGGTGTTTTTGCTTCAAGCTTCTGCAAAGAAGCAGAAGCTAGAAGCTAAAACTGTGTGCGGACATAAGCTTCTTCTGTACTTCGAAGAAGCTACGCCTGCCTGCGCAGATGCACGATAGTTGTAACTGACGTTACAACTTGTGCTAACTAGAATTATCATAGGTCATTGACCTATGATTACTGGAGGATGGCGGTGGAAGTTTGCTGTGTACTACCAGCAAAAAGTGTCAAGGCGCGGGTTTGTGAGTAGAGTTGAGTAGAGTTGAGTAGTCTACATTAACATTTTGAGTTCGAGTAGGGGGTGGGTACATATTTAGATTTGGTTTAGTTTTTATTTTGGTACCCCCCCTTTCAATGAGAGAGTAAAAAGTAGCCGTATTTAGTACGGTTTTAGGGATTTCATCCCCCCTTCCCCCCGAATCAGCGTCAAAACAGCAGTATCTGCTCACTTGTTGGTTTTTCGTTGTTGACCTAAATACGACTCCTTAGTATAAAATCAGGTACAATTTGAGTAATGGAGGCTAAAATGCCACTAGGAAACCCACAGGCGTACATGCAGCAAGGCATGTCGCCACAGCAAGCGATGCAAAAAGCAGGTGTCGGAGGCGGTATGCAGAGCGCACTTGGCGCTCAGCGCCCAGCTGCTGCTGGCGCAGGCGTATCTCCGATGGCTGGGCGACCCCAGTTACCACCCGGAGGTCAAGTAAATAGACAACAGGTTATGCAATTAGTACAGGAATACTCGGCTGTGAAGTCAAAAGCAGCTCGTATAGGTATTTCTATGCAAGATTTAGATAAGATAGCAGGTGGAGCTGCAGGAGCACCCGGCGCTGCCGGCGCTCGCCCTTCGCCGATTCGTGCGCAAGCCCCAGCTGGCGGTGGCGCTCCGATGGGCGCTGGTGCTGCAGGACGTATGCCAATGGGCGGTCCGGGCGGTGTCCGTTAAGTCGGGCGTGTCGGGAAGCAGTCCAGCAGGCGTAAAGCGAGACAAGTACACCGACAAACGTGGCGGTGCAGGTCTGTTATCTGCCTTATCGAAGGATAAAAGGCTCTCGAAACATCATCGAGCAGCTTTGAGGCGTGTAGCAAACATCATACATAAGCACGGAGAGGCTTCTCTATTCGAAAGTGGCTTTGCTATAGCTGCATCGGACATGATGTACTGTGGCGATATTATGATGCGGAAGCAGGATGAGGGGCTAGAAGAGGTTCGACCACGCAGTAAGGATGGATTTTACCGTGCTTTGAAGGCTATGCGTGAGACACACAAGCACATGTTGGACCTAGATAAGGTACGAGCTGACCGAGCCGTAGAGGTTTTAGACCTATCTACCATGATGGAGCGAGTTACTGAGATAGACCAATCGCCTAATGGTGTCTGGTCTGATACTACCAACGGTGAGTCTGAAGCAAAAGGTTACAAGAAATACCGTTATGACGACCTAGACGAGATGGTATTTGCAGAACGAGACGATGGCGAGACAACCTGATATAGACCTGACAGACATTACGCAGTGGGCAACATCGCCACTTGGCTTTTATATCAATGATGCCAAGCGAATGCAAGGGCGACCTGTATCTGGACCTGTCCAGTTAACAGAAATACAGACTAGAATATTAGACCATGTGTTCACAAAAGGGGCAGATGGTCGTTTTCCATACGAGACTATAGTCTGGTCAGCACCTAAAAAGAACGGCAAAACCCTGATTGGGGCGATAGTAGGGCTGTGGTTTGCTATCACACAGGAGCCACCCAACGAGATTTATGTCGTAGCGAACGACTTTGAGCAGGCACAAGCACGTGTTTTTCAGAAAATTCAGTACGCTATCAACAAAAATCCGGCTATAAGCCTAGTAAAGTCCACCAATAAAGAGATACTATTCGAGCGTTCAGGTACTAAAATAGTGGCATTGGCGAGTGATTACGCCTCAGCTGCTGGCTCCAACCACGGTTTAACCCTCTGGGATGAGCTATGGGCTTACACTAGTGTCCGTTCTCGTAGGCTTTGGGAAGAACTAACGCCAGTACCTACCCGTACAAACTCAGTTAGATTCATTACTACCTACGCTGGATTCGAAGGACAGTCGGACACTTTGTGGGATTTGTATGCACAGGGCGTTACTCAGGACGAACACCCCTCTGGTAAGGGTGAACTTGTGCCGGGGCTAGAGGATTTACCCTGTTATCGTAACGGTAACCTGTTTGTATATTGGGACCATGAGCTACATGACCACCCGGGATTAGGGCAATCACCAGACGAATACCATGAAAATCAAAGGTCTACATTACGTCCAGCAGCATTCATGCGTTTGCATGAGAACCGTTGGAGTACAGATGAAGAAACCTTTATAGATAGTGCTAAGTGGGATGCCTGTGTAAATGGGATAAAGCCCCTTGTGTCAGATACAGAGAAGAGTGTATGGTTACATGTAGACGCAAGTGTCAAGCGAGATAGTAGTGCGGTTGTAGGAACGTACTATGACCGAGAGCAAAAATCAGTTATGTTGGCATGCCACCGTATCTGGGAACCTTCGATAGACCAACCGCTTGACCTAGAAGAAACTATCGAGGCATACCTATTAGAATGTATACAGCGTATGCGTGTAATGGGCATAAGTTACGACCCATTCCAGTTCCATCGTTCAGCCGTGACATTACGCAAACGTAACTTACCAATGGTAGAGTTTGCGCAGACTGAACCTAACCTAACGGCAGCTAGTCAACAATTATATGAATTACTGGAGTTTGGGAATTTGCATATGTATCCATCAGAGAAATTACGTAAGCAAGCACTTGCAGCTGTAGCAATTCAAAAGAAGCGTGGTTGGCGTATCGCCAAACAGCATACACGTAGGCATGTAGACTCTATCGTAGCACTGGCAGCATCGTGCTTACATACAGTTCGGAACAATGCCTATACTATTGGAGTACCATTGAAGTTCACAACGAATTTTGCGGATGACGGTTCTGTACTTTCCGCAGTACATATGGAAGATAACCTAACTGGACCGTTCAAGGAATTAGCATAATGGCATACATATCCCCAGACGTATACGCACGACAGAGACTAGCCGGTCCAATGTACCCCGGATTTCCTTTGGCTGTAGCACCCGATACAAGAGTTAGAGTAAATGACTTGTTCGGTAGAGGTATAGCACCCACTCAGATATTTGAGGATTTGAGTATGGCGAGTCGTCCAAAACCTCCGGGATACAAAAGGAGACAACGGCAGCATCTGCGTAGCCAGCATCTCGATAATAGTGATGAGTGGAAGCAGTATGTGGAACATTATGTTAAATCGATGCACAACCCCGATGTGCGAGAAAGAATGGGTGGCGACCCATACGGTTTTGCAGGTGACGCCTATGGACTAACTGGCAGTCCTCTTGGTCAAGTAAGAACTGCTTGGACACCACCTAATGAATTTGTAGGAATGGGAGCAGGTGGGGAACAAATTTGGCGAGAACGAGAACCCACTCAAGGTGAATGGCATCAAGATGAATGGAAAAAGAGACAAATGTATCCCGGATTCCCTTTGGCTCTAGCACCCGATACAATGGCTAGAGTAATGGACGCATATTATGAAAATCCTCCCCATATGAATCATCTGAATAGAGTACCCAATAAGATATATGAAGATTTGAGTATGGGTAGACCTGATATTGACCAATGGTATACGGACTGGGTGAGACTGAACATGTCAAACCAGTACAGCGACCCAGCATGGTCTAGACGTTACAATCCTTTTGGTGACATAGGAGTTGGTGGATGGGGAGTAAGTCCATTTCTGACGAATGATGAGTACAACTTCCAGCTACCTTTGGAGTACAGCGTACTCGAAAGCTTACCAATACAGATACCGCCCGAAGCAATACCCGACCATGTAGATATATGGTAAAACAGGAGTAACAAGTGCATAGAGGAGTTCCACATAGGTCTTTCAGTACGTCTTTTGGCAAGATACCTACGCCTTATGGTAGTAGTGGTATTCAGTTAAGCGACCCTGTACAAGATAGATTAGATAAACTCAAAAGCGACTTTCAAAAAAATCAAGGTAGGTTTATCCATCAACCTATAGAAATACCAAAAGACAATTTCTTGGGTGATTATTTTTCGTTTACATCTGCAGGACGGCAAGACAATCCCGATTACATAAGACCTGATGTAAGCACATTGGGTGGTCTTGCTCGAGCAGGAGTAGATATTGGTTTTCAAGCTGCTCACAACGTTAAAGACCTTTTACCGTATTATGCTGGATTAGGAGCTGTTGGTGCAGTTGGTAGATTCGGTGGTCCAGTTTTGAAAACAGCAGCACCGTGGATGTGGAAAGTTGCCGGTCAAGTAGGTGGAAGCATGGCGATACCATATGCAACTGGACAGCGTTGGACTCCGGAACAAATATTTCATCAACAGAATCTTCAGTCTGCCCAATACAAAGAGGATGCTGACCTTCCGCTTACTTCAGCAGAACAGGCTGCACTAGATGTAGCCAATCAACAAAGATGGGCGACTCTTGCTTATACCGGACTATCTGCTGCACCGCATGTTAAAGGTTATGTAAAACCGGCATTAGATAGGGTGACTAATATATTCAGGCACGGAATAGCAGGTATTCCAAATGTACCACCTCAGTCCCCAAATCTTCTTGATTTTTCGGGTACAGCTAAGGGGTTTTTTAGAGGTAACCAGTTACAAGTGGGTAGAGATGCTAGTGGCAGGGTAGTCGTTTTTAAGGCTTTAAACCCCGGTGCTTGGAGAGGACCTCAGCATGTCGCAGCACAAATAGGGGCAAGGCTGTTTCCGTCATTGTTTCCTTACAGTCCCGGAGTTCTGCGTAGAACACCGGGGGGTATAGGCTTGGGTATAGAACAAGAATTAGATATAACAGGGCAAAAGTTTTATTACAACGAAGATACAGGTCTGGTGGAGCCAGTACCCGTAGGTCAAAACTGGATGTCGGATGAGCCTAGTCACCTTGAGTGGTACAAACCAGAACAGCACGGTTATGACACAGCAAGTGAAGTTGTAGAAAGGTTGCGGCACGACAGAGAAGAGCTGGCACACCTTCTAGATATAGGTGGGAAATCTGGCATACCATTTCCTCCAGATTTTAGTGACGATATAAGTAATTATACTTCCAAAGATTTAGGCATGCCGGGCATGGTTAAAAACTTTGGCTTAAACCCCAGAACAGGACGATGGGAAGTATTCGATGTTGACACACATACTGCTCCTGCAATTCTAACGGCGTTCGGGATGGGCAATATAAGCATAGATGAATATGAGGCTCTGCAAAAAGCAGCAGAATCAGCTTATCCAGATTCAAGAGCATCAGAACTGTTTAAACTAGATGACGTGCAGAAAACATTTGCAGGTATGTCAGACGCTGAAAAGTTAGAGTTATTTGAGGTTCAACTTGAAGCTAACAGACGTGCGTTATGGCGTGATGCTCAGTGGCAAGGTATGGATGAGAATAAATTAGCCATAATAGAACAAGAGATAAAGTTCACCGATGACATGCTACAGGCTAATGGAGCTTATGCTGCGCAATATGCAGATGATATAAAACTAATAAGAAGACAAATGGAGGCAGGGGAGTTTCCAAGTCCAACACACTCGGACCTGATAAAGCAAACACAACGAGTTGGTGGTTATCCGTTTGAAGGCGAATCTATAGAGGAGTGGTTAGAACGTAAAGACGCTATTCAATCTATACCTTTGCCATCAGCACCATTTGATTTTGATGTGACGGACACCTCTACAGTAGACCCTAATATATTACATCTTGAGACGCTACCCTCCACAGTGGAACCTGTTGGACGACCGGACCCACATGATTTTCTAGACCCAGCAAAATTGACTACTCAACAACAGCGAGAAATGTTTGATGATATATATAATGAAATGAAAAAGGCAGGTGAACTAGAAAAAGTTGAAAAAGCTTTGGCACAAGCTGATGACGCTCTTCAGATTAATCTTCTAAACGAAGAACAAAATATAATACGAAAGCATTTTGTACATCATCCTGAGTTCGAAAAAGGCGATATGCTTACTCGTTCAGATATAGCCCAAGAAGTAGACCGGTATGGTCACCTAGAGTCAGGTGGATGGTTAAGACAGCGAAAATATAAATCGCAACTATTAAATGCAACAAAGCAGTTGATTGAGCTTGACCAAATGAGAATACAAGAAGAGAACGATTTACAAGAAGAGGCAGGGACGCTTTCACGTAACTTGACGGTACCTAGCACTAGAGTATATCAACATATAAGAAATGATGTTCCAGAGGCATTCGAAATAGCAGAGGAGCATATTGAGCATATGTTTAACGCTGGCATTCCGGGGTACTCCGACAGGGACCCCTTACGGAATATACTGATGAGGGCATATAGAGGAGACGTAGACCCTAGTAATTATTCGCCAGATGAAATGGATATACTAGAAAGTTGGATGAAAGTGCAATTTACACAGTTTAGGCACTGGCAAGAGACTGGACAGTGGCTTAAAATAGGAGAAAATCTCAGTCAAGCACAACAAAGCTTTGGTAGCTGGCAGCGAGGACAATAATAATGGCACAAGACGAACAAAGAATATTAGAGCAATATAATCGAGTGCGTGGTAAATGTCAGCTATGGCATGAGCGTGTCGAAGAATACGGTAGATTATATGACTTAGACCATTACAAAAAACCTGCTTTGCCCGGTGAACGGCGTGTTGTGCTGTCTAAAGCAATGAATATTGTGGACTTAGCGGTAGGTGTGTTATCTGCTAATGCCATGACTATTGAAGCAATCAGTGCAGAAGATAACGAAGAAACCCAGAGACGTGCTGGTTTGATAGAAAAGTTCCTTGATGGAGTCTTATACGTCAATGGTGAACGGCAGGAGTCCGACCTGCGTTACGAATGGACATTTTTACAGGTGAGAGATGGTGCTTGTGGCATTCGTACATTATGGGATACCCAATTCGATGCTACCTTACATGAAGGTCACTTCGGGGAATTACCCTTATCGGTCAATGTCATTCCGGCACGTTACTTATTTCCCGAACCGGGCGGTAAACTATCACGTTGGAAACGAATATTCTATGCTGTAGAGCGTACAATCGAGGATGTTGAGCAAGAGTATGGAGACATTGAAAAGTATCGTACTATGCCAGCTCGTGACAAACAGACTCGTAAAGAAGATTACATTGATTATTGGGGTGAAGTTAGAGTTGCAATGGAGGTTTGTCCTTACTGTGATGCCGAAATGTTCAACAATTTACCTTGTTTGAACTGTGGTTACGAAGGTGAAGCAGTGCCAAAGATGGGTGCAGATGGCAAACAAATCATGACATGGAAGGTAGAAAATGCCGTAATGTACGGTAATAGACTACTAAAAGGTCCAGAAATCATGCCGGGATACGACCATATTCCTTATACATTGATGTTTTATAAGCCTATTGGACAGGTAGAACCGCATGAATGGGGTCAATCTGCCCTCCGACCTATTGAAAAACTACTGCCAGAACTAGAGTGGCGCATCAATCGACAGACACGTTTGCTCAATATCTTTGCAAATATGCCACTAATAGCTCGAACACGTGATGGTCGTCCGATAGAAGTGGACTCCGTATTCGGTGATGTAGTACATTTATCCGAAGGAGAAGACCTATCGTTCCCCACTTGGTCAGGTCAACCACCTGATGCTCGAGAACAAATGGCATTATTGAGTGGTGAGATGCAGGAAAGTTCTTTCCCCACCGCTATGTATGGTGCTGGAGCATCAGCTAGTAGTGGTTATGCAATGAGCCAGATGGGAGATGCAGGACGTATTAGGCTTACTCAGCCCCAAAAGCAACAGGAATCTGCTCTAGGTGTCTGGGCGCAAAAAGTATTGAGCCTAATTCGTAACTTTGCACCAACACAATCAGTACAAGTGTACGGTAGGCTACACGAATTAGCCTATACCACTGAGCTAACCGGACAAGATACAAACGGATTTAGGGTGAACTTCAGTCTAACACCACAGTTCCCGAACGATGAGATGCGTAAGGTAGCTATGAGTACACAAACGAAAGATTTATTGTCTTCAGAAACACGAATGGAAAGGTATCTGGGTGTACAACAGCCAGACAAAGAGGTTTCTCGTATGCTTCGTGAGCTTGCCGAACGTCATCCAATGATGGTTGAATATAAGCTCATGGCATACTTCCAAGAGCGTGCTGAACGAGGTGACCCATCAGCAGCGCAGGTATTGCAGCGTATGATGGCACAACAAATGCCTCAGCAAGGACCAGAAGGTGGAAATAATCCAGAACAGTTTAGTGGATTACCTACTAATCAGCCGGGTCAAGTTACTCAGCAGGAAGCTGGTCTAGCACCTCCGGGTCAAGAGCCTTTACAAGAACAAGAAGCTATGGGAAGGGACGCTCAAAGCGTACCTTTGACACCACAAGGGATGGTCTAGGAGTAAACGATGGGATATTGGGACGAATACGATGACTTATATGGTTTTGGTAGTGAAGATGAATTAACGCAAGCTCTTGAGTTCAAGAAAAAAAAGCAAGAAGAGTATGCTGCACCAGACCCTGCGAATATACCACTTCCTCCTAAAGACGATTCTACTTATTTTGATGATGACGAGGACTTTTGGGGGCAGCAACAGCAACAAGCTGTAGAGTTTAAACAACAAAAACAAGAAAGAAGCCACGAACAATACATGATGGACCTGCAAAATGAGCAGGAAGCACAGCAGGCAAACCTTCAAGAGTATGACGCTATTGGTGCGCTTACCAATCAAGCCTTAGCATTTCAGGAGCAACAACGCCAAGATGCAGCTGCACAAGCAGCAAAGGACGCTCAGTTTAATTTTGCCCAAGATTGGGCAGACATGATGGGAGCCACGGATTATGACGCTTATCGAGGAGATTATATACAACCTGACGCATTCGAGGGGCAACAATGGGATTCTTTTGATACTGTTTCTCCTGATACTGTTTCTCCATATAGTATGGAAGAATACATTGACCGTTACGGCAGACCACCTATGGGTGGCAGACCTGACGAGGCTACAGTAAGGAGTTTAATACCAGAAGGCAACGTCTGGAGTTACAAGCTAGGAGGACACGATGTAGGTGACTTTCCAGTATTTGATTCAACGGATAACAACGCATTTGTTAACACTTTCAGTGGTGGCGCTTGGGACGACTTAAGTGAGGACATACAACAAGGCATTACTGATGTTGCTACTACGTTTTACAATGAAAGTTATAAACGTGATAACGATTTATATACTGGCATGGATAAGAAAATGTATTTGGGTAATGACTTATTTGCTGAAGGAGACGGAGACTTTGCTCTATCAGACTCATATGTAGCTCTTCAGAACGGACTACTGTCAGTAGGAGAAAACTTCGAAGATAAAGCAGAAAAAGAAGAATGGCTATTGGGTAAAGCTCGACAAGTAGGTGAAGATTTTGAGAGCTGGGATGACCTACTAGCAGCCTATGGCTCGGATAAAGTTGAAAACAAGAAACACCTTGAATTAATAATGGAGCATCTGATTATAGGGTCAGCCTTAATGCAATTTGGTGAGTTCTCTAAGAAAGGTACTTCAGCCGAAGTAGGTGATAACATAACTTTTGCAACACTTATGCAGCAAGCCTACGATGAAAACCACTCCGATACGTTGGGTACTTATGGTGACGCAAAACATGCTGGCTTCATGTCTGAAGCAGACGTAGCGCTTGCTAGAAAACAAACCGAAAACGAAGCTACCGGAGGCTTGACAGTCACAGCAACCGGAGTACCAGCTGCACAACAAGCGCAGGCGCTAGAAAGTACTTCTAATTTCTTTTTTCAAAATGCTGACGGTTCATTCGGGCAACTATCAATACCTAACACTAGCTCTGACAAAACATCTAGTAAAACAATATTTGATAATTACGCATGGAGTAGTAATCCCGATGCAAAAGCAGGTGGTCCGCTAGGCACATTGGATGGGTCAGAGATTATTTTCAATATTGGTAGTGTTGGCAACAAAGGTATAGCTAACGCACAGTTTGAGTTTGAGCCTGTGTTGCCGGATGATGTCGCAGCACAGATAGGCATGCTACGGGAATCTGGGGCGTACGACCAAGCGGAACAAATAAGACTGAGCTATTTAGAAGAAGCTGAAGCAGCAGCTCGAAAGGCACATGAAGATACGTACGGTACACAAGACTATTTGACTGACATCACATTTGAAGTAAATGTAGGTGTCGGAGGCACGGATACCGGAACAGCAGAAGTTGATGCGCTTGATATTCTCCAGTTCAAATGGAATACTACTAAAGAAGGTGGAGGTTACAAAGGTAACGACCTTAGACACAACAACATTGTAATACAACCTACAACCGGAGAAGACAGTGCATATTATGAAGCTGCATTAGACGCAGTTATAGAACAAGCATCTCATTTGTTGGGTGTAGACGCTAGCGGTATTGGTGAGAACTCATCTGAAGCAGACAAGGAACAGGTAGTAAAAAATATCGTTGGTGTTTGGATTAACTCAACAGCAAAAGATTATCAACATCCCATAGCGTTTATGCACGACCTTGCTAAAATAAACATTTATGACCCTACAACTGGCGACTTACTTGCAGACAGCTTCGATAGTCTCCCTCAACTGGAACAACACGGTGTAACAACAGGCGAGGAAGGTGAAGTTACTGAAGCAGACCCCCAAGTAGACCCCCAAGCAGAAAGTGAAGTTCAAGATGGTGGTGAGTCTGGAGTATTGGGAAATTATGGTGTTGCTTCAGCTTTTAGTGCAGATGGTTCATCGGAAGTAGCAGTTGAAGACCCTAGTGCATCGGTAGAAGCAGGTGTAGCTGCAGACGGCATGTACTTCTATGACCAAGTAACTAGCGATGGAGAGGACTTGCGAATACCTTTCTTGCAGCAGGCTGGGTATTATGACCCCAGTATAACTGCCGAAGAAAGAGAGATACGTAAAGTCGCTGCAGCCAAAGCATGGGCACAAGAACGTAACGCATACGCTCTTGGTGTAGTTGAAACAAAATTTAATGCTGATGACGAAGAAATGTTCTATATGCGCAGAGGTTACGAAGGCGACCCTACCCGTGATGATTGGGGTCATGGTGGCTGGATGACTGAAGCGCAGATTGACTATGGATTAATGATGTCTGGTGCAGACCCGAGCATAATGAGTCTTGCTGATAAAATCCAAGCCTATAACAATGCTGACCCACAATATGAAGGCGACTATATGGCAGCTGGTGGATGGACTGATGGTGGTGGTGATTACGATAGTGGTGGCGATTCCTTTAATACACAAAATGTATTCGATGAAATAGGAAATGCTGCAGACGGATTCTTCACCGACACAAAGAATTTTTACGACCAGTATCTTTCAGAAGACGGACCAATGAAGGCAGCTGGCAAACAGTACAATAATATTTATAAAGCATTGATGCCATTTTTGACTACTGAAGATGCAGGCAGTCTTTGGACTCTCTTGCAGCAAGCTGGCGACACTGCAGGAGCTACTATGCCAGATGAACAAACCTATGAAGATGCAGCGGAATTTATGACCAAAGCACGTTTTGAGCAAATCGAAAATGCTTTGAACCAAGTAGAAACTACTGGTGTACCAGCCGAAGCAATGAAGTGGCTCAAACAATGGGTTATTGCACTAAAGGATTGGGCAGTTGACCCAGAGCTAGGAGAGCTATGGATGTCTAGCGAAAAGAGAGCTGCTCTTACTCACAGACTCGGTAACTTATGGCAGCAGGCTGCCAGTGCAACCCGATGGGGTGGTGCTGTTATGGGTATTGCTAGCAAGATGGCATTACCTTACCAAGCTAGTGGATACGATAAATTATATTTTGGAGACACTAACCCAAATCCGGGTTGGGGTTCGTCTTACTAAAATAACATGCCAGACCCAATTCCATATCCCCCACGTTTCCCAATAGGACAAAACCGA